>Ga0073934_10002928_pt1 | contig 33217 bp, 27 predicted proteins | sample LarsenN4metaG_FD_76834 | JGI IMG/M metagenome (GOLD analysis project Ga0073934, IMG submission 76834) | Hot spring sediment bacterial and archeal communities from British Columbia, Canada, to study Microbial Dark Matter (Phase II) - Larsen... ...
GATGGAAGCGGCCGGCTCCTGATCGGGAAAGCGACGAGATTGCGCGCCGTGTTCACGCCCGAATCCGATCGCCTTCTCGTGTCCAGCACGATGGTCGATGACGAAGATCCGAAAAATCCGGCGAATGAAATCTACACTGTTTCGCCAGCTGGAGAAGACAAAAAGATATTGTGGCAGGGTGAAGGCTACTCCGATGTCGCTGGGTACTTATCGCCAGATGGCAAATTGATTTTCCAGATGTGGCGTTTAAGCGCCCAGGATAACGTGACGGAAATAATTCTTACCGACCCAGAATTCAAGGAAGTGACTTTAATCGCGCGCTACTTCGGGCGCCCGAGATCTTTCCTGGTAGCGCCTGATGGGAATGCCTACTTCCTGGGGAGGGAATGCGACGGAAAGACCTGTGATGCGGCGACCTGCTGGAATCTTGCCAGCGTCGTTACCGCCTCGGGTTCAGGCAATCTTCTCGACGTGGGCTGCTGGACTGGCTTGGACGCGGAATATTCCCCGGACAGTAGGATGATCCTGGTCACGCTCGCCAGCAGGTATGGCGAGAGGGAAATCGACCCTGGCAATTATTTTAGCCTGTTGCTTACGGCGCAGGGCGACCTGATCGAAGAATATCCGGCGGATGGTCTCCTCCGGGGGAGTTTCTCGCCCGAGAGTGATGCCCTGGTCTACTGGAAGCGATCCGAGGCCGAGAAGACCAGCTGCATTTACATCAAGGAACTGGAAACGGGGGAGGAATCGAAACTCGAAGACACCTGTCTGGCTGAAGGGGATTTCCCGGGGAGGATCCAATGGTACAAACCATCGCTTCAGTTCCAGACATGGTGGTGATCAGCAGGATTTGGACCTGCGCGAGGTGTACCGACGTCAAATCTTTCCCCCACCAGGATTGAGACGTATCCCGGAGCGATGATCGCTCTGCTCTCTATCCGGGGAGCAAGAATTCCGCTGCGCTCCACTGCGCTCGAGGTGCGCAGGTCTGTGCTCGAGTGAGATCTGCGCGAGGCGTGATATGCAGCGTGATCTACGGCTCTGCCCGTCAGGTTTCCACACCCCCACGGGCTAATGAAGAGGTCTTTTTTGAACCAGTGGGAAGAAGACCGCTGGCTGCCTGGCGGTCGTGGTCAGGGTGGCGGTCGCCGTGCGCCCTGGATCCCCCTGCGACGCGGCTGTCAGGGTCGCGGTGTCTTGTTCCCCATCCAGCGCGGTCCCTGGGACATCCACGGCAACATTGAATTCCACAGAGGCGCCCGGGGCGAGCGGTCCGATCAGCCCTGACGGCAGGGTAACCTGCCAGGCATTCCCGGAGACCTGAAGCGTGAAGCTGTCCTCCAGGGCGCTGAGGTTGGTGAGGGTCAGCGAATAGGAGAGAGCGGTGCCGCGCAGGGCTTCACCAGCCTGGTTAGCCGGTTCCAGGCCGGGCTGGAAGCTGCCGCCCATAATTGTCAGAAACACGGCGCTGGGGACCCCCCAGTTTCCCAGGGCATCCTGGCTTTCTATGAAGATCGTATGCAGTCCAGGAGTCCAGGCGGATGTGTCGATCGTCCCCTGGAGGTCTTCGACAGGGCTGTCGAAATTTCCATCCGCCGGGGAGATCGGGAAGATCGCTGACCCACTCAGCCAGGGCGGCGCATCGACGCTGTAGCGCGCGGCAGCGATGTCCTGGACCGGCTCTTCGCCTGCCCAGCCGTTGTCATCGTAGCGGGTGTCGTCGGCGGTGGCGGTCAGGTCCACCGGCGAACCGGCCGGCACGCTGTCGCTTGAAAGGCCCGGGTTCAAGGTGTCTGGGCCGGCGGGATCGAGGTAGGGGCGGCGGGCAGCTTTTAAGGCGTAGACCAGCGCCGGGAGGTTGTCTGGCAGGATCGCCGCCTCGAAGATCGAACAGCTCTCGAAGAATTCTGTGCCGATCTCGAAGGTGTACGCCGCCACGCCGAGGTCCCCGTAGGCGAAGTCGTCCGTGGTGCCGGAGGTGGCGTAGATGCACCCCGGCTCGCCGGACTGGCAGACCAGGTATCCGTTGAAGTAACCGAATTTCCTGCCCAGCGTCTCCAGGGCGGTGTTGTTGGGCGCTGCCGTGCCCGTCCATCCCCAGGGGAAGAGGACCCATTCGCCGTAGCTGTGCAGGGTGATGAAGACCCCCGACGCGTCGGCCGGTGCAGGGTCGTCGTCCGCCCCCCCGCGCTGGTCGGGAAAGATCGAGCGCAGGTACGCCTCGACGGCTGCCGTTTCCGGTTCGGAGGCGGCGGAGGGGCCTCGATAGATCTCTTCGCAGGGATTCGTGCTGGCGCCGAGACCGCCCCATTTGAAGCTGGAGTTGCGGTTCAGGTCGACGCCGGCGAACGAAAATATGAAACAGCCATCATCGTCGTCGGTGTTCTTACGCCGGAGGACGCCGCCCTCAGCGATCTTCCGTCCATCCGGATTGGCGTGGGGGGTGATGTGGACCTGGTAGTGGTCGAGCAGCCAGGTGACATCCGGATCGACCCCGTAATTGTCGACCAGGTATTCTGCGTAGCGCGTGGCCAGCTCAGCAGTCGCATACTCCCGGGCGTGGATCGCTGCCATCAGGTAGAACACGGGTTTTGTCCCCGGCGTTCCTGCGTTGGTCAGGACCAGCGCGTGGAGGTCGTACCCGGCTGGGCCGCCGGGGATGGATTTCTCCCAGCTGTCCCCGATGTCGATCCATTCCGCCAGGTCAGGGTGGTCTAATGCGACCTGCGCCAGGTCGGCGTAAGTCTCCTCGACGGTCCGGTAGCATGGGAAGCCGGGGATGCCGCTGACCTGACCTGGTAAATATTGGTTCTCGTCTTCCAGCTCCCTGGTCCTCTCGAGGTCGATTTCGATCCGGTATCCTTCGGCCCGGAGGGTCTGGTACTGGTCGGGCGCGACCAGGGCGACCAGGAAGCCCCCGGCGTGGTCCACCTCCCAGACGTCGAGCGTTCCCGCCAGGCGGTTGAGCTCGTCCTGGTTGGTGAAATAGATCCTGGCGACGACGGGTTTCTCAGGGTTCGTCAGGAAAATTGATTGGCGATATCGAACGAGGTCCGGAAGCGCAGCCTGCGAAGAGTGGAGGGCGGGGGAAAGCAGCGCGATGAAGACGAGGAGGACCACCACAGGCGCAAGGCGCATAATGGCGATGATTGTATCACGATTTACAATGCACCAACGGGTTCACGAAGACTCACCAGTTGTGGAAGAATTTAAGGACCTGCCCCTCTCCCCAGGTGTAGACGTCGGCTGTCCGACCACTTGCCAGCGGCTGACCCAGAGATGTGTTTCTCACAGGTATGGGACGAACTCCGCTCTGGCGAGGCCCTGCTCGAACGCTTTTTTCGCCACGGCCTGGGCGACTGCCTGGTGCAGGTTCTTGTCCAGCGGGTTCGGGAGCAGCTCTCCGGCCGGAGTGAGCGCGGCGATGGTCTCCGCAGCCGCCAGGTACATCTGGTCGCTGATGCGGCTGGCGTTGGAGTCCACCGCGCCGCGCAGGATGCCGGGGAAGCCGAGGACGTTGTTGACCACTTTGCCGTCGGCGGCGAAGCTCGCCCCGGAGGCTATCGCCAGGTCTGGGTCGATCTCCGGCACAGGGTTGGAGAGCGCCAGGATGATCTGCCCTTCGCGGACCATCTCGGGGCGGATGAGTCCCGGCGCTCCAGTCGTGGCGATCACGATGTCCGCGGAGGCCATGATTTCCTCCAGCGTGGAAGCTTTTCCACCCAGCGCGACGAACCGGTTCACCGCCGCCTGGTTCAGGTCCGCGCCAAGGACAGAACGGCCTGTCAGGCGGATCAGCATCCGGCCGATGGCGTTCCCGGCCGCCCCCAGGCCGATCTGCCCGATCGTCGTGCGCTCCAGATCGAGGCCCGCCTGCCGGCAGGCGTTGGTCAGCGCGGCTGTGGCGACGACCGCGGTGCCGTGCTGGTCGTCGTGCATGATGGGCATCTGCAAACGCTCCTGGAGGCGTCCTTCGATTTCAAAGCAACGCGGGGCGGAGATGTCCTCCAGCTGGATGGCCCCGAAGGTGGGGGCGATAGTGGCAACGGTCTCGACGATTGCATCGACATCCTTCGTGTCGAGCAGGATCGGCACGCCGGAAAGCCCGACGAGAGTCTCCATCAGCATCGCCTTCCCCTCCATGACCGGCATGCCCGCGACGGGGCCGATGTCCCCCAGCCCGAGGACGGCGCTCCCGTCGGTGATGATGGCGACCAGGTGGCTGATCGCCGTGTACTGCCGCGCCAGGGACGGCTCCGCGGCGATGCGCAGGCAGACTTCGGCGACGCCCGGTGTGTAGACCCTGCGGAGAGTAGAGAGGGAATCGATCGGGTACCTGCTCCGGATGGCGATCTTCCCTTTCTGGTGCAGCTCGAGCACCTCGTCGCGCACGGCGAGCAGGCGCGTGCCGGAGTTCGCAGCGATGGCCTCCAAAATGCGCTCCATATGAGAATCATCATCGGCGTAAACCGAGATGTCCCGGATCGTGGCGCGGTGGGTGTCCTGAATCAGGCGCACGCTGCCCACTTCACCGCCGGCCTCCGAGATCGCGAGGATCAGGCGTCCGAGGACGCCGGGAGACTGCTCATTGCGCACGCGCACGGTGCGCATGATCTTATCTTCGCCGATCATTCTTCACTTTTCCTGTAACGCCTGTCAAGGATCACTGGTGATTATGCCACAGCTTGAAATCTTTCAGGCTCGATCCGCCGATGAATTCCCGGAGGATCGAATTGTCGGGCACCAGGGAGGCGTCGAGGGGCAGGAACCACTCCAGGAAGGACAAGAGCCGCTTGACTTCGATGAACTCCGGCGTACCGAACGGGACCTGGCGGAGGAGCGGTTCTGCCAGAGAGCGGAGGACAGGCAACTCGTAAACAAGCGCTGAGTTGAACATCACGGCGGCGTTCTCCTGGAAGGGGAAGATGTACCGTTTCTCGCCGCGGCGAACCGATTCCCAGCGGCTGATCGTGGTGCGGGCGTTGTACCCGCGCTCGCGCGCGTCTCTCACAATACGCCGCAGCAGGCGCGAGTCGGTGGTGGAGATGCGGTTGTGGTGGTCCAGGTTGAGCTGAGTGAGGGCGGACACGTAGATCCGGAAAGTCCTTTCGGGAGGGATCTCCGGCAGCAGTTCCGGGTTCAACCCGTGGATGCCTTCGAGGATGATCACCTGGCCTGGGAGGAGCTGCACGACGTCGCCGAGCTCACGCCGACCGGTGACGAAGTTGTAGTGAGGCAGCTGCACGCTGTCCCCTGCGATCAGGTGCTGGAGGTCGTGCACCAGGAGTCGCCGGTCGAGCGCGCCCAGCGACTCGAAATCGTACTGCCCCGATTCATCGCGGGGCGTCGCCTCGCGGTCGACGAAATAATTGTCCATCTCGAAGGGAAAGGGGGAGATCCCGTGGGCAAGCAGTTGAATCGTGAGGCGCTTCGCGAAGGTCGTCTTGCCGGAGGACGAGGGGCCCGCGATCACCACCAGAGGCGAGCGGTCTAGGTGCGCAGCCACCTGGTCGGCGATGTCTGCCACCTGCTGCTCGTGGAGGGCTTCGGAGACCAGGATGACCTCGCGGATCCGGTCGGCGTAGATGGCGTCGTTCAGCGCCCCTGCATAGGAGATGCCGAGCTTCCTCAGCCAGCTCCCGTACTGCTGGAACGTGTTGAGCAGTTTGGGGTATTCGGGCAGCGGCAGGAGCTCGGTGGGTCTGTGCCGGCGGGGGAAGCGCAGCGTGAAGCCTTCGCCTGTCGGGGCGAGGGCGAACCAGCGCAGGTAGCCGGTCGAAGGGACCATGTACCCGTGGTGGTAGTTGCGGCAGTCGAGGAGCTGGTACATGGTGACGTAGTCCTTGCTCCGGTAGGCGAGCAGCTGGACCTTGTCCTCGTGCCTCTTAGACTTGAAGTAGTCGATGGCTTCCTGAAGGGGGATCTCCAGCCGGCAGAACGGCAGATCCTGCTCGACCAGCTGGCGCATTCGCGCCTCGATGCTCTCCAGCTCAGCAGGCGTCAGCGGAGAGCGGCCCAGCACCTGGCAGAAGTAGCCTCCGGACGCGACCGAATGGTCGATCGTGAGGGTCGCCTCGGGGAAGAGCTCTTCGAAAACGGTCTCCAGCAGGAAGGTGAGCGATCGGCGGTAGATGCGCATGCCGTCCGGGGTGGCCATCGTCACCGGCTCGACCTCGGATTCGATCTGGATCGGATAGGTCAGCTCGCGCAACTGGCGATTGACGATTGCGCCAACGATCGGTGGATTTTGCGGAGTCCCATTCGGATTGATTTCGTGAAAAGGTGGGCTTCCATTGAGGGTTTTGAGGAACTCGCCCACCGCCGCACCACGCGGCCCGCGCAAAACCGTCCCATCCGGCAGGTGGATCTCCACCGTGGGGCGCGGTTTAACTTTTCTAAATGCTTTCGCGATCGACATAGACCGCCCTGGCTCCAGATTCGCACCAGGTGAGGATACCTGTGTAATAGGGAACGTAATTGTATCACCCTCTGTTACACCTCTAAACAGTAGCGGTAGTTTATGGCGATCGCATTTGAAGATGCCTTCGACCTCCACCCCGGCCTGGGGGCGGGAGATAGAGGCATGGAGGGTGGCCGGCGGCAGAGCCGCCGGCCACCCTCCAACGATCTCCACCCCGGCCAGCGGCAGGAGATCGAGGGGGGATGGATAGTTAAGTGCTCCGCATGTCTGCGGAGCACTCTGAGTATTTAATGGACTGGGTTGGGGGAGATCAGGTCAGCGGATGTACTCTGGGACGCAGCACAGCACGAGCTCCTTGGCGGCTTTGACTTCATCCAGTCGCCCGTAGGGGGTGTTGTGCGGCGCTGTTTTCAGGACCTCCGGGTCGGATCGAGCCTCCTGGGCAATCCTGATCATCGTCTCGGCAAAGGCGTCGAGGGTCTCTTTGCTTTCGGTCTCGGTGGGTTCGATCATCAGCGCTTCGTGGACGATGAGCGGGAAGTAGTTCGTCGGCGGGTGGAACCGGAAGTCCATCAGGCGCTTGGCGATGTCCAACGCATGCACGTCTGGCACGTCGGGCCACCGGCCCTCGACGACGAACTCATGCATGCAGACCCGGTCGTAGGGGATGTGGTAAGTCTCCCGCAGGCGGGCGAGCAGATAGTTGGCGTTGAGCACGGCGTTCTCCGCAATGGCGCGCAGTCCTTCAGGCCCGTGCATGCGGATGTAGGTGTAAGCACGGACGATCATCCCGAAGTGACCCTGGAAAGCTTTCACGCGCCCGATCGTCTTCGCCGGGGTGATCAGACCATACAGCGGGGGGACTTCAAGGTCTTCCTCTGCCTCTTCCAGGATGCCGACGATCGGGTCGGGCAGGAAGTCCACCAGGTGGGCAGCCACCCCGACCGGGCCGGACCCTGGTCCTCCGCCGCCGTGGGGGGTCGAGAAGGTCTTGTGCAGGTTGTAGTGCAGGACGTCAAAGCCCAGGTCACCTGGGCGCACGATCCCCAGGAGAGCATTCATGTTTGCGCCGTCTCCGTACACCAGCCCGCCGGCTTCATGGACAAGCCGGATAACTTCTTCGACGTTCTCGTCGAACAGGCCCAGGGTGTTCGGGTTGGTGAGCATCAGGCCTGCCAGGGCATCATCGCAGTGGGCGCGCAGTGATTCCAGGTCGACGTTGCCGCGTGCGTCCGATTTGATCTCGACCACTTCCATCCCGCTCATCGCAGAGGTAGCCGGGTTGGTGCCGTGCGCTGAGTCGGGGATCAATATCTTCGTACGCCTCTCATCCCCGCGCGATCGGTGGTAGGCGCGGATGATGAGCACCCCGGTCAGCTCGCCGTGCGCGCCGGCTGCCGGCTGAAGGCTTACCCCTGCGACACCCCCGATCTCTTTCAGCCACTCCTGGAGCTGGTACATTATCGCTAGAGCGCCCTGCACTGTATCGGATGGCTGCAGGGGGTGCAGCTGGGAGAACCCAGGCAGGCGGGCAGCCTCCTCATTGATTTTCGGGTTGTACTTCATCGTGCAGGATCCAAGGGGGTAGAAGCCGATGTCCACGCCGTGGTTGAGCTGGGATAGGCGGGTGAAATACCTCACCACGTCGATCTCCGCCAGTTCGGGCAGAGGGAGGTCCTCGCGGACGAGTCCTTCCGGCAGCGGCGATCTCGGCACGTCGGGCTCCGGAAACCGGACCCCCTGCCGTCCCGGTACCGATATTTCACACATCAGATGCTCAGCCATTGGACACCTCCTCGAGGGCTGCGCACAGCCAGTCGAACTCTTCTGCGGAGTTCATCTCGGTCACAGCCACCAGCAGGCAGTTCTCGAGACCAGGATAATCTTTCCCAAGCGGATAGCCGGCGAGGATATCGTCCTCCAGCAGGGCGTCTGTAACGTCCTGGGCGGGCACCGGGCAGCGGACGACGAATTCGTTGAAGAACGGCGCATCCGACCAGAGCTCATACCCTTTAAGCGCAGCGATCCGGTCGGCGGCGTGGTGCGCCTTGTGATAGCACAGCTCGGCGACCTGGCGCAGGCCGTTGCGCCCCAACAGGCTCAAATAGACCGTCGCGGCCAGGGCCATCAGTCCCTGGTTGGTGCAGATGTTCGACGTCGCCCGCTCGCGGCGGATGTGCTGCTCCCTGGCCGTCAGGGTCAGCACGTAGGCGCGCTGCCCGCGGTTATCGACCGTCTCGCCCACGAGACGTCCGGCCATTTTGCGGACGTACTCCTGGCGGGTGGCGAACAATCCCAGGTACGGCCCGCCGTACGACAGGGGGATCCCGAGCGGCTGTCCTTCGCCGGTCACGATATCGGCGCCGAACTCCCCCGGCGGCTTCAACAGCCCCAGCGCCGTCGGATAAGTCGAGATCGCCAGCAGTGAGCCAGCCTGGTGGGCAGCTTCCGCCAGCGCTGTGTAATCGTAAATTCTTCCGAAGAAGTCAGGGTACGCTGCGACGACCAGCGCTGTGCTCTCATCGATCAGCGGGATCAGGGCATCCGGTCCTGCCGCCGGGTCTACTTCCCCCTGATCGCCGGAAACGACCACGTTCGAACCGCGCGTGTAGGTGCGGACCGTCTCCCGGTAGTGCGGGTGCAGCGCAGGAGAGAGGATGACCCTGGGACGCTTCCCGCGAAAGTGGTGGTGCGCCATGTTGACCGCCTCGGCGACGGCGGTGGCGCCGTCGTAGTGGGAGGCGTTGCTGACCTCCATCCCGGTCAGCCCGGCGATCAGGCTCTGGTATTCGAAGATCGCCTGGAGAGTCCCTTGAGAGATCTCGGGCTGATAAGGGGTATAGGCGGTGTAGAACTCCCCCCGGCGCAGGATGGCGTCCACCGCTGCCGGGATGTAGTGGTTGTAAGCCCCTGCGCCGAGAAAACAGACCAGATCTCGCGCCGTCTCGTTGGCGCCGGCGAGCCCTTGCAGCTCTGCCAGGGCTTCCATCTCGGTGAGGGGCGGTGGAAGATTCAAATCCGGGAAGCGGTGCGCGGCGGGTACGTCGTTGAACAGCTCGTTTACGTGCCCGACGCCGATTGTTTTCAGCATGGCTTCCCGGTCTGCGTCGGTATGCGGATGGAACATGGCATTCACTCCATGCGCGCCTGGCAGCGCGCTTCGTAGGCGGCTGCGTCGAGCAGGCTATCCAGCTGGCTGGGATCACTGATCTCCAGCTTCACCATCCAGGCCGCGCCGTAGGGGTCGGTGTTGACGATTTCAGGGGCGTCAGGAAGTTTTTCGTTGACTTCGAGGATCACCCCGCTGACGGGCATGTAAACGTCCGCGGCAGCTTTTACCGATTCGACGGTCGCGCAGGCGTCGCCTTTCTCCATCTTTTCGCCAACCTGGGCGATCACTTCGACGAAGACCACGTCCGAGAGCTGGTCCTGCGCATAGTCGGTGATCCCAATGGTCCCGGTGTTGCCTTCCACCCGGATCCACTCATCGTTCTCTGTGTATTTCAGGTCCTGCGGGATGTTCATGGATTTACCTCCGTCTCGAATAGAAAGGATCAGTACTGCTCGCCTTATTTGGATGCGAAATCAAAAGGGTGCACGCGTGTTGACTGCGTGCACCCTCTGTCCCTGACCTGAGAGATTCGCGCCGGCATCCTGGCCGGTGCTTGCCCCTTCGGTGTTGGCGAAAAACCGCCAGCTTTCCAGAGGTTATCAGCGCAGGGGTCCTGTGTACCTGAGAGTTTCACCCGGGTGCGCCCTCTCCGGGTTTGCCCCTTCGGTGTCCGGCTTTACACGGATCTCTTCCCCGGCGCCGCTTGATTTTCAGAACGGTGCTATTCTAAGGTTTTGCCGGACAAAAGTCAAGAGAACTGTTCAGGCCCAGCCCTGGTTGCGAACGAAGTCCGTGACCACCGGTACCTTGACTTCTTTACCCTGGTAGGCCTGGATGCCCCAGTAGATCATCACCAGCCAGAACAGCAGGGGGATGCAGGACAGGAATATCGTCCAACCCAGCGCGATGGCGAGGATGATCTCAATGATGCCCAGGACCAGGGCCTGTGCGTTGTGCGCCCGGATGAAAGGCCGGTTCTTCTTCTCCTCCATCAGGAGCACGATTACTGGGATGACAGGCGAGAGAACATAAGCCAATAATGCCCAAAGCCGGTCGTCGCTTGAGATTTCGGAAGACATTGGTTCTTGTGACATGATGGTTCCTCCTCTGTTGATGATTAATCTGGTGCGTTGATACGCATTTTACCCGAAAAGGGCTTATCTGTCCGATCCTTCCAGGGTGCTGCGGACCCAATCGCCGACCAGCCAGTATCGGAATCCGCGCCCTGCTTGCATTCAATTGCCGCAACCACACCATAGACCAATGAGGCGAGCGGCACCATTCCGAGGAGCACGGTCTCCAGGATGGCGAATGGAATTAACAACAGGCCGATCAGGACCAGGGAAAGGACGGCCGTGACCAGCCAGATCGCGCCGATCAGGACTCCAGCCCCGATCCATGAGACCAGCTGGAACACCAGCGATTGCAGGGACTGATAACCCACGTACCGCGAGCGGTCCCGGTACATGGGATAACGTCAGTTCGGGATAAACCCCTTCGACTTCGTGGTGGGCATTCTGAGCGGAACGCAGAACAGTCGAAGAAGCCCACCACTCCGCTCAGGGCGCCTATCGACCTTCTCCCGTATTCACGTTAAGATAGATGATCAGAGCCGCAGCCGGTCCCAGGAACCCGGTCACGAGGTTGAGCAAGATGCTCAAGTAAAATTCCTCTATCCCTCGGTTTGCAGGGGCATGATTTCGGAAGTTTGGGCTAAATACCGTCCTGATGCCGGTCGATACCGGAAAATTCCGAAGTCTATGGGCAACTTGTCTTAAGCCAGCCGCCATGCCAGGATGAACAGCAGCGTGAAGATGCTGCTGACGATCAGCTGCCGGATGCCGATCGCCGTCGGGCGTACCCCTACAGCAGGGTTCAGGCTCCCCCAGACGGTTTCCAGGAACTGGAGCAGGTAGGGAAGCGGCAGGTATGGGGAAACTATGCGTGCGGTCGAGAGGGCGATCACCAGCGCCAGGTTGAATCCTGTGTAGGATAGGGCGCGGCGCGCCATCGCCAGGCGGGTTGCAACGGGAGGGATAGAATCCAGCTGGCGCTGCTCGAGACGCAGGTATGCGTAGACGATGGAAGCAGCCGATTGGAGCCACGCCAGCCCGAAAAGCAGCCAGCCGGTCAGGGCTGCTTCGCCCATACCGACCCAGTAAGCTGCCAGGGCTGCGAGCGCCAGGACCCCGCTGCCCACCAGCTCCACGCCGAGCTGGCGGCGTTCTGCGCGCCGGCTGACGAGAGCCAGGTGCCAGACGAAGACCGGCACGCCGGGCAAAGCCAGTACGAACAGGTAGCCGAAACCCAGCGCCAACAGCCCGACCAGCGCAAGCGCACCGAGAGCGCTGTACACCCCAAGCCAAAACCAGGCTGCCGGCAGATCGCGCCGGCTCCTCCGACCGCTGTACACCTTAACGAGGTAGGTCGCCGGCTGGCGGAGCAGGAAGGCTGCCAGAGCAGCGATGATGAGGTAAACTGACGGCAGGCTCCACGCCTCCCCGGCGAAGAGTCCGATCATGAGTGGGCTGAGGAGGAAGACCCACGATCCGTGATCGGAGGGTAATGCGATGTGTCGCTGGAACAGGAAGGGCGGCATTGTTCTGGATTCCATCATAGGACCGTGGCGTCGCAGGAATTATATCTTACCTGAGTACAAGGTCTTATTGCTGAAAATCGGGATTCGAGGTAAAAAGGTGCCACTTTTTCTGTGAATCTGCATCAATACTGGAGGAGTGGGACGAATCGACGTCTGTATGTAAGAAATCCTGTCTGAATCGTCACATTTTTACCTGTCCTCCGTCATAAGGGATAACAAAAATGAACACAACGACGATGGTTCTGGCTGATACCAAACCTTTCACGAAGCAAGACCTGATCGGTATCTATGAAGAGCAAAGCCCGGCGCTGTTCCGGTACGCTGTACGCCTGCTCGGAGACAGCCAGCTTGCCGAGGACTGCGTGGCGGAGACTTTCAGCAGGTTTCTGCAGGCAGTCCGCAAAGGGGGAGGCCCGAGCGCAAATGTGCGGGCCTACCTGTATCGAGTAGCTCACAACTGGATCACCGACCACTACCGCAGGAGTTCAACTGCAACAGTGCCTTTGGAACACGATCTCAAGGATGATGAATTGGCCAGCCCGTCCCAGCTGTTGATCGAGGAATTTGAGCGTGAACAGGTCCGGGAAGCCCTTCTGAGACTGCCGATGGATCAGCAGCAAGTGATCCACTTCCGCTTCCTGGAGGACTGGTCTCACGCCGAGATCGCCGAGGTCCTCGGAAAGACGGTGGAAGCCACCCGGGCCTTACAGTACCGGGCTTTGAATACCTTACGCCAGCTGCTGCTCGAACGAGATGACGAGGTTCGACATGACTGAGATTAACGAACACGAAGGCGAAATCGATCCCGGCTTGCTGCGGAAGCTCGATATGCTCCGACCGACGCCGGAACGTGACGCAGATGCAGTCGAAAACGGTCGGCAAAGATTATTAAACGAAATCGAGTCAATCCCCGAGTTCAAGACCCGATCTCCATTCGGATGGGGCATCGGGTGGTTTACATCAAGAAAAAACCATAAGGAGGAATTACCTGTGAACACCCGCACAAAACGATTTGCATTCACGACCGCCGCCGCTTTGATAACGATCCTGGTGTTGCTCTTTGGAGGCGTTGGAGCGACAGCGTTGGCTGCCCAGTCTGCCTTGCCGGGGGACGCCCTGTACCCCGTCAAGACCAGCCTGGAACAGACCAGGGTTATCCTGGCCCGGGATGCTTACGACCAGGCTCAGCTCCACCTGGCATTTGCCCAGCGGCGCCTGGATGAGATGGCTGAGCTGGTCCACCAGGGCCGGTACAGCGACATCGAAATGGCTTCCAGCGAGTTCGAAGCATACATCCAGCGGGCGATAGCTGCGCTGGAGACGGTCATGGCTGGCGACACGGAGCGCGGGCTCTTGCTCAGCAACCAGATCACGAACAAATTGCTCTCTTATGCCCTGGTCTTGAAAGAAGTCCTGGCCGGCGTTCCAGACGCTGTCCGGCCGGCGGTCGAGCGGGCGCTGCGGGTCTCTCAGAGCAGCGCAGGCGAAGAGATCGAGATCGTTGGCGTGGTTGAATCTATCACCGAGACGGCCTGGATCGTCTCCGGACAGACGATCAACATCCTCCCCGCGACCGAGATCAAAGGCAGCATCAGCGTTGGGGACCAGGTGAAGGTCCATGCGCTCCGCGGCAGTGATGGGTCTCTGACTGCCAGAGAGATCGAGCTGTCCGACGAAGATATCGGCGGGGATGACAATGGGAACGATAACGACGATGACAATGGCAACGACAACGACGATGACCATGGCAACGACAACGACGATGACAACGGCAACGACAACGGCGATGACAACGGCAACGACAACGGCGATGACAACGGCAACGACAACGGCAACGACAACGGCAACGACAACGACGATGACAACGGCAACGACAACGACAACGGCAACGACAACGACAACGGCAACGACAACGACAACGGCAACGACAATGCCAATGACAACGACGATGACAATGGCAACGACAACGACGATGACAATGGCAACGACAACGACGATGACAATGGCAACGACAACGGCAACGACAACGGCAACGACAACGACGATGACAACGGCAACGACAACGACAACGGCAACGACAATGCCAATGACAACGACGATGACAATGCCAATGACAATGATGACGACAATGCCAATGACAATGATGACGACAATGCCAATGACAACGATGACAGCGGCGGGGACGACGACGATGATTGAAGCGCAATCCGGTCTATTGCCGGTGCGCTTGAGGTCTGCCGGCCGGTCTGAAGTGGTTCCATTCTTAGTAGTGAATTAAACGAATTCCGGGCAGCAGGCGGGGAGAACCCCGCCTGCTGCCGGAGAAGCTGAAGCGGTAGTGGCGAGCGACTCACCAATCCTGTTAGAAAATCAATGGCGAAATCCGACCTGGCGGCGGTACCTCTCCGCGAACCGCAGTCTGGTGAGCTGGCTGACCGGCTTCGTCCTGTTCGGTGTGTTCTTCGCCTGGATGACCCAGATCCAGTTCGCCAGTCCTGATCTGGTTGGGACCGATGGGTACTACCACATCCGGTTTGCGGAGATTATGCGGCGGGAAGGATTTCGACCGGACTTTCCGTGGCTGCCCCTGACGATCCTGAATCCGCGCGAGTTTTACGATCACCACTTCCTGTATCATGTTGCGCTGATCCCTTTCACACTTGGGGATTTGATCCAGGGGGGGAAGTGGGCGTCGGTGCTGTTCGCCAGTCTGGCTTTCACGAGCATCTACGGACTGCTTCGCAGCCAGCGTATCCCGTATGCAGGGTTGTGGGCATTGGGCTTGCTGGCTGTCTCAGGGGCGTTCCTCTACCGGATGAGCATGGTGCGCGCCCAATCGCTTTCCCTGGCCGTGCTGGTCCTGGGGCTATTCCTGATGTTCGGCCGCAGGTACAAATGGCTTGTGCCGCTCTCGTTTCTCTACGTCTGGCTCTACGATGCTTTCCCGCTCATGATCGTCGCTGCGGCTGTACATGTTTTTTCAGTCTGGATTGTCGAGAAGAAATTGGATCTCCGGCCTGTCCTGTACTCCGGTGTCGGAGTAGGGCTGGGGATGTTGATCAACCCTTACTTTCCGGATAATGTCGTCTTTGTCCTCCGTCACATCCTCCCAAAGCTGACCGAGACGACTTCCGTCCGGGTGGGCAACGAGTGGTACCCCTATGATACCGGGCAGCTCCTTGAAAATTCTCCGTTCGCGCTGGTCGCCTTTGCTGCCGGGATCGTCGGGCTGGGGTTGAAAGAGCGCCGGATGGATGTTCAGACAGCGACAGTCATGTTCCTGTCCCTGATCTTCGGGCTGATGCTGTTCCAATCGCGCCGTTTTATCGAATACTTCCCGGCTTTCGCGCTGATTTTCGCGGCTTTCGCCTGGAGATCCCTGCTATCGCCCGTGGCTGGGGATGCAGCCGGCAATGATAAGGGAAACGGAAGATCCTGGAGCTCGTTATCGTTTACGAGAACCCTCCACAACTGGCTGCCAGCCCTGATCCTGGCGGCTTTAATGGTCCCCGGGTTCATAGTGACATCCTGGAACGCACGGGAATCCATACAGGCTTCGAAACCCTCCGGGATTTATTCTGCGGCTGCGAACTGGCTGGCAGAGAACACACCGGTTAGATCGCGCGTTTTCCAGACGGACTGGGACGATTTCACCCGCTTGTTCTATTACAACACACACAACACCTACCTGGTGGGTCTGGATCCGACCTATCTCTCGCTTTACGACGAACATCTTTACGAACAATGGGTGGAAATCACGCAGGGGGACGTGGATCAGCCCTCCGAGGTCATCGCCGGGGCGTTTGGCGCCGAGTTCATCTTCTCTGACCTGGACCACACGGATTTCATCAGGCAGGCTGAACTAGACTCAAAAATTCGTACGGTCTACCGGGATGAGGAAGCAGTTATCTTTCGAATCGTCCCTTAGAGTGCCAGCGAGCTGTTATTCACTTCCTCCCACCTCACCCCCCTCTGGAGTCCCTCCCCAATCCTGGGGAGGGACTCAAATTAATCAGGAGTTACGCACTCCCTCCAACTGCGTCAGTCCAATCGATAAAAACAGTACAAATTTCCTAGTCAAAGCGTGACTCTTAATGTCCAGCGATTCGTTAATAAGAGTGCAGATGGTTAGCTGCGGGATGGTGGTTTATTATGGCTGAGAATCTGAGAACAACGACTGCCGGGCAGATGCGCGCCTCACCCGAAATGATAGTCGAAGAGCTGTTTGAGCAGCACTACGACGATATTTATCGTTATCTCTTCTACCGGGTAGGCGACCACTCGACAGCCGAAGACCTCGCCTCGGAGGTGTTTCTCCGCGTGATTGGAGCACTGCCAGGCTACAAGGCCGGGCCGGTCTCCATTCGAGCCTGGATTTTTCAGATCGCTCGCAATCTGGCGATCGATCATTTTCGGAAAGCTTCCCTCCGCCAGGACGTGCAGCTCAACGAGGATGTGCCGGCAGAAGGAAGCGATCCGCACGACAGCCTGGAGATGAGATTAACCGTTACGAAGCTGAACAGCGCACTCGCCCATCTGCCTGAGAACCAGCGGGAGGTCATCATCCTCCGGTTCGGCGTTGCCTTGCCGCTGGCAGATGTCGCGATGATGCTCCATAAAAGTGAAGATGCTGTAAAAGGACTTCAACGCAGAGCTTTGACCGCCCTGCGTGAAATCCTGACCGAATGGGAGGTGGTCCATGTCTGATCTGGATGATCGACTTCAACAAAAGCTGCGCCAGATGGAGGGGGGAGCTTCGCTCGAGTCCTTGAGAGCGGAGTTTAAAGGGAATTCAACGGATATTGCAGAGCTAGTGACACTGGCAAGTGCGATCCGAGAGCTGCCGCATCCACAACCATCACGGGAAGGCAAAAAGGCCGCCAGGGAAAAAATCCTGGCGGCCGCCCGAGCGCAGGCTCGTCAGAAAACCTCGGGGAGAGGTTCTTGGTTCCAGGGGTTTCGCCTGAACTGGGCGGTGGTGCCAGCCCTGGCGGGGATGGCGCTGGTTTTTCTCTGCCTGATCGTGGCGGTTGCGGGGGCCGGGATCTGGCTCCTGGGACCCCCTGGTGCCCGGGCAGCAACCCTGACCGACGCCGTCGGGCGGATCGAGGTTGCCGATCCCTCTGTCCCGGACGGCTGGAAGCTGGTCTCGAATGGGTACCGCATCGGTGCTGCACAGCGCATCCGCAGTGGAGAAAACTCGTCGGTGTCGCTCGTTTTTTTCGACGGGAGCCGGATCGCGATGCAGCCCAACACCGATCTGACACTGGCGCAGGTCAGGGGAGGCTGGGGAAAAGTCCTGAACGTGGCCATCCAGCAAAACGCTGGCGATACGGTGCACGTGGTGAACCCGTTGCGCGGCGCGAACAGCTCCTATGTGGTGTTCACCCCTTCTGGCAGTGCGACGGTCCACGGGACCGAATTTGAGGTCCTCGTCGAAGAGAGCGGCGAGTCGCTGTTTAAAGTCGATACCGGCAGGGTGCAGGTGCACAGCGATGGAAGGTCCGCCACCCTGGAGCCGGGACAGGGATTATACGCCCGCCCGACCGGTCTGCTCTCTGAGCCATCCTACCTGTTCGTGATCCAGGGCGAGCTGACTTCTATGGAAGGGAATACCTGGGTCGCCGCTGGCGTTACTTTCACAGTTACGGAGGATACTTTACTGATCGGGAGCCTCGAGATTGGGGACCTGGTGATGGTCGAGGGACGGATTCTCGACGGTGCCCAATGGGTGGCGGATATCATCCAGCCGGCGTTGACCGGCGATCAGGCTGGCGCGTTCACCGGTATTGTCGAGGCGATCTCTGAGGGACAGTGGACGGTGGGTGGGATCAACGTCCTCGTAGATGAGAACACAACGATCGACGAGGGCATCGAACCGGGAATGACAGTCCGGGTGGCATTCCAGATCCTCGGTGATGGGAGCTGGCTGGCCCTGCGGATCGATTCCCTGGAATCCGATGGGGATGAACCGGCGCCGCCGCCTCCGCCCGATGGGGAAGGGAGACCGAAGCTTTCGTTTGACCCCAAACACCAGGTCATCCAGGCCTGTTCCGCCGAGTTGAACTACGTGGTGAGTGGCAGTTTGGAAAACAGCGCCCGGCGCCCTGAGGATGCTGCCGCAGACGTGCTCCTCGGCTTCGAGCTCACCCACGGCGAAGAATACTTCGATCTGGTCTTTTTGGCTCCCGATGGCTGGGAGACCATCCAGCCCGGCGAACAGGTAAACTTCGAAGTACAGATCCTGGTGAAGGAAGCCTGGCTGTCTGCTCCACAGAACGCCAGGGCGACTCTCCGGGTGTATCTCGCGCAGGAAGGGAATGATCCCCGGCCGAACCGGGCCAGGTACACCATCACCCTGGGAAAGCGCTGCGACGAGCAGCCGACAGAGACCCCGACGGTGACGTCGACCCCAACCCTCACCCCCGCGGCCTCTGAGACGCCGACGCCGACCGCCACGGGCACGGTGACGATTACTCCCACGGGGAGCATCACCCCCACCGTGACTCTCACCCCCGTTCCGTCATCCACTCCCATTGTGGATTTCTGTGTTGGCGCAGTCCCGCACCCCAAAGGCATGAGCCTGGCGCAGAAATACGGTGTCTCCTACGAAGAGATCATGGGCTGGTTCTGCAAGCACTATGGGTTCGGAGAGATCGACCTCGCTTACGGGTTGAGCGTGCAGTACGGAGTCCCGGTCGAGGAAGTTTTCGGCTTGCGAGAATCGGGAATGGGATGGGGGCAGATCAAGCAGTGGTACGCGCAACAGGCTGAACCACCCGCACCACCATCCGGTGGGGAGGAGGATGGTCCTGGGAAGGGTAAGGACAAAGATAAACCTGGAGGCGGACCGCCGCCCTGGGCACCTCCAGGCCCATGATTCAGATCGCTGAAATAGGCTTGAAGCCCCGCAGGTCATCCACACACCTGCGGGGCGTGATTTTAATCCCCGAACCTGATCCCCTGCGCGAGCGGCAGATCTCGGGAGAAGTTGACCGTGTTGGTCTGGCGGCGCATGTAAGCCTTCCAGGCGTCTGACCCGGACTCGCGCCCGCCGCCGGTCTCCTTCTCACCGCCGAACGCCCCGCCGATCTCCGCCCCCGACGTGCCGATGTTCACGTTGGCGATCCCGCAGTCTGATCCGTTCACAGACAGGAACATCTCTGCCTCCCGGAGACTGTCGGTGAAGATGGCGCTGGAAAGACCCTGAGGCACGTCGTTGTGGAGGCGGATGGCCTCCTCCAGGTCTTCATATTCCATCAGGTAGAGGATCGGCGCAAAAGTTTCCTGCCTGACGATCTCTGTCTGGGCTGGCATTTTGACGATGGCGGGCTCGACGAAGTTCGGCCCCAGGTCGGGGCGCATGACCCCACCGATGAGGATTTCTCCGCCGTCAGCCCTGGCGCGGTCCAGCGCGTCGAACATCTCCTCGACGGCAGAGCCGTCAACCAGCGGTCCCATGAGGGTCTCCGGATCGAGGGGGTTCCCAAGCCGGTCTCGTACCTGGCGGTAGGCGTCGATCAGGCCTGCGGTGAGTTCGGCGGCGATGGACCGCTGCATGAGGATGCGCCGGGTGGTGGTGCAGCGCTGCCCGGCTGTCCCGACCGCGCCGAACAGGATGGCGCGCACTGCCAGCTTGAGGTCGGCCTCTTCGGCGACGATGATGGCGTTGTTGCCGCCCAACTCGAGGATCGTGCGCCCGAAGCGCTCCGCGACGGTTCGCGCTACGTGTTGCCCCACTTTGGTCGATCCGGTGAATGAAATCAGGGGGATGCGCCGGTCAGCCAGGAGCAAATCGCCCACGTCCCGCCCGCTGCCGATCACCAGGTTGAAAATGCCGTGCAGCCCGTGGTCCGCCAGAACCCGGTTGGTGATGTGCTGCACGGCGATGGCGCAGAGAGGAGTGAGGGAGGAAGGTTTCCAGAGCACCGGGTCGCCGCAGACAGCGGCGATGGCCGCGTTCCAGGACCAGACTGCCACGGGGAAATTGAATGCCGTAATCACCCCGACGACGCCGAGGGGATGCCATTGCTCGAACATGCGGTGGCTGGGGCGCTCAGATTGCATGGTCAGCCCGTACAGCTGGCGGGACAGACCCACCGCGAAATCACAGATGTCGATCATCTCCTGGACTTCTCCCAGGCCTTCGACCCGGATCTTCCCCATTTCTAACGTGACAAGTTCGCCGAGCGGCTCCTGAAGTTCTCTGAGGGCGTCTGCCAGATCCCTCACAACCAGGCCGCGTTTGGGCGCTGGCGTGTTGCGCCAGGTGAGGAACGCACGGTGGGCGTCGCGGATGATCTTTTCGTACGTCTCAGGCGAGGCCTGGGCGATTTTCGCCAGCGGTTCACCGGTCGTTGGGTCGTACGATACCAGCTCTCTGCCGGAAGGATCGGCGATCCAGCTGTCCGGGCCGCTGCACGCGCCTGGATTGACTTCCTGGAGGTTTAATTTTGCGAGGATTGGATGCATGGGATTTGCTCCTTGCGTTGTTGCGCGTCAGGGATTACCAGCGGGGTTGATCAAACAAATCCATGGCGGGAGAGGGCTGCGTTGATCTCATTCGACAGCGGCTCGACGAGGACCTCCTCGCCTATCTGGAGGACAGGGTGGCTGAGGAAGCCGCCCGTCCACCACCGGACCTGGTTGGCGGCTTCTGCATCGCGGTCCAGGTCCCGGAAGGTATGGGATACACTGTAGCGATCGAGGTACCTGCGGACCAGCTGGGTGGCAGCGCACCAGCGCGTCCCATAGACGACGACATTGATTCCTGGTTGGGGGGTATCTTGGGAAGACAAGCGCAGACCTCCCCTGGCAGATCAGTTCAGACCTTTGAGCTGATCCAGCAATTCGTAGATGTCGGGAATGTGATGGAGCTGCGGGGACACATGGCTGTAGCGGATAATGCCCTCCCGATCGAGGATGTAAAGGGCGCGTTCGGAGAAGCCATCCTTGGAACGGATCACATGATATTTTTGGGCGACCGCTCCTCTCGGGTTGAAATCCGCCAGGAGAGGGAAGGTAATGCCGCGGACAGCGGCCCATGCGCCGTGGCTGTACAGGCTGTCCACAGAGATTCCGATCACGATAGCGTCGAATTTCTTGAACTCATCCAGTTCGGCCTGGTAAAGGCTGAGCTGATCGCTGCACGCAGGACTCCAGTCGAGCAGATAGAAAACGAGCACCACGTTTTTTCCCCGAAAATCGGCGAGGGAGACCGGTCTTCCTTCCGCATCCGGGAGCGTGAAGTCCGGCGCAGGCGTCCCAACAGGGAGTCCGGAGTTTTCCGCTGCCCCCTGCATCCCCGGGGCGGACTTGTACAGGTTTGCGATGGTTTCCAGAGATCGCTCACCGGATTCCTGCTGTTGAGGGACAACCGCCAGGGATTCCCGTCGGTATTCCTGGAGGAGGGCATGCAGGATGGATAGCGCTTCCTTCTCTGGAGAATCTTTCAGGCTGGTCTCAAGCGCCGTAAATCGTCGTTCCAGGTCAGCGATCCGGTCTTGACGAGGGGGATTCATGGCTCAACTCCGTGGATAGCTATTCTCCGAACTGTGTATCTTTCAAGCCATTCATGCTGAACACCCATTATACCCAACTGTCGACGAAGAGCCGGGTAGAAAATCGTTGAGAAATGAATTGGTAATAAATAGGTTATTATTTTAAGTAACAAATGTAAGAATCAACCGTTTATTGTATTAAAGTAAGATAGCCGTTAGTACTAGAGAACTATCACCCGGCTGTTGCCTATAAATGCGTCGATTCTATTGAAGGCGGGAGATCATCGGTGGCTTTCATTTCAATTATCCTGGATGTACGCAATCAGAAAAGCAGCCTTCAGGATCTGGCTACCCAGCTGGAGAAGGCAGCTTCTGGATTAATCCGGCATAGATTTGAGTTCATCTACATTGACAACGGTTCCACGGACGGATCCTACACAGTGCTTCAAGACTTCGCCAGCAGCGACCGCAGGGTGCGGGTGGTCAGGCTCACCAGGAATTTCGGTCGCCAGGGAGCCTTGCGGGCCGGGATCACGTATGCCTCCGGGGACTGCGCGGTTTTCCTCGAGGTGTTTCCGGGGATCGCCACCGATTTTCTCCCGGAGATGGTATCCCTGTGGGAATCGGGTGCGAGAGTTGTCACTGCTCTCTATGAAGCGGGTGACGTACGCTACGGTTCACCGCGGCGGTTGCTTGAGCACTTGAAGCGGACTGTCAAGAATTTATTCCTCAAGGACCTCCGACCGATGCCGGGGCGCCCTTTTTTGATCGATCGCCAGGCAGCCGAGCTCATCCTGAGTGCCGGAACGCCCGCTATCCCGATCCAGGCGGTTCTCGCTTGGGCAGCTTTCAAATTTGCGGAAGTGAACATCCCCGCATCCGTCCCTGGCGGGACATTCCCGCCGGTCTCGTGGCGGGAGCTGCTCGCTGAATGGTCCGGCGTGCAGGTTGTATTGTCACACTGGCCGGTCAGGCTGTCCTTCATGATCGCCCTTGCTGGGGCGGTGACGAGCCTGATCGCCGGGCTAGGGATCTTCGGCGCGATGATTTTCATTCCCACCATCCAGATCGAGACACCTCTGGTGGGGGCCGCCTTGCTGCTGGCGGTCGCCGTCCAGCTTGGTGGAATTGGACTATTGGGGAAGTATATGCAGCGGCTCCTGGAGATCTGCCGTGGTTGGCCTGCTTTCGTCGTCGACTCCGTGATCAACGAGCCAGCTGTCAACCAGGAAGCCCGCGATAAGCTCGAAAAGCTCCTGTCATCCTTTACGGCCGGGGCGCGCCGGCGAAGGAGCGGCGAGCGGTAGGCTCGCTGCAGCCGGCTGGATCATTCATCAAGAACGCCGATGACCAGGCAGCGGTCGTCACGCGGGACGCGATCGGCGGCGCAACTGTCGTAGTGAACTGGTTCGCCGATCACCTGAATCGTCTGTGACTCGTCACGCATTCTTGTTTTAACAGGCAGGTCATTCACCCAGCGAGTGAACACCTGCTTTTTCTTTTTCAGCGAGCGTTCGAAACTGCTATCCCGGAGCGTTGCGCGCGAGTCCCTGCAAATTTCCTGGTATTTTCATGTATACTTTGAATATCCAGAACCCTTCCCACCGATAACACGCCAAAGAATCCCTAATACCGTGAGGAGTAAGAAGATGAGCATCAGCCTGAAACCCAAATTAAGAACGCTGTCCATGATCATCCTGGCAATACTGTTCATCACCGCCTGTGCTCCGGCAGCCACTCCCGGGACGCAGGTCCCTCCCATTGCCACCGCGCCTCCGGAAGTTGAGGAGACTGCTCCAGCGGTTGAGGAAACACAGGTGCCCACAGAAGCCCCTGCCGGGCCGGCTGTCCTGCGGATTGGCTGGGGTGGAAGCCCGGATACCCTCAATCCGGGGACCTCGGTCCTCTCGGAGGCGTACACGCTCTTCGAGCTGGTCTACGACAGCATGTACGACCTGCAGCTCGATGGCTCGTACACCCTCAGCCTGGCGGAGAGCGCTGAAGTCTCCGAGGACGGGATGGTCTGGACGTTCACCCTCCGACCTGGATTCACTTTCCATGATGGGACACCTCTCACGGCGCAAGACGTCGTATTTTCTTATCTCTTCTACCAGGGGCACGAAGATTTTCCGTTTCTCAACGTCTATACGGAATACTTCGAGAGCGTCGAGGCGCCTGATGATAGCACAGTGGTCATACGCCTCACCGAGCCGATCCCCAACATGGAGAGCCAGCTGATCTTCCTGTACATTCTGCCCCGACACATTTGGGAAGAGCACGACACGCCAACCGGGGCCGTGGAATTTGAGAACCTGGAAATGATCGGCTCCGGACCGTTCAAGATGGTCGAGTACCAGCAGGGAGAATTCGTGCACTTGGCAGCGGTGAAGGACCATCCGTTGAATCCGCCGAAGATTGACGAGGTGGTCTTCCAGACCTTCGATAACCAGGATGCGCTGGTCCAGGCGATCATCACCGGGCAGGTGGATATGATCACCGAAATGCCTAACACCGCGGTCCCGACCCTGAGGAACGCCGAAAACGTCGAGCTGGTCATCGGTGCGCCGTTCGCGCCCGAGGTAACGGATATCATCATCAACCAGGTCTCCCCGGAGAACTGCCCGCCCGAGGATGGCGTGTGTTCAGGTCATCCGGCTCTGCGGGACAGGAATGTACGGCTTGCCCTGGCCCATGCCACCGATAAACAAAAAATCATCGACGTCGTCCTCCTGGGTCTCGGCACGCCGGGGTTGACTCTCATCCCAGACGGCCTGGGTCTCTGGTACAACAATACGATCCAGGCCTATCCGTTTGACATTGGCGAAGCTAACCGGATCCTCGACGAGGCCGGCTATGCTGACAGCGACGGCGATGGCGTTCGGGAGATGCCGGATGGGACCAACCCGCTCAATTTCCGGCTCAACTGGCCGAGCGACTCGACGACTGCGCCGCGGATCGCCGAGCTGCTGAATGAGACCTGGAGCCAGATCGGCGTGCAGCTGGAACCACAGGCGCTCGATCCGGACGCCCTCACCTCGATCTGCTGCCCGACTTTTGATTACGACATCCTCATCTGGGGGTGGGGGTCTGATCCGGACCCGGCATTCCTGCTCAGCGTGCACCTGACCAGTGAGATCCCCACTGGCAACAGCGAGACCGGCTACTCGAACCCGGAGTTCGACGAGCTCTTCGCCCAGCAGGCGACCGCCCTGGACCCTGAAGAACGCCGGGACATCATCTGGCGGATGCAGGAGATCCTGCACGAAGATGTTGTGTACATCATCCCGTTCTACGCCCAGGCGACCCAGGCTTACCGCACGGACCGGTTTACCGGATGGGTGACGGATCAGCCCAAGGTCGCTCTCGAGGACCCCACTTCCCTGACAGTGATCGAACCCGTGCCTTGAGTTTGGTGATACAGGTTGATCCCAGGGTAAAGCGTTCGCCAGCCATTCTATGAGGACCTCCCACAGGTTCTGACCTGCAGGCAAATCCTGAGCTCAGCATGGATGCCCGGAGGATACTGCCTGCTATCGTAAGACCTGCGGGAGGGTAAAGAAATCGAGGTCTTTACTCTCTGAGTTAAGACGGTGAGCGGTTATCGTTATCTATTAAATCGGTTGGGCTGGGCGGTTTTGACGATCCTGTTCGTCATCGTCCTGAATTTTTTTCTGTTCCGGATCCTCCCCGGTGATCCCGCCCGGGCCGGGATCCGGGATCCTCGGCTGACCAGGGAAGCGGTTGAAGCGATCCGGGTGAGGTTCGGGCTGGACAGGCCGGTAATAAACTGCTTTGAGTCGCTCAACCCCCTCAGGTTCGGCGACTGCGCGGTGAATCCCCTCCAGACCCAGTTTTTCATTTATATCAGCAACTTGCTGCGGGGAGAGTTTGGCTTCAGCTACCACAGCAACCGCCCGGTGATCGACCTGCTGGTCGAGCGCTTGGGAAACACAGTGCTGCTGATCGGAGCGGGAGAGATCCTCGCCATCCTCATCGGCCTGACCATTGGGGTGATCGCCGCCTGGAAGGTGCGCACTCCGGTGGACTACAGCGCCCTGGTGAGCAGCCTGGTCGCCTGGAGCCTGCCCACCTTCTGGTTGGGGATCATCCTGCTGTTCATCGGCAGCCGGGAGTTCAATCTGCCCATCGGCGGCAAAGCCACCCCCGGCGGGGGTTTCACCAGTTCGTGGGAGTATTACCGGGATATCGGACGCCACATGATCCTGCCCACCCTGACGTTCACGATCGTATTCGTGGGCGAATACATGTTGATCATGCGGAGCACGATGATCGAGGTGCTGTCAGAAGATTTCATCCTGACAGCCAAAGCAAAAGGGCTGCGCGCCTTCCAGACCCTGAAGAATCACGCCTTACGGAACTCGATGCTCCCCATGGTGACGATCATCGCTCTCAACCTCGGATTCATCGTTGCCGGCGCCATCCAGATCGAAACGGTTTTCTCCTGGCCGGGAATAGGTCAGCTGATCTACGAAGCGGTCGGTCGGCGCGATTACCCTGTCCTGCAGGGCGCTTTCATGATCATTGCTGTCAGCGTGATCTTCGCCAACCTGGCCGCAGACCTCCTGTATTCGGTCCTCGATCCGCGAGTGCGCGCGGAGTGATGGATGCAAGGATCGCCTGAGTTCACCACCCTGCGGGGTTTATGGAGGCACATGGCCCGGAACAAATTGGGCCTCGTCGGGCTTGGGATGCTGGTCCTGGCTGTCCTGACAGCGGTGTTTGCTCCCGCGATCGCTCCTTACGATCCTTATGCGCCGGTGAAGATCACGATCGACGATATTTATGCAGCGCCGAGCCAAACGCATCTCCTGGGCACAGACGACGCTGGCAAAGACGTGCTTTCGAATTTCGTCTACGGATCGCGGGTCTCCCTGATCGTCGGCTTCTTTGCGTCCTTCATCTCGATCTTCATCGGCGGCTTGATCGGTATCGTGGCTGGGTTCTACGGCGGCTGGACGGAGACGATCCTGATGCGCTTCACGGACATCATGCTCGTGATCCCGGACCTGCCCCTGGCAGTCGTGCTCGTCGCGCTCACCAAACCCAGCCTGCTGAACATCATCTTCGTGATTGGGATCATCGGATGGACAGGGACTGCCCGCCTGGTGCGCTCGCAGACTCTGTCGGTCAAGGAACGTAAGTTCGTGCTCCGGGCCAGGGCGATCGGCGCAGGAAGACCGTATATCGTGCGCCGGCATATCCTGCCGATGGTGCTCCCCTTGATGGTTGCCAACACGGTCCTGGTCATTTCTCTGGCGATCCTCGAGGAGAGCACGCTGAGCTTCCTCGGGCTTTCCGATCCCACGGTTGTGAGCTGGGGGCAGATGCTCAACTACGCCTTCACTCGGGGAGCGATGAGCGCCGGCGCCTGGTGGGCATTGGTCCCGCCGGGATTTGGGATCGTGTGGGTCGTGTTGGGCTGCACCCTGCTTGGACACGGCATGGAACAGGTGCTCAATCCGCGCCTGGAGACGCACCACCTCGCGGTCGGGAAGGGCATGGTTGCGCGCCGGAAGGAGACGGCGGCGCAATGAGTATGGCCGCTGCTGCGTCCAATCGGAAGGCAGATTGGAGCCAGACGGGTTTGAAAATGAGCGGAGGACGGGAAAGCGCTCCGCTCCTCCTGGACGTCCGAAACGTCACCGTGGAATTTGTCAGCCCGGGGAACCCGCCGGCGCGCGCGGTGGAGGACGTCAGTTTCACCCTGCGGGAGGGCGAGATGCTCGGTCTGGTCGGGGAGAGTGGATGTGGGAAGACCACGCTCATGCTCAGCCTGCTGCGTCTGCTCCCCGCAGCAGGGCGGATCGTCTCTGGAGAGATCCGGTATCTGGGGCATGACCTGCTCGATCTGAGCGAATCGGAAATGGAGGACGTTCGCTGGAAGGACATTTCCATGATCTTCCAGGGAGCCATGAACGCGCTCAACCCGGTGCGGACGATCGGCGACCAGATCCGGGAGGCGATCCTCCGGCATAATTCACTCCCCCCTCGAGAAGCCATAAATGACCGCGTCCGTGCGTTGCTCGAAATGGTCGGGATCAGTCCGGACAGGAAAGACCAGTATCCACACCAGTACTCGGGCGGGATGAGGCAGAGGGCGATGATTGCAATGGCTCTGTCTTGCAATCCGCAGGTGTTGATCGCCGACGAACCCACGACTGCTCTGGACGTGATGGTCCAGGCCCAGATCCTTGAACTGCTGGACACACTCCGTCACAACCTGGGACTGGCGGTCATCCTTGTCACCCACGATCTGGGGGTCGTGGCTGAGATCTGCGATAGCGTGCTGGTCATGTATGGCGGGGTGACCGCCGAGTACACCGGCGTGGACACGGTCTTCAACGACCCGCAGCACCCATATACCCGGCAGCTCCTGGCTGCCTTCCCGGATCTGTCCAGGTCGAAGGAGGCGCTGCGGTCGATCCCGGGTTACCCGCCGCGGCTGGATGACCTGCCGCCCGGCTGCCGGTTCGCACCGCGCTGCGATTTGGCGTTCGACCGCTGCCACATAGAGAAACCGGTCCTTCACCGTTTGGGAGAATTCCACCAGGCAAGCTGCCACCTGGTCGAGCCATGACAGACGGATTTTTCCCGCTGCTCAAAGTCGAAGACCTCTACAAGCAGTTCCCCTTCAGGAGTTCTCGCCTGGGAAGAGGGAGCGACCAGGTCGTACACGCAGTAGATGGAGTGAGCTTTGAAATCCAACGCGGCGAAGTGCTTGGACTCGTCGGGGAGAGCGGGTGCGGGAAATCAACCCTCGCACTGACCCTCATGCGGCTCGAGAATCCGACGAAAGGGACCATCGAGTTCGAAGGTAAGGATATCAGCCGCCTGGACGGTCGGGAGCTCAAGGCGATCCGCCGGCGGGTCCAGATGGTCTTTCAGGACCCCTATGAAACGCTCAATCCTTTAATGAAGATTGGGGAAATCGTCGCTGAACCATTGAAAGTCCACGGTCTGGCGAGGAACAGGCAGGAGCTGGATCAGCGCGTGCACCAGGCTCTCCAGGATGCCGGCCTCCAACCCCCTGACGCGTATCTCGACCGTTACCCGCACCAGCTCTCCGGCGGTCAACGGCAGCGGGTTGTGATCGCTGGAGCTCTGGTGCTGGAGCCAGTCCTGTTGCTGGCGGACGAACCTGTCTCGATGCTCGACGTGAGCATCCGCGCCGAAATCCTCAATCTGCTTGACGATCTGCGCAGGAGGCGCGGCATTTCGATCCTCTTTATCACCCATGACCTGGCGACCGCTGTCCAATTCACCGACCGGACCGCCGTGATGTACCTGGGGCGGATCGTCGAGATTGGTCCTACCAGCCAGGTGCTTCAGGACCCCCGGCATCCCTACACGAAAGCGCTGTTATCGGTTGTGCCGGTCCCCAACCCCCGACTGCGCCGGGAACGGGTCATTCTGCAGGGCGAGACTCCCAATGCAATCGTGCTGCCGTCCGGCTGCCGTTTTCACCCCCGGTGCCCGCTGGCGATAGAGGCATGCCGGGTGGTCGATCCTCCGTTCGTCCGGGTCGGCGAAGACCATCAGGCGGCGTGTTTGCTCGCTGAGGGGATGGCCGGGTCTTCTGGTGTTTGAAATCGCGATCCGGAACTACCATGGACTTACGAAACTGATAAACCAGGTCAATTGGTATTCCTGGAACGTTCGTTATAATCACTGGATGAACGCCTCTAATCTTTTAAGGATATTGTTCCCCGAGCGAAAAATCTTCAGTCGCGACCTTCCGGTTTCGCGCCGCCTTGGTTTGTTCTTAGTCCTGCTGGGGATTTTCTATTTCCTGGGTCTGTTTCTTCCGGCGGACGGATTCTTCGGCTTCGATTGGGTTAATTTCTGGGAACGGGAGATCGTCCCGCCGTTTTATCCCCCCTGGACGCTGCCGGTCATCCGCATCTTGAGCTGGCCGGGCTTAATCGGGCTGACGCTGGCAGCGACAGCAGTTGCGACCCTGCTCCGCTCGGTCCATCCGTTGAGTGCGTTTCTGGCTTTTCTGTCTCTACCGATTTTTTGGACCGTGTTTTTGGGCCAGCTGGATGGGATCGCGGTGCTTGGACTGCTTGCCCTGCCTGCTCTGGCGCCGTTGGCCTTGATCAAGCCCCAGGTCACAGCCTTCGCTCTATTGGCCAGAAAATCTTATCTTCTCGTGCTGCTCGGATTTCTGTTGTTATCCATACTCATTTGGGGTCCCTGGCCGCTGAAGATGATGCAGGTGAATGAATTTTACGCCGAAGGAAGATATGAACAAGACATCAACCTCAATCCCTGGGGGATGATCCTCGCCCTCCCGCTGATGTGGTTCTCAAGAGGGGACATCGATATGCTGATGCTCTCGGGAGCATTTGCGACCCCTCACCTTATCTTCTACAACCTGCTGCCGGTCATACCGGCTGTGGCTCGCCTGAAACCGGTCCATGCCGGGATCGCCGCAATTCTATCCTGGCTTCCTCTGTCGGCAAACTGGCTGGGTCCGATCGGGTGGTGGCTGGGCTGGCTTTTCGTGGGATGGCTGTGGGCGTGTCTCTATTTCGAGAGGCATCCCCGCCAGCCGATGGTCAATCACCGATCAGTAATCTAAAATCATAAATCACTTATCAAGGAGAGATTATGGACGCCAAGAAATTGCTGGTTGAATTCATCGGAACCTTCTTCCTGGTCTTCGTCGTTGGGATGGCGGTGATAAGCACCACCCTCGGCGCGCTGGCCGCGATCGCCATCGGATCGACTCTAATGGTGATGGTCTACGCCGGGGGGCATGTCTCCGGGGGTCACTATAACCCGGCGGTGAGCCTGGCGGTCTGGCTGCGCGGGCGGATCAGGCCTGTCGAGGCCGTCGCTTACGTGGTGGTCCAGGTCGTAGCAGGTTTCGCCGCGGCGCTCGTCGTCCAGTATTTCAAAGGAGGCCCGGCGGCGCAGTCCATTCAGCACCAGGTTGCTCCATCGCTGATCGCGGAATTCCTCTTCACCTTTGCTCTGGGCTACGTTGTCCTTAACGTCGCGACCGCGAAATCAACCAGCGGAAATTCCTATTTCGGGCTGGCGATAGGCTTCACCCTGCTGGTCGCCGCGCTGACGATCGGCGATATCTCTGGCGGCGCGATCAATCCGGCCGTCGCAGTCGGGATCACCACCATGGGGTTGTCCCCGTGGGGTGATATCTGGATCTACCTGGTTGCCCAGATCGCCGGAGGGGCAGCGGCGGCCCTTGCCTTTCGCTTCATTCATCCGAAGGATTAGAACTTATCTTATTAATTGTGGGTTGGGGTGTTATGCAGCGGCGCAGCCGCTGCATAACACTCCCCTCACAATATTATTTAGATAGCTTCCAGTAAAACATCGCTGAAGATGAGGAGAATCGAAAATGGCTGAACTGACTCGATCCGAGATCTACGATCTGTTAAACCGCCCGGGACCTCTCTGGCTGGTCAATATTGACCTGAGCGGAGCGAACCTGGTGGGAGCGGATCTGCGCGGCGCAGACCTGCGCTGGGCGAATCTCAGCAAAGCTTACCTGACAGGCGCCGATCTGACGGGCGCCGATCTCGTCGGGGCAAACCTGAGCAAAGCTGACCTCGTCGGCGCCAAGCTGAGCAAGGCTTTTCTCAGCGGCGCCAACCTTACTGAAGCTGACCTCAGAAGGGCAGACCTGAGCAAAGCAGATCTGACCGGGGCTATCCTCGTCAACGCGAACCTCAACGAAGCGGACCTGCGCCTGGCCCGGATGGCTGGCGCTGATCTGATCTCCGCCAGGCTCGACGGCGCCAGACTGCCTGAAGACCCTCGGTTGAAGTAGGTCTTAACAGAACAACTCTCCACACGCTTCTCCCATGCAGCTGCCATACTTCCCTTTGATTTTCTTCTTTTATGGCCTGGCGTTCTTCAGCATGGGATTTGCCATCATCCTGGAGCTGTCCCACTGCGGTGATGAGCGGCTGAGGCACGCTTTTCGCCCGATGGCGACTTTCGGGGTCTTGCACGGCTTGCATGAATGGTTGGAAATGTGGGAGAGCCAGGGGCTGCTCCCATGGCAATTCACGCTCCCTTTGTTCTGGGAAATCGTTCGGCTGGTGATCCTGGCGTTTTCGTTTCTCTCACTGGCTGCCTTTGGAGTTTTTCTGTTTGCCAAGAGCCAGCCAGTGCAGCGTTTCAGCTTGCTGGTGCCGCTGTTGCTGGCCGGGACGTGGGGAATCGGACTGCTGGTGATGCGCGGCAGGTATCCATTCATGCAGGACCTGCTTCTCGTGTCCAACGTGTGGACGCGTTACATACTCGGGGTCACTGCGGCAGTGCTGGCCAGCGGGGGGTTGATCTTTCAACAGCGCGAGTTCCGGCTGGCAGGCATGGCTCGCTTCGGGCGCGACAGCCTGTGGGCAGCGATCGCCTTCCTCTGGTATGGGATCGGAGGGCAGACTTTTCCCCCGCAAAGCCCGCTTCCCCCCTCCAATCTCATCAACCAGGACCTTTTCTTCGAGGTCTTCGGTTTTCCAGTGCAGCTCCTGCGGGCTTTTACCGCTGTCCTGGCAGCGATTTTCATCATCCGGGTGCTGCGATCTTTCGAAGAAGAGACCCGCCGGCGGATTGCTGAATTACAGTCTGCGCGGCTATTGGAAGCCCAACGCCGTGAGGCGCTCCGGGGGGAGATGCTGCGAAGGGTCGTCGCCGCTCAGGAGGCGGAGCGCCAGCGCATCGCACGGGAGCTCCACGACGAAACAGGGCAGTCCCTGACAGCATTGGGGCTGGGACTGCAGGCTGTCTCCTCGACCATCGAGAACAACAGTGAAAAAGCCGAACAGATCCTGAACCAGCTCCAGAGGCTGGTCGGGCATTCTTTAGTAGAGCTCCAGCGCCTGATCGCCGACTTGCGCCCTTCGCACCTGGACGACCTGGGTCTCGATGCTGCCCTCCGCTGGTACTGCGGAGAGATCCAGAACCGCGTTGCCCTAAAGGTGGATTTTTCGGTAAGCGGTTCCAGGCGTGAGCTTCCCTTAGATATGAAGACCACGCTGTTCCGAATCGCTCAAGAAGCTCTGACCAACGTCATCAAGCATGCGGACGCCGAATCTATCAGGGTCCAAGTCGGTTATGAAGATTCTGGCGTAAAATTGCAGGTGGTTGACGATGGGGTTGGTTTCAACATGGAGAAGCTGGAATTCTCGACCAGACCTTCCTGGGGTCTGGTGGGTATGGAGGAACGGACAGCGTTGTTAGGGGGAAAATTCCATATAGTCTCTGCCCCGCGTAAAGGAACGACCGTGGAGGTGTTTATCCCTTACACCCGGGAAAGAGAAGGAGACGAGGTGGATGACGCGACTGATGCTGGTTGACGACCACGCGGTTGTTCGCACCGGTCTGCGGATGCTGATCGAAGGCGAGGCAGACCTGGAGATCGCCGGAGAGGCGGAGACTGCCTCGGAGGCGATCAACCTGATCGGCCGGCTCAAGCCGGATGTGGTCCTGATGGATATAGGACTCCCCGATATGTCCGGGATCGAAGCGACGCGGAATATCAAGATGATCGCTCCCGAGACGGCAGTTGTGGCGCTGACGATCCACGAAGA
>Ga0073934_10002929_pt1 | contig 33216 bp, 21 predicted proteins | sample LarsenN4metaG_FD_76834 | JGI IMG/M metagenome (GOLD analysis project Ga0073934, IMG submission 76834) | Hot spring sediment bacterial and archeal communities from British Columbia, Canada, to study Microbial Dark Matter (Phase II) - Larsen... ...
GGTTCAGGGACTTCACCACGCCGCTGGTGATCATGGCGCCGATACCCCTGACCCTGATCGGCATCCTCCCCGGCCACGCCCTTTTCGGCGCTTTCTTCACCGCCACATCCATGATAGGATTCATCGCCCTGGCCGGCATCATCGTGCGCAACTCCATCATCCTCATCGATTTCGCCGAGATGAAGCGCCGGGAGGGGATGGCACTGGACGAGGCGATCATCGAGGCGGGAGCGGTCCGCTTCCGCCCCATGCTTCTGACTGCCGCGGCGGTGGTGGTGGGGAGCTTCGTCATCGTCTTCGACCCGATCTTTCAGGGGCTGGCCATAGCCATGATGTGCGGCGAGATCGCCTCCACGACCCTGTCGCGGGTGACCATACCGGTGCTGTATTATCTGGTGCAGAGCTGGAAAGAGCGACATCATGTGGGTGACGCAAAATCCACCCCAGCACCCATTTGATAAAGGGGGGAGTCGACCGCAGGGAGGCGGGGGATTTGATTTTGGGATACAAAAAAAATGGAAATGTCAGGGAGGTCTGATGTTCTGGAACAGGAAGAAACAGCCGTCGCTGGACGGGATGGAGATTGCCGAGCAGTGCCGGCTGGAGGCCGAGGCGCTCTACCGTTCGGGGAAGTACCACTGCGCCGAGGCGGTGCTTGAGACGGTGCGGCGACACTTTGCCCCGGAGGTGCCGGCTTCGGTAGTCGCCTCGGTCAGCGGCTTCGGCGGCGGCTCGGGCTCGGGGTGCATCTGCGGCGCGGTTGCCGCCGGCACCGTGGCCCTGGGGATGGTCCTGGGGGAAAAGAAGGCGACCGCCCACATGACCAAGGAGCTGCACAGCTGGTTCAAGGGGAAGTACGGCGCTACCTGCTGCAAGGTCATCCGGGCGGAGAATGACAAGGGGGTCTGCCCGGTGCTGACCGGCGAGGTGGCGGAGAAGATCGCCGAGATGCTGGGGCGGCGATAGATTGCCCTGCCATCCGCCCTTCATGCATTTCCGGTCTTCTCATTCTTCCTGCCCAACGTTTTGAGGATCTACTGTCAATGGCTGACCCCTCTGGGTTCCTTTTTTATCCTGTTCACCCATTTGGTGAGACCTCCTTGACCAGATTTGTCTTTAGTGAGAGTCTGGTGAAATAACCTTTTCAATTTCGACTTGTCGTGAGGAACCGTAACGGTAGCTGTCTTTGCAGTCGAGATCCCTCCCATATCGGTAACGACGACGGTGATCGTATATTTCCTCCCGTCCGTATCGTTTCCGCTTCTCCATGCCTCCAGCATAACGGTACTGCCAAACGTCAGATTGTTGTACTTGAATTTGCCGTATTCATCGCTCAATGATATGGAAACCGACTTAATAGCTGAACCGTTGGCTTCAACTCCTCCTGCTATCGTCACCGGCACCATTTGATGATTGGGCGGCCAAATGACATCCGGAGTCGCCGTGATCGTAATTTCAGGCAGTCTCGATGACAGAACGACCGTCGATGTTGCCGTGACCGCATTGCCTGCTGCATCGGCCGATGCAGCGGTTATTACATTATCACCTTCCCTGAGGCCGGACATATCGACCAGCCAGGTTGTCGCGGTCGGATAAGAAACTTCGCCCACAGTTGCCGTGGCGCAGGTCACGGTTACAGCTGTCCCGGCTTCTCGTGTGCCGGTTACCGACAGGCTCGGCTGGCTGGTCGGACTGGTAACCGGATCGATACTGAGCACCGGTGGCGTGATGTCATATATGACATTGCGCTGGACGCTGGTCGATGTGCCGACCTCGTTAGTTGCCGTAACGACAATGTTGTAGGTCTTCTCCTCAGCGAAGTTCACCGCAAGCTCGAATGTACCGTCAATAACCGGCGGCGTGAAAATCTCGTTGTCCTTGCTTATCGTCACGCCAACCGCTGTAAGGGCGTCATGTACCGTCCCTTTGATGGTCAGGCCGCTTCGGCTGGTCCGCATGTCCTGATTAGGCGCTGTTATCGCCAGGGACGGTTTCTGGTCGTCGTAGAGAACGGTCCGTTTCAGTGAGCTCTGATTCCCCGCAAGGTCGGCAGCCGTTATTTCGATGGTGTTGTAACCGGGGACAAGGGTGACATAGGCGCTGAAGTCACTGCCGGTCTGAGCGGCGGACTGGACGCTGTCGCCAAGCCTGACGAGCACGCCGGAGGTTTCGTCCACACTCCCGCTGACCGTAAGCAGAGCCGAGCCGGATTTGCTGTTGTCCGCAGGGTTTGCGACCACCAGGGCAGGCGCTGTCTGGTCGAGAGTGATCGTCCGCGTGTCGCTGCTGCGGTTCCCGACAAGGTCCGTGGCAACCGTGGTTACCGCATTCGCACCCCTCTTGAGCAGCAGCGCATAGCTGAAGCTCCCGTCAGGATTGACCGGTACCGGATTGTCGTTGACAGTGATTCCCTGCACCTCCGCGTTGTCCGTCACCGTTCCCGCGACGTTCAGGATTTCGTTATTGGTGTATGCACCGTCGCTCAGGGTTGAAATTGCCAGTACCGGCGGGGTCGTGTCGATGACATAATTTTCGGTTTTAATCTCGCTGTTATTCCCAGCCAGGTCCCTCCCGAAATATTTGAGGGTTGCGCCCGCCGGGATAGAGATTGGCTGGCTGTACCTCATGGCACTTACGGTCGGAGTCGCGCCATCCGTTGTGTAATAGATGGCGGCCTGCTCATTCGCGGCAATGGATACACTCTGGGCTGAGTTGTAGATCCCACCGGCAGGCGTTGCGCCAACAGCGGGAGGGGTGGTGTCGACGGTGATCGTCGCAGTGGCCGTGGTGCTCTGGTTTCCCGCCGCGTCCACCGCATAGGCGGCGATGTTGCTGCCCCCCTCCATCAGCCCCGAAACAGAAACGCTCCAGGTGGTGGCGGTCGGGTAGGAGACAGTGCCGATTGTGGCCCCTGCGCAGCTGACCACTATGCTGGCGCTGTCGCTGCTCTTGGTGCCGGAGATGGTTTTGCTGGTGGTGTTGATCGGCGCGGTGACCGGGTCGATCCGTGGGGCAACAGGAGGCGTTGTGTCGAGGACGACCGACAGCGTGACAGGGAGGCTGTTTAATTTCTGACCGTCCTGCGCAGTGACGGAGATGGTGTTCATACCCTGCGACAAGGTATAGCTTGTCTGCCAACTGGTCGTCCCATCCAACGAAACCAGGGTGTTCCCGTTCACCACTATAGCGGTATTGGCGGGCTTGGTGCCGCTGAGGCTGATGGTTGCTGTATCGGTCGACGATGGGACAGGGTTAACCGTGGGCAAACCCACAACGAAATCCCGGTAGAGTCCCTGGATATCGGTGGCGGATAGGGCACGGTTATAAATCCTAGCTTCATCAATTAACCCTTTGAAATACTGAATATTATCAGGGGTACGACCTATATTCAGCGGAACTGATGTTTTACTGTTCAACAATGAAAATGTTGTAGTACTGCTGGCTATTTCAACACCATTTACATAGAGTGTTAATAATCCGTTACTGAAGGTTGTGGCAACATGTTGCCAACTGTTTGCAGAAATTGGTGAAGTCGAAGAAACCAGGCACTCGTATGAAGTACCGTCCTTGCTCACATCTACGCGAAGTTTGCCGGTCGGTGCCAACCCCATCTGGTAAGCATACCCGCCATAAGCGAAATTACTGATTATCTGCCGATAATTGGCGGTATCTCCTGGATTTATCCATGCAGCCAAGGTCATGGAAGATGATAATTTGAGACTTGCGTTGTTGTTGACTAAAACATAGCTGTTTGGACTGAAACTCCCTGACTGGGTTCCAACCTTAGCATAAGGACTGAAAGTAGCTCCATTGATCGGCACCCCATTGTTGCCGACGACAGACGCATCCTTCCAATCCCCATCCATGTGCCACAGGCCGACAAGCCCGGCCTTGTTGATCTTGATCTCCTGGGACTTGGAGGGAGATTCAACATTTCCGGCCAGGTCGGTCGAGCGGAAATAGACGTACTGAGCACCATCCTTATCGAGAACAAACGGAGCCGAGTAGGTCTGCCACGTCACGTTGTCGAGACTGTACTCGGTCTTTGCCACTCCCGAGCCATCCGCACCATCTGCGGCCGCAAGGGTAACGATTACGGATGTCGTGTACCAGCCATCGCTTCCCTTTGTACCCGCGAGGGTAGCTGACGTGGTCGGCTGCGCAGTGTCGGTTGCAGCCAGGACTGGAACCGGCACCGTAATGAGTGCCAGCAGCATCAAGATGCCCGCCATCAGATTACGTAGTGTGTTCATTGTTGGTTCCTCCTGTATGCTGAATCTTATTGACATGAATTTTCTGCATCCCGTCACAGCCTCCGGTTACGAAAGGGAGGAGAAAACGCCGGAAACTAAAAAAGCCCACCCCGAAAAAGGGCAGGCTTTGACATGACGAAGATAAACTCATCCTGTAAAGTCACTTCGACGGCCCCTCTAACCAGCTTGCGCTGGATGGTGGCTCTGTGCCACACGGTTACCCGTGCTTTACCCTTTCGGCGACTTGCCCGATTCTCTCAGCCCATGCGACATCCTTCCGCTGCATGAGTCGAGATCGAACCGAACTTGAATTTTAAAAGAACAGACCCTGGAACACGAACGCACTCTTCCGTAACCCATTAATGTTCAAAAAAAAGCAGGCGTCAATGCCACAGAGCATCTTCGTTTCTAATAAAATATCGGACATTCAATAAAAAAAGGAGCGCTCTTATCTTCCGAAGATGAGAGCGCTCCTTGTGTAGGTAAATACCGGATGCCAAGATGCAAATTCATCTCTTCGGCAACCCGGCTATCCTTTTATTCAGGACCCGTGGCTTTGCGTCACCAGATTACTCTGGTTTTGCCCGTTCGGAGAACGTTTTTTCATTTGTTATATGAGAGTTATCACATGCCCTGAAGAATAGCAACTTTTTTTTGGGCAGAGAAGAGTTTCTGTGCCGTGCCCTTTCGGTAAAATTGGCACGGTGACGAAACAATAGGGGAGAAAATGTTTCGTGTCCATCGTGGTTCCGAGAGGTGACCTAGAGCAGCACCAGGTTATCCCGGTGGATGATCTCGTCGCCGTAGCGGAAGCCGAGGATCTCCTCTATTTCTCCGCTCCTGTGGCCGAGGATCAGGGCAATTTCTTCCCCCGAGTAGTCAGTGATACCCCGGGCGAACTCGCTCCCTTCATGGTCGCAGATCCGCACGCAGGCACCGCGGGGAAAGTTCCCCTCGACCGCGGTTATGCCCGAAGGGAGAAGGCTCTTCCCCTCGCGGCGCAGGACTGTGCTGGCCCCGGCGTCGACAACCAGCCGGCCGTGGGGGCGGAGGGTGAAGGCGATCCAGTGCTTGCGGCTGGTGAGGCTTGCCGCGGCGGGGAGAAAAATGGTGCCTTCGGGTTGACCGTTCAGAACCCGTGAGACGATCCCGGGCAGCGTGCCGTTGGCGATGACCGTCGCGGCGCCTGATTTACCCGCCTTCTTGGCAGCTGCCAGCTTGGTGGCCATCCCTCCGGTCCCGACCGTGGAGCCGCTTCCACCGGCAGCTTTTTCCAGCTCCCGGGTTATTGATTTTACCATGGGGATCAGTTTCGCATCCGGGTTGCACCGGGGGTCGGCGTCGTAGAGTCCGTCGATGTCGGTGAGGATGATCAGCAGTCCGGCGTCCACCAGGCTGGTCACCAGGGCGGAGAGGTTGTCGTTGTCACCGAACTTGATCTCTTCGACAACAACGGTGTCGTTTTCGTTGATGACCGGGACGATGCCGCATTCCAGCAGGGTCTCCAGGGTCGCCCGGGCGTTCAGGTAGCGGGTCCGGTCTGCCAGGTCCCCCCGGGTGAGGAGGAGCTGGGCGACGCTGATGTTGTGGGCGGCGAAGGCATCTTCGTAGGCCCGCATCAGCCGCGACTGGCCGACTGCAGCGGCAGCCTGCTTCTGCGGAATGGTCCTGGGGCGGGTTGAAAGGCCAAGCGCCCCCCGTCCGGCGGCAACTGCGCCGGAGGTGACGATGAGAACCTCCAGACCGTTTTGCCGGGCGTCTGCCACCTGTGCTGCAAGGGCAGTGACGAAGGAGCGGTCCAGCTCCTGATCACCGCTGGTGAGGACCTGGCTGCCGATCTTGATGACAATCCGCTTGATGTCTTTCAGCATGTCGCGGCGATTTTCCATGGATTTCATCTTGCTTCCCGTTCGAGTGGCGTCACGGCTGTCCGCTTACTCTTTCCAGATTGTTGCGGCGATTTCGTCCAGAAGGGCCGGAATCCCCTCACCGGTGGCTGCCGAGATCGGAAACACCTTCAGTCCCAGTTTGTCAAAATAGGGGACAATCTCGGGGAGCAGGGCCTGCACGTCGGGGAGGTCCATCTTGTTGATCACTATGATCTGGGGTTTTTCCGCCAGATCGGGGTTGAACAGGGCCAGCTCGCGGTTGAGGGTCTCGTAATCCCTCAGCGGGTCGGAGTCGTGGGTGCGGCACGGATCGAGGAGGTGGAGGAGGATCCGGGTCCGCTCAACATGGCGCAGGAAGCGGTGCCCCAGGCCGGCGCCGTCGTGGGCCCCCTCGATGATCCCCGGGATGTCGGCCATGACGAAGGTGCGGTAGTTCTTGTACTCAACCACCCCGAGGTGGGGCTTCAGGGTGGTGAAGGGGTAGTCGGCAATCTTGGGCCGGGCCGAGGAGACCCGGGTGATCAGCGAGGACTTGCCCACGCTGGGGAAGCCGAGCAGCCCTACGTCGGCCATGAGCTTCAGCTCCAGGCGGATGACCCGCTCCTCCCCCGCCTCGCCGTCCTGGGCGAATTTGGGGGCCTTGTTGGTGGAGGTGGCGAAGCGGGCGTTCCCCTGGCCGCCGCGCCCCCCCTTGAGTAGGACGATCCGCTGTTCCGGTTCGGCCAGGTCGGCGATGATCTCTCCGGTCTCCACATCCTTGACAATGGTCCCCAAGGGGACCGGGATGACCAGGTCCTCGCCGGCCGCGCCGTGGCGGTCCTTCCCCATGCCGTTCTTCCCGCGCTCCGCCTTCTGGTGGGGGTGGAGCCGCAGATCGTAGAGGGTGGCAACGTGGGGCGACACCTGGAGGATCAGGTCTCCCCCCTTGCCGCCGTCGCCGCCGTTGGGACCGCCGAAGGGGACGAACTTCTCCCTTCGGAAGGATACGCAGCCGGAGCCGCCGTCGCCGGCGCTGGCGAATATTTTCACTTCATCGATAAAGCTCATGGATACTCTTCTCCGGCCAGCTCTGCTTTTGCCGGCTCTGTTGCCTTCGGGAAGCTGTGCTTTCCTCTACGGCAATAACGACAAAAGCCCGGAGTCGTTCTGACCCCAGGCTTCTGCCTGAATTGAAGCGGTTAAACCGGACTAGTTTGCCGGGTAGACGGAGACCTTCTTCCGGTCGCGCCCCATCCGCTCGAACTTGACGATGCCGTCGATCAGGGCGAAGAGGGTGTAGTCCTTGCCGCAGCCGACGTTGGTGCCGGGATGAATCGAGGTGCCGCGCTGACGGTAGATGATGTTGCCAGCCTTTACCGTTTCGCCGCCGAATTTTTTACAGCCGAGTCGCTGACCGTCTGAATCACGGCCGTTTCTAGAGCTCCCGACCCCTTTCTTGTGTGCCATTTGAAATAACCTCCTGCTCGCTCCCGGAAAACATCGGCCTTCCGGTCACTGCATGTTACGCGTTGATCTTTTCTATTTTGAGGACGGTTCTGAGTTGGCGGTGCCCGTTAAGCTTCCTGGAGTTCTTCCGGCGCTTGGACTTGAAAACAAGGATCTTCTTGTCCTTCCCCTGCTCGACTATGGTGCCGACAACAGAGGCGCTGGGCACTAACGGTGTTCCGATTTTGACCGTATCGCCGCCAACCATCAGGACTTCTTCGAGCTGGATGGAATCACCCACCGCGCCCTCGATTTTCTCGATTTTCAGAAAATCGCCAACGGAAACTTTGTACTGCTTCCCTCCGGTTTTGACTACTGCGTACATTGAGACTCACCACCTTTATTATAAATTATGCAGAGCTTGGAAAAATAGCGTACTTCGCAACTGAAAGTCAAGGAGATTTATTCAGCCGAGATCCACCATGATGTCGTCCCCCTGCAGTGCCACGGGGAAAATTTTCAGGGTGAACTCCGGGTGATCCATGCAGGCGCCGCTTTTCAGGTCGAAGCGGTAGCCGTGGCGCGGGCAGGAGAGGTGACCGTCCCTGACGATACCCGCCTGCAGGGGGGAGCCCTGATGGGGGCACTCATTCTCGCAGGCGAAGATCTGACCCTTGATGTTGATCAGCAGCATCTCCCGGCCATCAACGTTCACAACCTTCTTGCCGAAATTCGGCACCTCACTGACTTTGGCGGCAAAGATCATGGGTAGTTCTCCGAAAAAGATTTAGCCTTACGGGGCGTGGATTTTTAGGCAAGCTCTAGGCGCCCGAGTGGCGACGCGGAGGCGTAGCAGCGCTACGCCGCACAAGGAGCCGCGACGGGCAACGACGAGATTGTCAAAAAGCCGCGGCCCTAGCTGATGGCGATTTCGAACTGTTCCTGGTGGAATCCGGGTTTCGCCCTTACCGTAATCCGCTTCTTGAACTTCTTCTCGAGCTCCTCCAGGCCGCGCCGCTCTTCGTCGTAGAGCAGGTCCGCCACCTGGGGGTGGACGGTGAGGGTCGCCTTTGTGCCGCGGATGTCGAGCATCTCCCGGCGCAGTTCGCGGAAGATCTCGTAGCAGACGGTTGTCTTGGATTTTACGTAGCCCCGCCCCTCGCAGTAGGGGCACGGCTCGCACATCATCCGCCCCATGCTCTCGCGAACCCGCTTGCGGGTCATCTCCACCAGCCCCAGCTCGGAGATCTTGAGGATGTTGGTCTTGGACTTGTCGGACTTGAGCGCCTCTTCCAGTGCGCCGAAGACCTTGTCCCGGTTGACCTCCTTCTCCATGTCGATGAAGTCGATGATGATGATGCCGCCTATGTTGCGCAGGCGGAGCTGGTAGGCGATCTCCTTGACCGCCTCCAGGTTGGTCTTGAGGATGGTGTCTTCCAGGTTGTGTTTCCCGACGTAGCGGCCGGTATTGACATCGATGGCGGTGAGCGCCTCGGTCTGCTCGATGATGATGTAGCCGCCGCTCTTCAGCCAGACCTTGCGCCCCAGTGCCCGGCTGATCTCCACCTCCAGGCCGTAGTGGTCGAACATCGGCTCTTCCTCGTCGTAGAGCTCGATGGAGTACTTCATCTTCGGCATGAAGGTGGTGATGAACTGGACGATCCGGTCGTGTTCCGGCTTGGAGTCCACCACGATCCGGTCGACGGACTCGGTGAGGATGTCCCGGACGACCTTCTGGGTCATGTCCAGGTCCGAGTGGATCAGCATGGGTGGGTGCCCCTTGTCCTTCTTCTTGGCGATCTCCTCCCAGAGCTTGATGAGGTACTTCATGTCGGCCTGGAGGTCTTCCTCGCTCTTACCCTCGGAGACGGTCCGGACGATGAAGCCGCTTCCGGGGGGCTTGATCCGCTCGACGATCTCCTTGAGCCGCTCTCTCTCCTCCTCGTCCTCGATCCGCCGGGAGATCCCCACGTGGTCAACGGTCGGCATGTAGACCAGGTGGCGGCCGGGGAGGGAGATGTGGGCGGTGATCCGTGCCCCCTTGGTGCCGATCGGCTCCTTGGAGATCTGCACCAGAAGCTCCTGCCCCTCCTGGAGCAGCTCCTCGATGGGGTGCATCGGGTGCATCTCGGGAGCTTCCCCTTCGCTTTCCTCCCCCTTTTTGCCGTTCCCCTCCATGAAGGATTCGAACTCCTCCAGGGGATCGAAGACGTCGGCCACGTAGAGGAAGGCGGCCTTTTCCAGGCCGATGTCCACGAAGGCCGCCTGCATGCCGGGGAGGACGCGGACGACGCGCCCCTTGTAGATGTTCCCCACGATCCCCTTTACCTTGGTCCGCTCGATGTAGAGTTCGGCGATGGTGCCGTTCTCGATCAGGGCGACGCGGGTTTCGTGGGAGGTGGTGTTGATAACCAGCTCATTCGCCATATCCGCTCCTGGGAAACGCGGCTTTTCCGCCCTGGCTGCGTAAGTCTTCGGCCTCGCTTGTGCGGCATAGCGCTGTTTACACCCGTTTGGGCGCTATGCCTCCGCGCTCATCCTTGACAGCCTTGCCAGGACAAAAAATCCACGTTTCCGGGAGAGTTTCTTCGCAACGGTGCGGTTTTGGCCCGCCTTGAAGATGCGAAAAATCTCACCCCTGTCATTGAAATTATAATTATATAGGAAAAGATGAATCTTTAAATATCACTTCGAGCTTTTCGATGCTGCAGTCGCCCAGTTCGGTCAGGGGGAGGCCGGTTATGGCTGCTACATACTCAAGCGGCTTTGCCCGGTCGATCACCATTTCCAGGGTATTTCCCCCGGCTGTGACCGATTGCAGCCCCTCGCGCAGGTCGAACTCCTGGTCGCCCCCCTTTTTCGCCCGCCGATAGGGGTAGCTGTCGCGGGCAAGGAACCCGGTCGCCATTGTTTCGAGCGGCAGGTTCATCCCCTCGGGGAGGGTGACACGGTAGCGGACCCCATCCATTATGACGGAGAGGGATTCGCTCTTCAGTGGGATCTCCCGCGCCTCAAGCACCGTCATACCTTCCGGCAGGACGGCATTGAGGGCTGTCATTGCCGCTTCGGCGACGAATCCCGCGGCGACTTCCATGTCGAGGTATTCGGCACGGGATTCTACACCCACAGAGAGTGCGGTTGCAAACGAGAATTTCGGGTGGGGGTGAAAACCCTGGGAAAACCTGACCGGTATCCCCCCCCTCGCCACGGCCCGGGTAAAGAGGTTGATCATCTCCAGGTGACTCAGGTAGCGCATGCTACCCGTCTTGGTGAAGCGTATCCTGACCCTGGACGTCCCCTCTCCCCAGGGTGCTGCTCCCCCCTGAAGGGATGGCAGGGTCGACATGTCATGGTTGACGGTGCGCATCCTCACCGTCTTGAAATCGCAGACGCCGCAGGCAGAGCAGGCACCGGTGCGGCAGTCAGGGGTGAGCGTCCCGTCGAAGGCCAGTTGCCGCTCCTTGAGAAGAAACTCCTTCGTGACGCCGCTATCCAGGTGATCCCAGGGGAGCATTTCGTCGAGGTCGCGCCGGCGCAGGTAAAAGCGGGGATCGATCCCCGCCGCGGCAAACGCCTTCTGCCAGGCGGGGAAGCTGAAGTGGTCGCCCCAGCTGTCGAACCGGCACCCCAGTCGGTGCGCTTCCACGAGTACCGCCCCCAGACGCCGGTCGCCCCGGGCAAAGACCCCCTCGATGACGGACAGGGGGGCGTCGTGCCATTTGAAATTCAGCTTCTTCCGTTTCAGCTCGTAGCGCAGGTACTCCTGTTTGGTGAGGATCTCCTCGTAACTGATCTGCGGTTCCCACTGGAACGGGGTATGCGCCTTCGGGACGAAGCTGGAGACGGAGACGTTCACCTCGCCCCCCCTCCCGCTGAGCTTCCCTTCGGTCTTGACCCGGCGCCCCAGGTCGATGATGGCGTTTATGTCGTCCATGGTTTCGGTGGGGAGGCCGATCATGAAGTAGAGTTTTATCAGCCGCCAGCCGGCGCCGTAGGCTGTCCGCGCGTCAGCCAGCAGGGCTTCCTCGCTGATCCCCTTGTTGATGACCCGGCGCAGGCGTTCGCTCCCCGCCTCAGGGGCCAGGGTGAGCCCGGTCTTGCGTACCTTCTTGACCTCCTCGATCAATTCGTCGGTCAGGGTGCCGACCCGCAGTGAGGGGAAGGATATCGCGACCTTGCTCTCGGCGTAACGCCCCATCAGCTCCTTCAGCAGTGGGGTAAGGCAGCCGTAATCGCCGGTGGCGAGGGAGAGGAGCGAGACTTCGTCATAGCCGGTCGCCTTGAGGGTCCGGTCGATGGTTTCCAGAATCATTTTCGGCGAGCGTTCCCGCACCGGCCGGTAGATATAGCCGGCCTGGCAGAACCGGCACCCCCGGGTGCACCCCCGGCCGATCTCCATGCTCACCCGGTCATGCACTGTCTTCATGAACGGGATCACCGGGCTGTCCGGATAGTCGGCGGATTCCAGGTCGCCGAGGAAGCGGCGGCGCACGGGGGGCAGGTCGCTCATCAGGGGGGTGATGCTGCCGATGCGGCCATTATCGAGATAGTCGACACGGTAGTGTGCCGGAACATATACCCCCGGAATCTTTGCCAGGGCAGTCAGCAGTTCGCCCTTGCTCCCTGCCGATCGTTTCCAGTTTCTGCAGGCAGCGGCTATTTCCAGGGTTGCCTCCTCGCCGTCGCCCAGAAGGAATGCGTCGAAGAAGTCGGCCAAGGGCTCGGGGTTGTAGGCGCAGGGGCCGCCGCCGACTACCAGTGGCCAGCGAGCGTCCCGCTCTGCGGCATGCAGGGGTATGCCCGACAGGTCGAGCATGTTGAGAATATTGGTGTAGGAGAGCTCATGCTGGAGCGTGAAGCCGATGATGTCGGTCTGACGCAGTGGCCTGCCGCTTTCCAGGGTTGCCAGGGGGGCTGCCGCACCCCGCAGCTGTGCCTCGCGATCTGGCCAGGGGGCGTAGATACGTTCGGCGGCAAGCCAGTCAGGGGTGTTGAGGATTTTGTAGAGGATCTGGAAGCCCAGATGGCTCATCCCCACTTCGTATACATCGGGAAATGCCAGGGCAAAGAGGATTTCCGGATTCTCCTTGCGGATGATCCCCATCTCGCCCCCCATGTACCGGGCGGGTTTGTCGACTTCCAGCAGCTGGTTCTGCGTCACGTGGTTGCTCCTTAAAGAAAAAGCCACGACAACGGTTATCGTGGCGACGTCATAGTAACAGTTCTTTTCCGGGATGGCAACCCGGTCCGAAAATGGCATGCCGCAAATGGGGTAACGCTTGGCTTAAATGGGACGAGTTCTGCCCGTCCCGACAAGCCGAATTGTTGTCGCAAAGGTGATAACTTAATGAATACAGTCTGTTGTAAAAGGCTTGATGTGTTGGCACGACATCTGCTAATACCAAAACGATAAATTAATCCTGCATCACCTAAAAAAAGGAGAAAGAAAATGAAAAAAGTTATGTCTTCCATCGTTGCCGCAATCGTTGCTGTTGCTTTCGCCGGCGTATGCTTCGCTACCGAAGCTAAGAAAGAAGCTGCTCCTGCTGCTGCTGCTCCTGCTGCTGCTCCTGCTGCTGAAGTAAAGAAAGAAGAGAAGAAGCCTGCAAAGAAAGCAAAGAAAGCAAAGAAAGCAAAGAAAGCAGAGAAGAAAGCTGAAGAAGCTGCTCCTGCTGCTCCTGCTGCTCCTGCTGCAGAGAAGAAGTAATTCGCTCTTCACAGAGTACAAAAAAAGCCGCATCCTCGGATGCGGCTTTTTTTATTTGATTGACGGTAACTAACTGCCTTCCGCTTCTCTTCGAATCAACAATTCACACCGGAAAACGCTCCTATTCGTCTTGCCAGACAAAGCGCGGCTCAAACCATGGATCGAAAAATCCGGGGTAGGCAACAAAGAATGTCAGCAGTTCACCGGCGCCGCTGACCGTCCGGACCACCGCCATGCCGATCCCCTTGAACGGGCCGATCGCCGTGGCACGCATCCATCCACTTTGTTCATTGGTGAGATATATCTGTTTGGGTATCTCAACCCAGCCGGTGAGCAGATTTGTCGCACCCCGCACACCTTTGGCTGCCATGGCATCGACAGTGTCCTGGGCTGACGCGGTATCCACGCTCCTGTAGCTGTCTGCAACCGCCGGCGTGCATGCGACAGACCAGGAGAACATGGTTGCCAGTACAATAAGAATATACTTGTGACGGATCATCTTACTCTCCGGGTTTCTGCTCTGTTGTTGTCTGGGCGGTCGTTACGCTGGCGCGGGGGTCTTCCCAATCTTCCCAGACATAGGTGGGGTCGATCATCGGGTCATAATATCCCGGTTGCGGTACCATGAAAAAGATTGTCTCGGTGATGCCGATGAGCCCGCGGTAGAAGGTCATGCCGATCCCCTTGATCGGACCGACAACATAGCCTATGTCCCCGTGGGTGCGGGTGGTCAGAATGGTCTGCTTGGGGAGTTCCACAATGGCGGTGGCTACATTGGTAACGCCGCGGACGAGTTTGAATGACATTTTTTCTGCAATGGATTCGGGTTTCGGCGACTCCATGGCAGTTGCCGAGTTTGAGAAAAGTGTCACAAGAAGAAGCGAGATGATTACGGCCGATCTCTTCATTGGTGGCGATCTCCTTTCAACAGCTGGAACTTGCGGCGCATTGGGAAAACTTCTTAAATCCTTGTAGCACAATATCCGTTCGGTAGCAAGCGACAGAGGTCGGGAGCAGCTGCAACAAAAAAGGGGTGCGGCCTGTCGGCCGCACCCCCGAAGCTGTTCGTCAGCTCTTTCAGGCACGCTTGGCAAGATACGATGCAACGCCCTCCGGCGTCGGCTTCATGGCTTCCTCTCCCTCCTGCCAGTTGGCGGGGCAGACCTGGTCGCCGTGGGTTTCGACAAACTGGAGAGCGTCCACCATCCTGAGCGCTTCGGCGACATTACGTCCGAGGGGGAGGTCGTTGATGACCGCGTGACGGACAACCCCCTTGGTATCAATGAGGAACAGGCCGCGGAGCGCAACCGATTCGTTGAAGAGAATGCCGTAGCTGCGGGCGATGTTCTTGTTCAGGTCCTCAACCAGAGGATACTGGATGTCGCCGATGCCGCCATCTTCCAGCGGCGTCTTTTTCCAGGCAAGGTGGGTAAACCGGGAGTCCACGGAAACGCCGATGACTTCGGTGTTGCGCGACTTGAACTCGTCGAGCTTCTTGTTGAATGCCAGAATTTCCGAAGGGCAGACGAAGGTGAAGTCGAGCGGGTAGAAAAAGAGCACAACGTTCTTCCCCTTGAAAGAGGAGAGGGTGATCTGTCCGAATGTATTGTCCGGCATAACCGCATTGGCAATAAAGTCGGGGGCCTGCTGGGTAACGAGAGTACATATGCTCATGGTTGAGCCTCCTTCATATTTTGGGTTGTTAAATATGATAAGAAAGTATCAACCATGAGCAGGGTTGTCAATGTAAAAAGATAAAAAAAGTCTTTTTTGTCTGATTATCTGATTTCGCCCCGGATGCTCACAGTGATCTCGTGGAACGGGATATCCTTGCCGGAGTCCGCAAGTGCCCTGCGGGCCGCCATGACGATTCCGCCGCAGCAGGGCACCTCCATCCGCATGACGGTGATGCTCCTGATGGAGGAGACACGGAAGAGTTCGGTCAGCTTCTGCAGATAGAAGTTGTTGTCATCCAGTTTCGGACAGCCGATGACCAGTGCCTTGCCCGCAAGGAAATCCTTGTGGAAGTCGGCGTAGGCAAACGGGACGCAGTCGGCGGCGATGAGCAGGTCGGCATCCTGGAAGTAGGGGGCGGATGTCGGCACCAGATGAAGCTGTACCGGCCACTGGCCGAGCCGGCTTTGGCGGGTTCCGGCTTCCACTTTTCCGGCAGGTTCCGCTACTGGTTCAAGGGTCACGGCGCGCGAACCCGGGCAGCCGCCGTGGCCATGGTGGTGCCGGGGTGCGGCGTGGGGCTGGTTGCCATGGGGTGCTCCATGGGGAGATGGCTTGCCGATGGCCTTCAGGTGCTCCTCCACCGCTGCCTCGTCGAATTCGTCCGCTTCCCGTTCGATGATCTGGATGGCGTCCATGGGGCAATCCCCCAGGCAGGCGCCCAGTCCGTCGCAAAGGTTGTCGGCGGAGAGAACCGCCTTGCCGTCCTTGATCGTGATGGCCCCTTCGGCGCAGGAGGGGACGCAGAGGCCGCAGCCATTACACTTGTCCCGGTCAATCTGGACTATTTTTCTGATCATGTTTGTATCTCCTTTATTGGTTAATTGAACAAGTAGTGCCACAGGTAATCGATTCTTCCGCGCAGCAGGAGTTTCCTGCCGGAGTAGGCCATTATCTCCCGTATCTTCTGCCGGTATTCCTTGCCGTAACAGTGGATGTGGCACTTCTTGCACGACGGTTTCGGATCCAGCGGGCAGAGGGCCCGTTTCCTGATGCCATGTTCCAGCAGTTCGGCGCACTCGGCGCAGATGGTGCGCCCCCTTCCAGGGCGGGGCTGCAACTCCGGGGGCAAAGCCACCCGGCCGTTCACCTGCCGGTCATGTTTGTCATGGCAGTATACCTGGATGAATCGAGCAAGTATCCTGACATCCTTGAGCTGTTTCGCTGTAAGTCCGTTCATGGTGCTACCTTAGCCGGTTTTGCGGAAGATGGTGATGACCCAAGTCAAAAGCTGACGGATTTGCTGTTCCGGGAACAATAATATGCGGGCTCTTTGCCTTACGCGAGAATCTGTGCTATGTACAGTGTCACGATGAAATCTGCGAAACCGAGAATAATCAGCCGCGGAGAGCACAACATCTCCCGGCAGCTTGTCAGCCCCAACGCCCTGCGCGTTCTCTACCGGTTGCGTGACAGCGGCTTTACCGCCTGCCTCGTCGGCGGCTGCGTCAGGGATCTCCTCCTCGGCCGCGAGCCGAAGGATTTTGACATCGCCACCGATGCCACGCCGGCAGAGATCAGGAAGATCTTCCGCAACTGCCGCCTGGTGGGGCGGCGATTCCGCCTGGCCCACATCCATTTCCGCGATGAAATAATCGAGGTTGCCACGTTTCGGGCAAGTGCCGCCGACGGTGAGCAGGAAGAAGCCGGGTTCCTTGCCGGGGAGGAGACGGATGTCGCTTCTGCCGGTGAGCAGGTGCATATCCTGAAGAGCGATGAAGGGATGCTCTTGCGGGACAACCTGTTCGGCACGCCGCAAGAGGATGCCTGGCGCCGGGACTTCACCGTCAATGCGCTCTCCTACAACATTGCGGATTTTTCAATCGTCGATTACGTCGGCGGCGTCGAGGATCTGCAGCGCGGCATCATTCGAACCATCGGCGACCCGTGGGAGCGGTTTACCGAGGATCCGGTGCGGATGCTGCGGGCGCTCCGTTTTTCCGCCCAGCTCGGTTTCAGCCTGGAAAAAAGCTGCCGGCAGGCGATCGGCGACATGTCGGAGCGGATCTGCCAGGCCGCCCCTCCCCGGCTGTTCGACGAGCTGCTGAAGATGTTTTTCTCCGGTGAAGGGGAACAGTGCTACCAGCTGCTGCGTCAGTGCGGCCTGTTCGCTGCGCTCTTTCCGTTTCTGGAAGAGTGGCTCGCCCGGGAGGAGGGGGGCTTCCCCCATACTGCACTGAGCGAGGCGCTGCTCCGGGTCGACGAGATGGTCGACCGGGGCGAGAAGCCGACCGTCCCCCTCTTCCTGGCGATGTTCTTCGGCTGCTACCTGGAGGAGAAGGTCGAGGGGCTGCGCGCCGACGGCGCCGCATCGCAGGAGAGCATCGAAATGGCCATTGCCGGCCTTATGGCCGAGACCGCGCCGCGGGTGCAGGTGACACAGCGGGTGGCCTACCGGCTGCGGGAGATCCTGGTCCTGCAGCAGCGCTTCAGCCGCATACCCGGGAGAAAGCCCCAGTCCGTCATTGCCAGGCCGGCCTTTGCCGAGGCCCTGGAGTACCTCCGGTTCCGCGCTGGGAACGACCGGGAGCTGATGAAGAGCTGCAGCTGGTGGGAAAGTCATGCCGCCGGGATCGAACCCGAGGGGGCACGGCCGCAGCCGGGTGCGGGCGAACAGGGGGGCGGGGCAGGGAGAAAGCGAAAGCGCCGGAAGCGACGGCGTCACAAGGGCGCAACCCCTTCCTAGTTTCCCCCTGACAGGGCTCCCGTGCAGCTGGAGCCTTCACCCGCGGTACAGCAGTAACAGTGGTCGGCGAACGTTATGCTGCTCCCCTGCAGCATGGCCGACTCCAGGTCGGAGACTGTCAGCGGCCTGCCGTCAGCGCCCAAGATCCTGAGCCCGAGGACCTGGTTGAAGTCGCAGTTGTAGAGAAATCCCTGCCAATCGATGCTGACCATTGTCCGGCACATGATGTGTGCCGCGGCAAGCGGGTTGAATCCGCTGACCAGCAGATTCATGTAGCTGTCAAGTTTCCCCTCACGCTCCAGTTGCCTGCCGAACCTCCCCAAAGGCGCGTTGGTTATGGTGTAGAGCCGGGTGAAGGTGATGTCGTAGCGCTCCAGGAGCTCTTTCCGGTAGGCGGCCTCAAGCTCCGCCTGATTTCCCGGCAGGAAGCGCCCCCCCGGATTGTACACCAGGTTCAGCTCCAGTTCAGTGCCGTAGCCGAGGCCGTTGAGCAGTCGCAGGGCGGCAATGCTCCCGCCATGCACCCCCTTGCCCCGCTGCCGGTCCACGTTCTCCTCCAGGTAGCAGGGGAGGGAGGCGGTTATGACCAGACCCTGATCCCGGCAGAACCCGGGGAGCCACCCCCTCTCCGGCTCGGTCATGATTGTCAGATTACTCCGCAGGATCCGTTTCTCCGCCAGTCCGGCGGTGATCTCCACGAAATACCTGAAATCCGGGTTCATCTCCGGCGTCCCCCCGGTCATGTCCAGGGTGAGACCCCTGCTTGCGGCCAGGAGCGCGGCGATCTGCTCCATCACCTCCCGCCCCATGATCCGCTCCCCTGCGGGGGAGGCCTCCTGGTGGCAGTGGCTGCAGGAGATGTTGCAGCGATTGCCGAGGTTTACCTGCAGGGTCTGCAGGGTGGCAACGGTCAGGTATTCTGGATTGATTTCTTGCAGGCGGTCCTTGAACGGGGCGATCATGAAACGTTCGGCTCCTTCCGGCAGCTTCCGACCGCCGGTTTTATATCATTGGTTCATTTTCTCTGATTCGTGTATTTTCTGTAAAGCGCCGGCACAAGGGCGAGCAGGCCGAGAAGGGCAAAGGAGGCAACCACTCGCGGCGAGGCGATTTCCGACAGGGAGTCGATGGTCGCCAGGCTGGCCCCGGCGTTGACGTAGACGAACCCCCCCGGAATGATCCCCAGCAAGGTTCCGAGGAAAAAGGCGCGCAGGGGGAGCCGTGTCAGCCCGGCAGCCAGGTTTATCAGGAAGAACGGGAAGACCGGCACCAGGCGCAGGAACAGGAGGTAGTTCAATCCGCGGCGTTCCAGCTCGCGGTTGATCCCTTCAAGCCGGTCACCGAAACGGTTCTGCACCGCGTCCCTGAGCAGGTAGCGGGTGACGAGAAATGCCAGAGTCGCGCCGACGGTCGCGGCGGTAATGGCGTAGAGCGTCCCCATGAGGGTCCCGAAAATGGCCCCGGCGGCCAGGGAGAGAATGGTCGCGCCCGGGAGCGACAGGGCGGTCTGGATAACGTAGAGCGCCATGAAGCCGGCTGCCATTGTCAGCGGATGGGCGGCATGGTACTGCTCCAGCGCCTGCCGGTTGGCCTTGAGCGTTTCAAGGGTCAGGAATCGCCGCAGGTCGAGGTGGAAAAACAGGGCAAGACCGGCAATGCAGGCCAGGGCGAGCATGATTTTTTTCGGGTTGTAGGCCGGTTTTTCTGTCACGTCACTCTCTCATTCTCATTTCGAGGCTGACCGGCCGGGCAGGCTCCCGCTTCCGCGAAGCGGCGCGAACAGGTATTCAAGTCCGTTAACCTTGATCTCGTAGACGGTCTGCAGCATCTCTCCCAGCTTCCCCGGAGGAAACCCCTGCCGCGAGAACCAGACTACATAGGGTTCGGGAAGATCCACGAGCCGCTGCCCCGCGTACCTGCCGAAAGGCATCCGTGTTTCCATCAGTTCCAGCAGTGCCCGGTGGTCGAAGCCGAGTTCCTCCCCCATGGTCACACCATCTCCTGCAGGACGGCATCAAAGGCACGGAGGGACTTGGATCGTCGCAGCGCCTTGAGGAGTTTTGCCAGCCCGGGGTCTTCCATGTGGCAGATGATCGCCTTGAGTTTTCCCAGCACCTGCATGTCGCCGCAGAACAGCTCCCGGTAGCGGACCTGCATTTCCCGGAGATAGCTGACCAGTTCCCTGCTCCGCTCGGCACCCGCCGGCTCGGTCGGTGCCTCTCCCCGCAGTCTCCGGAAAAGGAGCGGATCGGCAATCGCTCCCCGACCCAGCATCAGGCCGGCGGCGCCGGTCTGCTCCAGTATCCGCCGGCCGTCTGCCGCGCTTTTTATGTCACCGTTGGCGATCACCGGCAGTTTGGTTGCCTGCACGGTCCGGGCGGTCACGTCGTGGTCTGCCGCCCCCTCGTACTCCTGCACCACGGTGCGGGGGTGGAGGACGAGGAAATCGACCCCGGCTGATTCGAACAGGGGGAGCAGGGAGAGTACCTGTTCGGGATCGTCGTATCCGGCACGGAGCTTGATGGAAAAGGTTCCCCTGACCGCATCCCGCAGTGGTGGGATAATCTCCCTGAGATCGTCCGGCCGGCGGAGCATGCCCCCGCCGGTGAGACCGCTGGTCATCCGGCCGTAGGGGCATCCCATGTTGAGGTTAAGGTGCACCGCGCCGGCTTCCTGGGCCGACCGGGCCGCCGAAACCAGGGGGTCGCGGCCGTGTCCCACCAGCTGGACCACCAGCGGCACCCCTTCCTCAACAGCTGCGATCTCCTTTAGATCAGATGGTGAAAGCCGTTTCACGGCCGCAGCCGCATTAACCCGCATGAATTCGGTGAAAACGACATCTGGCCTGACCTCCCTGATGAAGTGGGCACGGAGGGCCCGGTTGGTCAGCCCCTGCATGGGGGCCAGCATCAGCGGTGTGGTGCCGGTCTGCCAGGGGAGAGGTGACGAGTCGGTCGTATGGGGTTTTGTGTCCGGATCAGGTCCGGGTATGAGTGACGGCATGAAACCTCAAGAACAGAAAGATTAAGTGCATTGAACCGTGCAGCTGCGTAAGCACTTTCTCTAATATCGTTGAACCGGAACAAAATTTCAATCGGGAAGCAGGGATAACGCCAGAAAAAATCCACATGCTGCATCGCCGCGGCGCGAGCATCTGTTTTCCCTCACAGAGAGGCTGTTTGGGGGACAGCACGGAAAACTTCGACCAGTCAAAAAAAATGTTGATTATTCTTCGGGGCATATGATAGAAAAAAAGCAACCTTGATTTAGCAATGAAAAAACGTTCTCCGAACGGGCAAAGCCAGAGTAATCTGGTGACGCAAAGCCACGGGTCCTGATCTGAAAGGATAGCCGGGTTGCCGAAGAGATGAGATATGCATCCTGGCACCCGGTATTCCACCGACACAAGGAGCACTCTTATCTTCGGAAGATGAGAGTGCTCTTTTTTTATCGAAATGCGCGGGTAGTTTTTTTGTTCAAAGCGAAGCGCAAGGTGTTCATCGTTTGATCTAAGCTTAAAGACGTTCTCCGAACGGGCAAAACCAGAGTAATCTGGTGACGCAAAGCCACGGGTCCTGATCTAAAAGGATAGCCGGGTTGCCGAAGAGATGAGATATGCATCCGGCACCCGGTATTTACCGACACAAGGAGCGCTCTCATCCTCGGAAGATGACAGCGCTCTTTTTTTATCGAATGAGCGGGTAATTTTTTTCAAGAGCCAGCGCGAGGTGTTCATCGATTTGATCTAGGATTCAAAAAGGTTCTCCGAAAAGGCAAAACCGGAGTAATCCGGCGACGCAAAGCCACGGGTCCTGAATAAAAGGATAGCCGGGTTGCCGAAGAGATGAGTCAAGCGTCTTGGCAACCGGTACATACCGACACAAGGAGCGCTCTCATCCTCGGAAGATGACAGCGCTCCTTTTTTATTGAATTCGCGGTAATTGAACCACAACCCACGGCAGAGGCATGACTATGGAGAATATAATACGGAAACCGGGCCTTGACCCGGAGTGGAAGCGGAAGCTGACGGAGTGCCTGAAGGAGATCGGCCTGCTCTCCGCGCCGTATCTCCAGGTGACTATCAATGTTGCCGATTACCGGGTGTCCGATGTGACGAAGCAGGAACGCCTGAAGTAACTTTGAACACCGCGCCCGTATTTGCGGGAGATTTGGCTCGGCCGAGGGAGCAAGACCGCGACCGAGAACGGGCCAAAGATGCCGTAAAGACGGACGCGGAATTGAATGGAACAAAGCGGTAAGTCTCATCCCTACGGGGCAAGTGAAACCCGCGCTATCAGTCGAATCATCGGCTATGGCGCGGGTTTTTCATTTACGGAGTCATTCGGAAAACCATGAAAGTTTACTCGCTTCGCTTCAATATCGTCATTGCCCTTCTGCTCCTGGTGGTGGGCGTGGTCCCGCGAGCCCAGGCCGCGGGGGTTTTCTGCTCCGAGTTCGGCGGAGTCGTTGACGGTTATAACCCGGCAACCTTCGCGAAAATTCAATCCGCCTCCACCTTCGGGATCGACACGAACTGTACGATAAAGAACTTTACCCAGGCCATGGGCGGTTTCCCGATCACCAACATCAATTTCAACTTTCCCCAGCAGCAATCGTATTACATCGCTTTCCTGGATGTTTTCTACTACGGCAACATGTCGTGCAACGACCCGACCCAGTCGGATTTCTGGATCTACTGGGCGCCCGGCGGGTTCAACAACATCAGCCCTTCCTGTCAGGAGTTCATGGTGCCGGTGGATGCGGTCAGCAAGAAGAACCCGCCGTCCCAGACTACTGCCGCCATCGGTGTCCCCTTCACCTATACGATCACCGTGCCGCTCCTGGGCAAACTGGATTCCACGGGCACCTTCCAGTATATGGCCAACGCGGATGACACCACGGTAACGAACGTCGTCATCCCCGACGATCTCACCGCGACGGGTGCGGCTCTCAGCTATGTGAGCAACAAGGCCTGGCTGGTGAATCCGGCTACCGGCGCCAGGACGCCGCTGAACGGCGGCGCACCGCTGGCGCCGGGGGCAAGCAGCACCTGGCTGGCCAATCACCCCGGCATTCTGTCCGATGCCACGAAGCATCTGGTGTTTTCCTATGAATATAATCCGGCCCTGGCTTCGCTCCCGGCGGGAAACAATCTCGAGATCGAAGTCACCGTTGTCCTCGACAACACCCCGGCGAGCGTCAACCTGGCTGGGACGCAGTTCAGCAACACCGCCAAGATGTGGTTCGACAAGCCGATCAATTCGACAAGCATGATCGATCTTCAGGCATGGCCCGGCACGACCCTGCCGATGACCGTCGTCGAGCCGAATCTCACACTCACCAAAACGGGCTCGGCGTCGACCGTCAACGTGGATTCCCAGCTGAAGTACACGCTCAATGTCCAGAACACCGGGGGGAGCGACGCGTGGAATGCCACGATCACCGACAATCTCCCTGCCGGCATGTGCACCTACTCCCCCGTACCCACGGTTACCGCCCGGATCTTTGCTTCTGACGGCGTTACCCCGGTCTCGGCTCCGCTGGTAAATGGCACCGACTACCAGCTCACCTGGAATGGCGGCAGCAGTTCCCCCTGCCAGCTCACCCTCACCACGCTGGATACGACCAGGATTGCCCCCACCCAGCGCCTGATCACCACCTACCAGGCCCAACTCGACAGCACCGGCGTCGCCTCCGGAACGACCTTTACCAATATAGCAGGCGCTACCCGGTGGTTCAGCGCGAACAGCAGCTATGCCGGCCGTCGCGAGTACGACAGGACGATCACCGACGGCACGCCGGGAACGCTGGATTTCCAGGACGCCTACGGTGTTACGGCGGCACTGGCCGGCTATTACTTCCAGAAGACGGCCAGGGACCTGACCACCGGCACCTACCCTGCCACCACGGCTTTTCCGGGTGACAGGCTGCGCTACACCCTGCTGCTGCAGAACTTTACCTGGCCACCCCTGGGTGGCGTCACCATCACCGATACCTTGCCCGCCGGATTGGGCTCCATCTCCAATGTTACGGTCACCCCGGCCGGGGGGACAACGAGCGTCACGCAACCGGTCGGCGGGACCCCCGGCTCCATTACCATCACCGGCCTGAACCTGCCGGGTGGAGCCGCTACCAATTCCCAGATCCAGATCGACTTCGATGCCACGCTGAATGCAAACCTCACGGACGGCACCCTTGTCTCCAACCAGGCGAACCTCACCGGCACCGACTCGAACGGCACGCCGTGGTCCGGCCCCAGTGATGACCCGTACATAGGCGGCACGGTACTGCTCGGTTCGGGAGGGGATCCTACCCGGGTGACGATCCAGGCGCCGGCCGCGCTGTCGAAGGGGAATACCCAGAACAGTGCGACGATCGGTCAGCAGTTCAGTTACCTCGTCAAGGTGCCCGCGACCCCGACCAACGTCCCGTTGTACGACGTGAGGATCCTGGACAATCTGGGGCTCAACGCGGCCAGCATGACCTTCGCGGGCGCCCAGGTCATATCCGGCGGCAGCTGGAACCTGACCAACACCGGCACTGCCGCCAACATCATTCTCCAGGACCTCAGCACCGGCATCGATATCCCCGCGGGGGGCCAGGCAGTCATCCAGGTGACGGTGACCTTGCAGAACAGCGCCAGCAACCAGAATGGCGTGACGTTTACCAACAGCGCCTCGTATACCTACAACAAGTTAAACGGCGACAGCTTGACCCAGGCAAGCGGCGGTGCGGCAACCACCTCCCCCATGACGGTGGTCGAGCCGCACCTGACCGCGGCAAAGACGGTGAGCTACGCCATGCCGGCGGGCAAAGCGGTAACCGCTCCCGCTGAACCGGGTGACGTCCTTCGCTATACGGTCACCATCAATAACGATGGCAGTGCCGAAGCGCACGATGCCGATGTCATCGACTTCCTGCCGTCCAATGTCTCGCTGGTCCCCGGCTCGGCCACGGCCCAGATAGGCGGCACCGCGGTCAGCGGGTTCATAACGACACCCGCTGTCCTGGCCAGCGGCGCCGTGGCCTGGGGTAACCAGAATGGCGACGCCAGCCTGGACATCCCGGCTGGCGGGACACTGGTACTGACCTATCAGGCGAGTGTGGTGGCAACCAGCGGCGCACCGATCACCAACAGCGCCTACGTGGACTGGACCTCGCTCTCCGGCGGGGTCACGGGGGAGCGCACCGGCGTCGGCTGTCCGAACGTGACCTCGCCAAACGACTACTGCACCGGCCCGGCAACTGCCTCTGTCACCTCGCTCGATCCGACCGCCTTTGTCAAATCGTCGGTTTCCGATACCTGGAGCACTCTACCCGGCAACGGCAGCGACTCGACCCTGCGCATCGGCGACACGGCCGTCTACAGCCTCGCCCTCACCCTGCGCGAAGGGGTGACCCAGAATGTGGTGGTCACGGATACCCTCCCCGCGGGGCTGGCCTTTGACAGCCCGGTGAGCATCACCCCTGCCTCCGGGGGGAGCACCTTCGGCTACACGGTGGCCTCCCAGCCATCGCCGGGTGCCACCGGCACCATGACCTGGAACCTGGGCAACATCACCAACGCCGTCGACAACAACCCGGCCAACAACACCCTGGTCATCCAGTACCGCGCACGCGTGGTGAACAACACGCTGGCCCAGTCGCCAACGGCGCAGCAGTTGACCAACAATGCCACGCTCGGCTACGCCATCAACGGCGTTAGCGCGACGCCGAAGAGCGCCAGTGCTACCATCAATGTCTGGCAGCCGATGCTCAGCGTCTCCAAAAGCGCGGCAACGGCAACCAGCGGCACCGTCATCACCGCCGGCGAGCTGATTACGTATACCGTCAGGATCGCCAACAGCGGCGCAGCGCCTGCCTATAATGCGGTCCTGACCGACTCGCTGCCCGCGGGGCTGCGCCAGGCAGGCGTGACCACCACCAGCATCAGCCTGGTCAACAGCGCGACCAATGCGCTAACGGCGGTGCTCCCCCTGCTGGCCCCGGTCTACAGTGCGACCAGCGGTGTGGCAACGTGGAACTTCGATGTTCCCGGCTCCCCTGCCCTCTACGCGGTCCCAGCGGGCCAGACCCTGCAGGTGGTCTACCAGGTCAGGGCCGACAGCGGCCTCGGCTCGGGGATGACCCTGAGCAATCAGGCGCTGGTCACCAGCTACTACTCCTTCGACAGCCAGGAGGTGCCGGTCCCCGGTACGGCTGCCAACCGGCAGGTCTACGGTCCCACGAGCACGGCAACCGTCCAGCTGACCACCGCGGCGGCAACGGCACTGTCGAAGCAGGCACAAGTCTCGCAGGCCGCCATCGGCCAGCCCTTCACCTACAGCATCACGGTCCCGGCCGTGCCGCAGGCCACGGCACTATACGACGTGCGCATCCTTGACGATCTGGGCTCTGCCGTTACCGGCGTGGACATGAGTTTCGTCAGCGTCCAGCGGGTGTCGGGCCCGGCCTTTACGCCGGTGAATGGCGGCACTGCCACGAACCTGGTGATCCAGGATGCCACGAACGGCATTGACATCCCCGCCGGCCAGCAGATCGTCGTCAATGTCACGGCGGTGCTCGGCAACAGCGCCAACAACACCCTGGGCAAGCAGTTCCAGAACACGGCCACCTACACCTACGACAGTATCGATAACGCCGCCAGCACCCGGGCAAACGGCGCCCCCGGCGCGAGCGGCGCGATCACCATCGTCGGCCCCGCCCTGACCATGCAGAAGAGCGGTCCGGGCACCATAAACGCCCTTGGCCCGGGCACCTTCACCTTGAACGTGCAGAACACCGGCGCCAGCACGGCGTGGCAGGCGACCCTGACGGACATCCTTCCGCGGGTGACCACTCCATTGCCCGGGAGCATGTGCTCCAGCCCGGCCAGTGTCACGGCACGGATCTACCGGGCAGACGGGGTTACGCCTGTTTCCGCACAACTGGTAAACGGCACGGATTACACCGTCAGCTTCGCCGGTGCGCCTGCCTGCACCTTCACGGTCGCCATGAAGTCGTCCGCGGCTGCAATTCCGCCGACGGATCGACTGATCGTCACCTACAGCGCCTCGCTCGATCCCAACACGGCCGGCGGTATTGCCCTGACCAACATCGCGGGGGCGACGCAGTGGCTGAGCGCCGATCCGGCCGTCGCCGCAGCGGGGAACATCCAGACACTGACCGGGCCGCTCACCAACGGCACACCCGGCGTACTGGACAATCAGGACTCCTTCACGGTGACCACCCAGGCGCCGCTGTTAGCCTTTACCAAGACCGTCCAGAACCTGACCACCGGCCAGTCAGGGGCCAGCGCCAGGCCCGGCGATACGCTGCAATACACCCTCAGGATCCGGAACGTCGGCTCGCTGGAAGCAACGAACTTCACCTTGACCGACGATCTCGACAGGCTGAACACGCCCCCCATGTTCGTGCCGGGCAGCCTGAAGCTCCTTGCCGTTCCGGCAGGCGCGAACGGCTCGCTGACCTCGGCGACGGGCGGAACCAAAGGCACCGGCCTGGTGAGTATCGCAGGCCTCAGCGTCGCTCCCCAGGGGCAGACGGGCGACACGCTGGACATCCAGTTCCAGGTCACCCTGGCAGCGGTGATCGACAGCGGCTCCCCGGTACTGAACCAGGCGCAGATCGGCTCCCCCCTGCTGCCGACTCAAGTCAGCGACGATCCGTCCATCACGGGGACCGCCGATCCGACCCGGACGCTCATCGCGTCGGCTCCGGCTTTCCAGGTGCTGAAGACGGTGCGGGATATTACCTCCGGCAGCGCCACCGTCATGGCGGGCGACACCCTGGCCTACACCATCACGGTGAAAAACATCGGCACCGAGAATGGGACCGGCGTGACGCTGCGGGACCTGATCCCGGCCAATACATCCTATGTGGCGGGGAGCACGACGTTGAACGGGGCGGCTGTCGCGGACCCGGGCGCGGGGGTCAGTGCGCTGCAGAACGGCCTGCTGATCAACCCGCCGGCCAGTGTGACGGCGGGTGCAATGCCGGCAAACGCGGGAACGACGACGAGCAATGTTGCCACGGTCACATTCCGGGTCCAGGTCAGCAGGAGCGTGGTGGCCGGCACCCTCGTATCCAACCAGGGCTTCGTGAACGGTTCGGGAGCTGCGAGCGGCTCCTTCCCCGAACACCCCTCCGACAACCCCGCGACCCCTGTGCCGAACGACCCGACCACGGTTGTCGTGGGGAATCTGCCCCTGGTCTACAGCCTGAAGACTGTGCAACTCGCGGCGGACGTCAATAACAACGGTCTCGTTGACCCGGGGGACACGCTGCAGTACACCATCACCACGACCAACTCGGGGGCAACTCCGGCCACCGGCGTGGCGCTCACCGACGCGGTTCCCGCCAATACCGCCTATGTGGCGAACTCGGTGCAGATGAACGGCGTGGCCGTCGGCGATCCCGCCCCTGGCGTATCGCCCCTCGCCAACGGCATCGGGATAAGCGGCGGGACCCTGGCCGCGGGCGGCACGGCTGTCGTGACCTTCAGGGTGCAGGTGGGCCCGGGGGTGGCGACCGGGACCATCATCAGCAACCAGGGGAGCGTGGCAACCGCGCAATTGCCGGAGCTTCTGACCGATTCCGACGGCAACCCGACCAACGGCTACCAGCCGACCGTTATCGCGGTAGGCAATGCGCAACAGCTTTCAATCACCAAGTCCGTGGTGGTGGTCGGCGGCGGCTCCGCACTCCCGGGGAGCGTGCTGGAATACACCATCCAGGCCACCAACGTAGGCCAGGTCCCGGCCACGAACGTGGTGATCACCGATGACCTGACCCTCCTGCCCCAGGCCGCCTATGTCGCCGATTCCGCGACCATGAACGGCTCCGGGGGGGGAGTGAGCTTCACCTCAGCGGTGATCACCGCGAATTACGGCGCCACCTACGGCACGCTCAGCCCGGGCGGATCCGTTGTCGTGCGTTTCCGTGTCACGCTGAACGCTACCCTGGCGACCGGGAGCGTTGTCACCAACACCGCCCATGCCAGCTGGAATACCCCCAGCCAGATCGCGAACGCAAGCACCTCCGTCAGCGTCGGCGGCATGCCGGGGAGCGGGAGCCTGAACGGCTTCGCCTGGCACGACGCGAATTTCAACACCACGCCGGACACCGGCGAGCCGACGCTCTCCAACTGGATCGTGGAGTTGTACCGGAATGGGGGCCTGGTGGGGACGGTCAATACGGCTGCCGACGGCTCCTACCATTTCAGCGGCGTCACGCCGAACGCCGGAACCGCCATCCAGTACGAGATTCGCTTCCGCGCACCGGGCGCGGGCGCGAAAACGGCGCTGCTCGGTTGGTGCAGTTCCCCCTTCACCAACGGCATGCAGCGCATTTCGAACTTGGTCGTGGGCGCAGGGGGCGTGCTGCAGGACCTGAACCTTCCGCTCTCCCCCAACGGCGTGGTGTACAACTCGATCGTGCGTACGCCGATAGCGGGCGCGACACTGACCATGGTTCAGGCATCGGGCAATACGCCGCTTGCCGGCAGCTGTTTCAACGACCCGGCGCAGCAGGGTCAGGTCACGACGAACAGCGGCTATTACAAATTCGACCTGACCTTTGGTGATCCTTCGTGCCCCTCCGGCGGTGATTACCTGATCCAGGTAACGCCGCCAGCCTCGGGTTACATGGCCGGCGCATCCAGACTGGTCCGGCCGACTACCAGCAGCACTACGGCGCCCTTCTCCGTCCCGGCCTGCCCCGGTAGTGCAACGGATGCGGTGTCGATTACCCCGAATTACTGCGAAGCACAGACCTCCCACCTTGCCCCGGCCGTCTCGGTGCCGGAGGGGCCGGGGACTGCGTACTATCAGCATCTCACGCTGAATAACCTCCAGCCGGGATACGGCCAGATCTACAACAACCACATCGCCCTCGATCCGACGCTCGACACGGCGATCGCGATCACCAAGACCGCAGCGCTCGTCAATGTGACGCGCGGCCAGATGGTCCCCTACACGATCACCCTCAACAACACGCTGGCAGCCGCGTTGCAGAACCTGAGGGTGATCGACACCTTCCCGCTCGGATTCAAGTACGTGGCAGGTTCGGCCCGCATCGACGGGCAGAAGATCGAGCCGCTGATGAATACGCGTCAGCTGATCTGGAACATTCCTCCACTCGGCAGCAATACGAAGCACACCATCTCTTTCCTGATGATCGTCGGTTCGGGGGTTTCCGAGGGGGAATACGTGAACCGCGCCCAGGTCATGGCCAATGACACAGACACCGTTGCCTCGGGGGTTGCCTCGGCGACGGTGCGCGTGACACCCGATCCGAACTTCGACTGCACCGACGTCATCGGCAAGGTGTTCGATGATGCCAACACCAACGGCTATCCCGATCAAGGTGAAAAGGGGCTGCCCGGCGCGCGCGTCGTCACCGCCCGCGGTCTGATCGCCACCACCGACGAGTTCGGTCGCTTCCATATCACCTGCGCGGCGGTCCCGGATGAGGACCGCGGCAGCAACTTCATCCTCAAGCTCGACGACCGCACCCTCCCCACCGGCTATCGGGTGACCAGCGAAAACCCCCGGGTGGAGCGCGCCACCCGCGGCAAGATGCTCCGCTTCAACTTCGGCGCAACCATCCACCACATGGTCTCCATGGACATTGCCGACGGCGTGTTCGAACCGAAGAGCACGAAGCTGCGGATGCAGTGGCAGCCGAGGATCGACCTCTTGCTGAAAGAATTGCGGAAAGCCCCGTCGGTGCTGCGGTTGTCGTACCTGGGGGACACCGAGAACAGACGGCTGGTGGAGGACCGCCTCAAGGCGCTGAAGAAGGAGATTACCGGAAAATGGGACGGCGGCTACCCGCTCACCATCGAGACCGAGGTCTTCTGGCGCCGTGGTTCGCCGCCGTAAGGAAGGTTCGCGGAATAGAGCAGTAACTAAGTTTTATCAGGGCCGAGAGATTTCCGTCAGATCGGCGCACCCGCAGGCAGCCCTGCGGAGGCGTAGCAGCGCTACGCCGCACAAAAGGGGTGCCGAGGACGGCGTCGAGGTGGCGGTAAGATCTCGGCCCCCAGTAAAAGTCACAAAACGATCCTGTCTCCCTGTGCATTGTGGCTCGAAGTTATCCGGTTGTTCAGTATGAGATGTCGGGGCGCATTGGGCAGTCCCGAACGGATATCGGCCTCTTGCAGATGGGAGTAATGGTGAAACGCTGTATCGTCCTTATATCTTTCCTTCTTGTATCGCTTGCCGGAGCGAAGACCATCGTCTGCGCCGAAACCGCGCCTGAGAAGACCGTGACAACGGCCGCGGGAACGAGAGAGGCTGCTACCTGCGGCAAAACGACCGAGACCCACCTGCCGATAGACCAGACCCTCACCCCCTGGCTCCTCGATCCGTCCATTTTTGCCCAGGACCAGGGGGACCGCACCGAGAAACGCCTTGTCCCTGAGAAGGAAGTGAAGACGATCAAGGTGGCGAACCTGGTCCCGCCAATCCGTTTCCGTACCGGCGAGGCGGACATTCCCGACGAGTACCTGGAACTTCTGCGGGGCGTGCTCGAAAAGATGCGCGACCGCCAAAATGTGCGCCTCCACTTTGTCGGCCATGCCGACCCCCAGAACCTCAGCGACCTCCTGAAAGCGAAATACGGCGACAATACCGGCCTCTCCCGGGAACGGGCGGGCACCACCGCCGAATATTGCCAGCGCGCCCTCGGCCTGCCTGCGGAAGCCATCTCCTATGAAGGGGTGGGGGAGAGCAAGCCGATCGCCGACAATGCCACCGAGGAGGGCCGGGCACTCAACCGGCGGGTTGAGGTCGAGGTCTGGTATGACGAGATCGGCGAAAAGATGGTGGAAAAGGAAGTGATCGTCCCCCGCCAGGTGAACCGCGTCAAGGTCTGCCGCAGCGAGACGGTCTGCAAGATGCGTTACAAGGAAGGCCATGCCCATCGCGTCCGCGTCAGGAACCTGATCGCCCCCATGCACTACGACGCTGCCATGGTGACCGTGCCGGAAGAGTTTGTGCAAAAGATCAGGCAGTCGCTGAACAATCTGCATGGCAAGGGGAATATTGTCGTCAAGTTCATCGCCCATAGTGACAATTCCCCGCTGGAAGGGCGCGACGAGCGTATCTACGGCGACCAGTCGGGGCTGTCGAAGGCAGTGGCCCGGCGCGTTGCCCTCGCCGTCCAGGACGCTCTGAAGGAGCCCGCTGTCGCGTTCGAAAGCGACGGCAAGGGGGCGTCGCACCCCGTGGCCGCCAACGACACGCCCCAGGGGAAGGCCATGAACCGGCGCATCGAGGTCGAGTTCTGGCACGATGACGCGCTCCAGGAACTGCCCGCTGAGCCGCAGCTCTGTCCCGAGGACGCCGGTGCAGAAACGGTCACCAGGGTCTACAATCCGCCGTCGGGCGCGATTGCTCCGATCCTGTTCCAGAACGGCAGCCCTCTTGTGCCCGACGGCTATACCGAACGGTTAAAGCAGCTCATGGACGAGATCAGGGAGAAGGCGAACGTCCGTCTGCGCTTTGTCGGCCATATCGCGAGCGAGCGGCTCGACCGGCGCACCGCCGCGATCTACGGCGACGATATCGGCTGGTCCACGGCGCGTGCCCGCAGGGCCATGACCGCGGTGGGCGAGAAGATGGGACTTGCCGGAAAACAGGCGGAGTTCGAAGGCCGGGGCTATGTCCAGTCCGAGGACGTGGTCAATACGGGATTCACCGGGTCGGCTGTCTCGCGGGTCGAGGTGCAGATCGTCTATGACGAGCTTGTCGCCCTCAATGACTACGAGGGTGTGGACATCGTCCGCATGAGCCGCGAGGTGAACTCTACCAACCCCTTTGCCCTGAATTACATGCGGATCTCGGTGGACGGCAAGCAGGTCGACGATCCGAACAAGAGCATTCCGGACGTGCAGCGCTGCACCGACGTGGCCCTCGATCACGCCCGGATCGAGTTCAAGTACGACAATCTGAGAGCGGAGCCCCGGTTGAACGTGACCGCCTGGCCGCGTAGCATCCGCTACCAGGACCTTCCCGAAACCGGATTTGCCGAGAATCTGGTCGCTTTTCGCCTCTACACCAACTACCACGGCTTCATCAAACGGGCGGAGGTCAGGGTTTTCGATGCCGCCACGTCTGTCAACGACACCCCCCTTGCCGTCATCCCCATGAATGGCGACGGGATGGCGCAGTGGCAGGCCGATTTCGAATCCTTCTCCGCCCCTGGCCGGGAGCTCAAATACCTGGTCCGCGTTTACGATGCCAGCGGCAACTTCGACGAGACGACTACCCAGCCGTTGTGGGTGATAGATCGTATCGAACCGTCAGCTGTTGAGGCGGACACGGACAGGGAACTCCTGGCCGGATACGGCGGAAGCCGCATAGCACAGCGGAACATCCCCTTGAGCGGCGGGACCGTTCATGCCTACGGCAACTCTATTCCTGCCGAGCACCGCGTCTGGCTGGCCGGATTCCCGGCACCGGTGGACGGCAAGGGGCGCTTCATCGCCGAGGAAATCCTGCCCAAGGGGATGCATAC
>Ga0073934_10002931_pt1 | contig 33200 bp, 24 predicted proteins | sample LarsenN4metaG_FD_76834 | JGI IMG/M metagenome (GOLD analysis project Ga0073934, IMG submission 76834) | Hot spring sediment bacterial and archeal communities from British Columbia, Canada, to study Microbial Dark Matter (Phase II) - Larsen... ...
GCTTTTTCCTGAATGCGATGGGCTCGGAGCAGGGCCGGAAGATTCTTGGGAACTCCGTCCAGGATCGAGCTCTGAACGCCTCGCTCCTTCTTCTTCATCTCTTCCCAGTTGACCAGGACTTCGTCAGAGTCTTTGACCTTGACCTCTCCGAAGACATGGGGGTGTCGCCGCACCATCTTAGTTTTAACCGTATCGATCACGTCGTAGATGTTAAACCCCCATTGTTCCTGGGTAACTTGCGCGTAGAAGACGATCTGGAAGAGAAGGTCACCAAGCTCCTCCTTCAATTTGGAGGGGTTGCCCTCGTCCACGGCCTCCCAGACTTCGTAGCATTCTTCGACCAAAAAGGGTTTGAGGGTTTTTAGCGTTTGTTCTTTATCCCAGGGGCACCCCCTTTCACTGCGCAGGATCCGCATGATTTCAACCAGCTGATCAAAATTAGAGTTTTTCATTCCTTGTAACCATCCTTTTCTGTGTGTAGGGTATAAATCGATCCGAGTTCATAGCTCTACTCCAACAATATAAACCTTTTGACAAGGGGATGCGGGGGGAAGGATGGACAATTTTCTGAACGGATCCTTCATCCTTCATCTTTCATCCTTTAAAGGGAGGGACGCGTCAGGAAGGTTCTTCGCACGAGCCAGAGAAGGGCTGCCAGGACCATCAGTAGGAAGAGTCCTAACAGGGTTTTCTGAGCCCATGGAGCCTCGTCGACAGAAGAGCCGGCATCTTCCCCGGTTACGTTTCTTTCGTACTGGTTATTCAGGGTGAAGACAAACTGCTGGACTTCTTCCCCTGAGATTATCTTAGCCAGACTTCGGTGGTTCTCGACGTCTTCAAAGATTTTACAGGAGATGGTGAAACTTCTGACCCTTTGATTTTTAGGCGTAAACGTCAAATGGAACGTGATGGAAGGCATGCCGCTCTCGGAAACTGTGATGGAATCTACTTTCAGAAGGTAGGCGGAGCCCGGCCCTTGAACTTTGATCCGTTTGTCCAGGTAGCTGTAGATGTCCTGTTTATGGTTCTGGAGCTCTGCGTCATCGAGTTTTTCATCCCCGTTATCATCGGCAGCGACGGCGTGGGTCAGGAATTCGCTGAGGATGGTTCTGAGATCATACCGAATATGTGTCGGGGTAATCGTGATTTCAGAAAAGCTAATGCTGTTATTATGGGCCCCGGCCAGGTTGCTGGAGAGAAGCAGAACCCCGATCAGGCCAAAAACGGTCTTTGTCATGAATACTACCAATTGTTGTCGGGTATCGAAAGCGGGGACGAAGCCTGCGGGTTGAGGTCAGGAATCTGGATCAACCACTAGCCTGCGAAGGCTTTGCCCTTGCTATAGGTTAACAGAGTCGCTTTTATCTTTTGAACTTTGCTTCGGGTAATTCGCCCGTGGATACGATCCCCCTCACACACGGCAGTCCTGAGGCCCGCGATATCTGCGCCCAGGTCCTGAATAGCCGGCAAGTCCTCCTCGAGGAGAGCGCCCGCCAGGGCGCAAATTAAGCCATACGTGTGGGTTTCTGTAACAAAGCCCTTGAGCTGCTCCCGGCTCAGGTGATGGAACAGGTTACGTCCATCCTTAACCGCCGTATCGATCATACACCCTTCGATACCTGCCTCCAGGGAGATCGAGGGAAGAACGAGGGGATTTAAAGCGTTAACCATGGGAGCATCTGCGTAGCCTGCGGCTATGACTTTAGCCCGAGGATTCGTCGCTTTGACGGCCCGGTTAAGTTGTTTCAAGAGAAAAAGGGCCTCTCCAGGGGTGCGGACTCCCATAAGTCCCACTTTGATGTAGTTTACCCCACATAAAGCGGCCCCCATGCCTGCCAGGGAAATAGTTCCGGGCAAGTTGGGGACATCTCCGAGCGTAGCGCTGGACTTTAGAGGGGGTGGAACCCGGCCCACAATTTCCCGAATGATATGGGGGAAATTGGCTCCCAACGACCCTTCCGATGGGTTTTTTATATCGATGATATCTGCGCCGCCCTCAATGGCCGCATCTGCTTCTTCTGTAGTTACGACGCTCACTAAAAGTTCCATCTTCCAAGTAGAGGGCCTGTCTGTGCTTCCCACGACACTAAGCCTTCGTGCACCCCCTCCTTCTTTTGGTATCTAAGATTTTTTCCAGGACTGTTGTAAAAACTTGACTCGGCTATCTCCTATAGCTACTATAAACACAAAGATAGACCGATTGTCAAATGTAAAGTGCCGGAGGATAAGATGTAATACGTCGTGTAGAATGCGCAAGGGGGCTCGCCCTTGGATCTATGCGTTCTGCATTGGGTCTTACGCTTTACATTTTTCAACTTCATGGCTGAGAAAAGAATTGCTTTAGTTACCGGGAGCACCCGGGGGATCGGAAAAGGGATCGCTTTAAAACTGGCCCGCGAGGGCATCATCCCCGTGTTGAATTACCGCTCCGATGAAGCCTCAGCCCGGTTAGCTCTGGAGGAAGTAACGGGTTTCGCCCCTGAAGCCAGGGCGATTCAGGCGGACGTTTCAAAATCAGAGGAGGCACGGTATCTGGTTGAAGAGGTCATCAAGGCGTTTGGTCATCTGGATATCCTGGTCAACAATGCCGGCCCTTATTTGATCCGATCCCTTTTTGAAAGCAGCGACGAGGAATGGCATCGGATGATCGATGGGAATTTAAGCAGCGCTTTTTATTGTACAAAGTATGCCCTACGAAGTATGAGGCCCCGTCAGAGCGGGCATATTATCAACATCGGGGCCCTAAACGCCGAGGTCCCCATGGCCATAGGGGTTTTTGAAGCCCCTGCCTATTACATAGCCAAGGCCGGGATGATGATGATGACCAAGTACCTGGCCCGCTCCGAGGGGAAGTATCAAATCCGGGTCAATGCGATTAACCCCGGCTTTATCGAAACGGAAGAATACGCCCATTTTAAAGAAGAAAATAAAGAGAAGTGGAAGAAGCTCATCCCCTTGGGATATTTAGGGACCCCCAACGATATTGCCGAGCTGGTCAGCTTCCTGATCTCCGATAAAGCCAGGTATATCACAGGGGCTATTATCCATGTGCATGGGGGGATGTGGGTCTAGATGGAAGAGGTCGGAGGAGGTGATATGAAGATTTTATTCGTTACAGGAAAATTAGCCGAGAAGGCCTTGAGGGAGACCCTGGAGGAGATGAAGCCGGAGTTTGAGTACGAAGTGGCGGCCTTGAAGATCAGCGTGGCGGCCCTCATGACGACGCCCTTTATTATCCGAAACTTACAGGGCGTCCGGTGCGATCAGGTTCTTCTTTCGGGGATGTGCGTGGTGGATGTCGGGGCCATCGAAGAAGCCCTGGGCGTTAAGGTGGAGAAGGGACCCAAGGACCTTAAAGATATCCCGGATTTTTTTGGCCTTAAAAAGAAGAAAATAGGTTATGGAGAATATAAGTTAAAGATTCTGGCGGAGATCAACGATGCCCCCTTGCTCAGCATTGAGCAAATTCTGAGTATGGCCCGCTATTATAAGGAAAGCGGCGCAGATATTATCGATGTGGGCTGTACCCCCGATGTGGAGTTCCCGCGTATCGGAGAGGTTATCGCGCTCTTAAAACAAGAGGGCCTCACCGTGAGCGTGGATACCTTCAATAAGAAAGAAATCCTGGCAGCTGACAAGGCCGGGGTCGATTATCTGTTAAGTCTTAACTCTCAGGATATGGAGGTGGCGTCAGAATTAAACTGTATTCCGGTGGTTATCCCCGATTTTGGAGCCGGCCTGGAATCTCTGGACAAAAATATAGAGGAGCTGGAAAAAAGGGGGGTCCGAACTTACATTATCGATCCCATCCTGAATCCCATCAATTTTGGCCTGGCAGAATCTCTTTACCGCTATTACGTGGTGCGTCAGAAGTATCCTTCCACCGAAATGCTTATGGGGCTGGGGAACATTACGGAGCTCACCGATGCAGATAGTACAGGGATCAACGCCCTCTGCGCGGGACTGATGACCGAGCTAAATATCAATTACGTCCTGACCACCGAAGTCGCTAACTGGGCCAAAGGCTCCGTCCGGGAACTGGACAAAGCCAGGCGGCTCATGTACTACACCTCTAAAAATAAGCGGCTTCCCAAAGATATCGATGATAGCCTTTTGACCGTTAAAGATCGAAAAACAGATTATCCTTCAGAAGCTGAGCTTTTAGAAATGCAAAAGCTTATCAAGGATCGGAATTTTCGAATTTTCATAGATGGCCGGTATATTTATACGTTTAACGCCACGACCTTTATCAAAGATACCGATATCCAGAGGATCTTTTCTCAGCTTGATATCCGCGGGGATCCTTCCCATGCCTTTTATTTAGGAAAGGAATTGATGAAAGCTAAAATTGCTTTGACGCTCCGCAAGAAATTCCTCCAAGAAGAAGAGTTACGGTGGGGATATTTGAACGAAGATGAGGTTTAGGGGATGGAAGATAAGATCATCATCAAAGAGCTGCTTTATAGGTGCCGCGTGGGGGTCACAGATTTTGAAAGATCCCGGAAGCAGAGAGTAGGGATCGATGTGGAGATTTATGGAGATTTCAGAGAAGCCGCACAGGCGGACGATGTCAAGAAAACCATCAGCTACTCTGAGGTTTATCGGGGGATTAAGGCTTTTTTGGAGAATAGGGAATTCCATTTAATCGAAACCATGGCAGAAGAAATCGCCCATTTCATTCTCAGTAAGTACCCGACGAAAAAAGTCCTCGTTCGGGTCAAGAAGTTTGTGCTCAAAGATGCCGGTTACGTAGGCGTGGAGATTGTAAGAACTTCTGTATAGTTAAAAATCTGGTCCATCAGATCAAAGGAAATAAGTTACGTAGGAGCGGAGATTGTAAGAACTTCTGTATAGGGGGTCGTGGATCGTGGACAGTAGGCCGTTGGCCGCAGGGAAGGGATCTTGACCTTTTGTCTTTGACTTGCTGTCCATGCCCTGGTCTCCTGTCCACGGTTTTGCTTTCTCTAGGTATTGATTACGGTACGAGATCCTGGAAGATAGCCCTTCTTCAAGAAAGGGACGTGGTGGATCTTCAAGAATTTGAAGATGGCTTTCAAGTTTTGACGTATCTGGATGAGATCACCTCCCGGTATCCTTCGCTGCCCATGGTCCTCCCTTCAGGATTTGGGATTCCTCTTAAGAAGGTACAGGACATAACGGCGCAGGATATTTTTGAGATGACCCTTAAAAAGGGAGAGCCTCGGGAACAGGGGCTGGGCCTATTTTTAGGAGCCGCTAAGATGAGGAGGGTCCATGCTTATTGTATACCTGCCGTTAAGCTCCTTCCTTCGATTCCGGCGCATCGCAAAGTCAATAAGATCGACCTGGGGACTTCCGACAAGCTCTGCTCCCTTGCTTTTATCGAAAAAGTATTGTTGGAGAAGGAATCGGGCCCTTCCTGCTCCCTTTTCCCGGCAGGAAAGGGGGATACGGACTCTCCGACGAAACCCAAAGAGCCAGATCCTTTTCAAAGCATGAGTTTTCTCATGTTGGAGGTCGGGTATGCTTTTACCTGTTTACTGGTTGTGAAAGAAGGTCGAATTATCGACGCCTTAGGAGGAACGGCTGGCTGCATGGGCCCTAAAAGTCGGGGATGCATCGACGGGGAAATGGCCTACCTGTACGGTTTCGATACCAAAGCACAAATTTATAGCGGCGGCTTCCTGGATCTTGAAGAGAGGTTTCCCGGACAGGGGGAAAGGGCCTTCTGGGAGGGTCTAGAAAAGGAGCTCCTGGCTTTTATGCATTTTTATCGGGTCGGTTCTATCCTTCTGACCGGAAGAAATAAAGGGTTGATCCAAGAAAAACTGGGGGACCGCTATTCCATCCAGATATTGCAAAATGACCGGGAAGGTTACGAGTCGGCTATCGGTGCGGCTGTTCTCGCCAATGGGATCGAAGGGGGCCTATTTGAGCCCCTGGTCACTCACCTGGGTATTAAAGAAGCCCATGACCGGGCACTCGACTGGATATGCTATTAGCTGAGACTGAAACTAAAAGTAACGTGAAGCGCTGTTGTACCTTATGTTTGAACGGAATCCGGAGTTAAAAGGGGAAGAGAAATAAAAAAGTGGAGGGACCCAGCGTCCTCCGCCACGCTTGAAGGGGATATGCGATCCGCTCGGGAAGGAGATTTTATAGAAACGACGGAGCATCTTATTTTTGATGTCAAGGGACTTGTTCACCCAAAAACCCATATCATCGCCTTTCTTCGTTACTTTCCCGATGCCGCGGGAACCCGCCTTCGAAATGGGGTTCGCTATAAAAAGGTGTATACGCTCGAAGAGCGTTATCAAGTGTTAAAAGAGAAATTCCCCCACTATCTTTACCAGGACCCCCGGATCGAAGACACGGTCCTCCAGGCCGTCCCCCAGGAGTACATCTGGAAAGTCCATCGTCCTCAGGAATATTTGTCCGGGGTCCTGGAGGCCCCTGGATCCGTTGATGAGGAAGCCCTCCGGGAGTTTGTCCTGATACTGCAGGAGGCTTCCAAGGTCTCCCTGGCCGCCTTAGGAGTCTCCGGTTCCTTCCTGGTGGGAGTATCTACGCCGCAATCGGATCTGGATATAATTGCCTATGGCTCTGAGAGCGGGCGTAAGGTGTACGAAGGGCTGGCGGCGTTGTTTCAAACCCCGAAGAGTCCCGTACGCCCTTACCGAATGGAAGAGTTAAAAGCACTATGGGAGTTTCGGGTTCGGGATACCCCTCTCTCCTTTGAGGAGTTTGTGAAGTTTGAACAACGGAAGCGGCTCCAAGGTAAGTTTGAAGTCCGGGGTCGCTCCCTCGACTTCTACGTTCGTTTGATAAAAGACTGGGAAGAGGTTACCGAAAGATATAGCGATCGTCGTCATACGCCGCTAGGGACGGTTTTAGTGGAAGGAACGATCCTCAGCGAGGAGGAAGCCCTATTTACCCCCTGCCGCTATCCTATAGCCCTGCACCGTTTTTACTGGGTAGACAAAAAAAAGAGGGAAGGCATAAGAGGGGAAGGGAGGGAGCGGGTTCCCGGCGATCCCGTTCGAGAAGTGATCTCTTACCGGGGGCGGTTCTGTGAAGCTTACAAAGGCGCCGTAATCCAGGCGCGGGGCACCCTGGAGCGGGTCGAAGATCTACGAGGAGATTCCTACCTTCAGGTGGTGGTGGGGAATCATAAACTCGATTTTTTGAAAATCTGTGATTACTGAAACCATCGTTTCAACCATCAATGAAAAGGGCGAAGTTAATTTTGCCCCCATGGGGGTCGTGATAGAAGCGGAGCGCATCCTCCTCCGACCTTATAAGGAAGCTACGACCTATCAAAATCTCCTGACGACCCGGCAAGGGGTCGTTCATATCACGGATAACGTGTTAATCTTCGCCGAGAGCGCCGTATCGAGCCCCCACTTTGAGAGCTTTCCGGCGGAGTGTATCCAAGGCTTCGTAATGAAGGATACCTGCTATTATTATGAGTTTATCGTATCTGAGGTGGATTGCAGCAGGGAGCGGGGGAAATTTATGGCCCGCATCGTTAAGAGGGGGAGGCTCCGAGATTTTATAGGGTTCAACCGGGCTAAGAACGCCGTCATCGAAGCCGCTATTTTAGCTACGCGAATTAAATTTATTGGGGTAGAAAAGATCTTGGAGAAGTTCGAAGAATATGCCATCATTGTTAAAAAGACCGGTGGCGCTCAGGAAGAACAGGCCATGGAGTATCTCATCAACTACGTTAAGCGGGCTACGGACAGTGATTTGACCACTTAGCAGGGTCTGCGGAGCTTGCCTAAATGAACGGATGGGTTTGGAGATTTTTCACTATGGGAGATAGGGATAAGACCAAAGAACAGCTCATTGATGAGTTGGAAGCTCTTCGTAGGGAAGTTGTTAAGTTGAGGGAATTGGGAGCTCAGCACAAAGCGGAGCGAACCCTCGAGCTTTCAAAGGCCGAGGTCGTCCTGGAAAAGCAGATTGCCGAGCGCAAACGGGCAGAGCTAGAACTGGTCGAATTACATGACAAAGCGCAGGAGCAGGCTAAATTTTTGCGCTTGCTTATCGATACGGTGCCGGCAATTATTGTGGTCAAAGACCCAAAAGGTCGATTCTTGTTGGCCAACAAGTACAAAGAATACCTGCAAGGCGTTTCTGAGGCAGAGATATTAGGCAAAGACGATTACCACTTTGTCCCGGCGGAATTGGCGGATCGCTTTTGCCGTGCCCATACCGAGGTCATGGAAACCCGACAGCCGTGCTTTTATCCGGAGGAGCCCTATCCGGACTGTAGCGGTAGTACCCGCTACCTTGACGTGACCAGGGTTCCCCTTATAGGGCCCGATGGGCGTTGTAATTCGATCCTGGAGGTCGCGGTCGATGTGACCCAGCGTAAACAGGCGGAGGAAACGTTACGCAAGCAGAACGAATACCTGACTGCCCTCCATGAAACCGCGCTCGCCTTAATGAACCGACTGGAGCTGGCCGATTTACTTGAGGCCCTTGTTACGCGAGCCGGGGCCCTGCTCGGTACGATGCATGGGTTTATTTACCTGCTCGAATCGGATCGTTCAGGGGGAGCTGAAGAGTCCGAAATAGTTCTACGGGTCGGCGTGGGAGTTTACAGCAAGTACCTGGGCTATCGCCTGAAGCGTGGCGAAGGGGTAGCCGGAATCATCTGGCAAACTGGCCAGCCTCTCTCTGTAGAGGATTATCAAACCTGGCCGGACCGCGTGCCGGGCTTCAGCGGCGATAATTTCCATGCGGTGGTGGCGGCGCCCCTCAAATCGGGCTCGGAGGTCGTAGGCGTGATCGGGCTGGCCTACACGGAAAAGGGTCGGACCTTCAGGGGGGACGAAATTCTGTTAATGAACCGATTTGCCCAACTGGCTTCGATTGCCCTGGATAATGCCCGGTTGTACACCTCCGCCCAGCAAGAACTGACCGAACGTAAGCGCGCGGAGGAGGCCCTGGCCGCGGAAAAAGAACGCTTGGCGGTGACGCTGCGTTCCATCGGAGATGGAGTTATCACCACCGATACTGAAGGGAAAATAGTTTTAATCAACAAGGCCGCCGAAATGCTCACCGGCTGGACGCAAGACGAAGCTATAGGCCAACCGCTGCCTACCGTTTTTTATATCCTCCATGAAAAGACCCGAGAACAGTGTGAAAGTCCCGTGGAGAAGGTGCTTCAAACCGGCGAAGTGATAAGCCTTGCCAACCATACGGTTCTTATAGCCAGAGATGGAACCGAACGAATTATCGCCGACAGTGGCGCCCCTATCCGAGATAAGGAAGGCCATGTTATTGGAGTGGTGTTGGTATTCCGAGACATTACGGAAAGGCAAAAAATGGAAGAGGAACGCCTGAAGGCTAGCAAGCTAGAATCCCTGGGCATCCTGGCGGGGGGTATTGCCCATGACTTTAACAACATCCTCACCGCCGTTTTGATGAATATCTCTCTGGCTAAGATGTATACAAACCCGGAGGATACTGCGTTTAAAAGGCTGATCGAGGCGGAGAAGGCTTCCCAACGTGCCCGGGATTTAACCCAACAGCTGCTCACCTTCTCTAAAGGGGGAGCGCCCATAAAGAAAACCGCCTCTATTCTGGAACTAATCAAAGATTCAGCTATCTTCGCTTTAAGGGGTTCTAGCGTCCGGTGCGAGTTTTACCTTCCAGAGGATCTCTGGCCCGTCGAAGTGGATGAGGGCCAGATGAGCCAGGTCATTCATAACCTGGTCATTAATGCCCAGCAGGCCATGCCGAGGGGGGGGACGATCCGAATACGGGCAGAAAATAAGACGGCCAGGTCAGGAGGGGGTCCGGGCTTACCTTCGCACCTGGAGAGGTACATTCAATTATCTATCCTGGATGAGGGGGTTGGCATCTCAGAGGAGCATCTGCCGAAGATCTTTGACCCTTATTTTACGACGAAACAGGGAGGTAGCGGCCTCGGGCTGGCTACCACCTATTCCATTATCAAAAATCATGGGGGATCTATCCGGGTAGAATCCAAAATGGGAGCGGGAACCTGTTTCTATATCTATCTGCCTGCCTCCCAAAGGCAAATTCCCGTCCAGAAGCAGAAGGCGGAGGAGGACTTCAGCGTTCCTTCCCAGGTAGCCAGGGGAAAGATTCTGGTTATGGACGACGAGGAGATGATCAAGGAGGCCGTGGGCCAGATGTTGCGAGGCCTTGGATATGACGTGGAGTTTGCCAGGGATGGTGTTGAAGCGATAGGGCTGTACAAAAGGTCTAAGGAGTCCAATGAACCCTTTGCTGCCGTGATACTGGACTTAACCATCCCCGGAGGTCTGGGAGGCAGGGAAACTATTCAAAGGCTGCGAGAGATAGACCCTCAGGTGAAGGCGATCGTTTCAAGCGGTTATTTCAATGATCCGATCATGGCCGACTTCCGGCAATATGGATTCAAAGGGGTTGTGGCCAAGCCTTATAAGGTCGAGGAACTAAGAAAGGTAGTGTATCATGTAGTTATAGGTATAGAGAGGTGAAGGAGCACCCAGGAGTTCTTGACGAGACCCAAAATGAACGATAAGGGCAAGACAAAAGAACAGCTCTTGGAGGAATTGGAAGATCTCCGCAGGCAGGTCATCGAGCTGAAAGAAGCAGAAATTAAGCGCCGACAAGCGGAAGAGAAGCTCCTCCAGCAGAACGAGTACCTGACGGTCCTGCATGAGACCACCCTCGCTTTGATGAACCGGCTGGAGTTGACCGATTTGCTCGAAGCCATTGTCACCCGTGCGGGAGCGCTCGTCGGCACCTCCCACGGGTATATCCGTCTGGTCGAGCCGGGGGGGGTCGAGACGGTGGGAAAGGTGGGCATCGGAGCTTTTAGCAAGTTCATAGGCCACCGTCGGAGGCTTGGCGAGGGCCTGGGTGGGAAAGTCCTTCAAACCGGTCAGCCGCTGGTGGTAGAGGATTATCATACCTGGCCGGGTCGCTTACCTGACCCCAGCTTCGACGTTTTCCGCGCGATGGCTGGAGTCCCCCTCAAATCCGGCTCCCAGGTCATAGGGGTGATCGGCCTGGGCTACCTTGAAGAGGGCAAGACCTTCGGAGACAAAGAGGTTATGCTCTTGGGCCGGTTTGCCCAGCTCGCCTCGATCGCCCTGGATAACGCCCGACTTTATACGAAAGCGCAGCAGGAACTGGTCGAACGCAAGCGGACCGAGGAGAAAATACACCAGCAGAACGAATACCTGACGGCTTTGCACGAAACCACTTTAAAATTGATGAATCGGCTGGATGTAACCGATTTGCTCGAAGCTATCATCACCCGTGCCGCAGCCCTGGTAGGCACTTCGCACGGAACGATCTTCCTGGTTGAACCCGGGGAGACCGAGATAGTGCTAAAGGTAGGGATCGGGTTTCATAGTAAACTCGTTGGCCAACGTCAGAAGCTTGGCGAGGGTATGGTCGGAAAGGCTTGGCAAATGGGCCAGACCCTGGTGACCGAGAATTATCAGACCTTACCCTATCGCTTGCTGGATCCCAACCTCCGTGCGTTACGTGCAGCCGTATCGGTGCCGCTCAAATCCGGCTCAAAGGTGATAGGGGTGTTCGGCCTGGTCTACCTGGAGGAGGGCCGGAGGTTCGGAGAGGACGAGGTGGAGTTATTGAGTCGGTTTGCGGAGTTGGCCTCCATTGCCCTGGATAACGCCCGGCTGTACACCTCCGCCCAACAAGAGCTGGTCGAACGTAAGCGGGCCGAGGAAGCCCTGGCTGCAGAGAAAGAGCACCTGGCCGTCACCCTCAGCTCCATCGGAGACGGGGTCATCACCACCGATATGGGAGGCCACATCGTGCTGATCAACAGGGCGGCAGAGCAGCTTACCGGTTGGACTCCCAGAGACGTGGTGGGGAAGCCCCTGGTTGAGGTCCTCCCGATCCTCCAAGGGAAGACCCGTCAGCCCTGCGAGAATCCTGTGGAGTTGGCGGTGAAGACCGGCAGAGTGGCTAACCTTCCAGGTCCCGTAACCCTGGTAGGTAGAGATGGCAGTGAGCGGGTGATCACCGGCAGTGGGGCACCCATCCGTGATCAAGAGGGTCGGCTCATCGGCGTGGTGTTGGTGCTGCAAGACATCACCGAAAAGCAGAGGATCGAAGAAGAGCGCCTCAAAGCCAGCAAGCTGGAATCTTTGGGCATTTTGGCCGGTGGCATCGCCCATGACTTTAACAACATCCTCACCGCCATTTTGATGAACCTCTCCCTGGCTAAGATGGCACTGCCTGCCGAGAAGGAGGCCTTTAAGAGGTTGGTGGAGGCGGAGAAAGCTTCCTTGCGAGCCCGGGATTTAACCCAACAGTTGCTCACCTTTTCCAAGGGGGGGGCACCGGTGAAGAAGACGGCTTCCATTTTGGAGTTGATCAAGGATTCGGCCAACTTTGCGTTGAGGGGGTCGAAGGTGCGGTGTGAGTTTTCCCTTTTGGAGGATTTATGGCCGGTGGAGATCGATCAAGGGCAGATGAGCCAGGTCATTCATAATTTGATCATCAATGCGCAGCAGGCGATGCCGGAGGGGGGGACGATTCAGGTGAAGGCAGAGAACCAGGTGGTGGAGGGAGGTGGGGAGTTAGGGGGAGGGTTAAGGGGGGGGAGGTATGTGAAGTTGTCCATAGCGGATCAGGGGGTAGGGATAGCGGAGGAGCATTTGCCGAAGATTTTCGATCCGTACTTTACGACGAAGCCGAAGGGCAGTGGGTTAGGGTTGGCGACGACGTATTCTATCATCAAGCGGCATGGGGGGCACATTCGGGTGGTTTCCAAGGTAGGGGAGGGGACCACTTTTTATATTTATTTGCCTGCCTCGGAAAAGCAAATTCTCTCCCAGAAGGACCCTATCACGGAACTTTCCAGCGTCCGCCCCGATGTAAAACCCAGGAAGCTTTTGGTCGTAGATGACGAGGAGAGCATCAGGGAGGCGATGGGTCAGGTACTCGGTTACCTGGGGTATGAAGGAGAGTTCGTCAGGGATGGGGCGGAAGCAGTTGAACGGTATGAAAGAGCAAAAGAGTTAGGGCAGCCCTTCGATGCCGTTATTCTGGACTTAACCATCCCCGGAGGTTTGGGGGGCAAGGAAACCGTTCAAAAGCTGCGGGACATAGACCCTCAGGTGAAGGCCATCGTTTCAAGCGGCTATTCCCATGACCCGGTCATGGCCGACTTCAGGAAATACGGATTCGAGGGGGTTGTGGCCAAGCCGTATAAAATTGAGGAACTAAGGAAAGTGTTATATAACGTAATTATGAACCTAAAGGAATAGTACCTTGTAAAGTTAAACTTGATGACTCCTTCAAAGCTCCGTAAGGAGCGACCTGTTTATAGCCAAGGTGACCCCCAACAAGCCTCCAAGCTCCGTAAGGAGCGACCTGCTTCCTTGGGTACAAACCGGTCGCTCCTCCCGGAGCTTCCTCTCTAGGACGGGATCTCTGTTTGGCTATCCACAGATCCCCCCTCCCGGGGTTTTTAAAGGGGATGAAAACGAACTTTACAAAGTACTATTACTTTGTAAAGTTCGTTTTGAGTCGTTTTGCCCTCACCCCCGGCCCCTCTCCCACGCGGTGGGCGAGGGGAGGTGGGGGGGGAAACAGAACGGTTAGATCAAAATTAGGTGGACTAGGTAATAGTTTAGGCCTGATGGATTAGAAGTCATGTCAGTTATTCTCAAGACGCCTTCCCGGCTTCACTTAGGGGTATTAGATCTAAATGGGTCTTTAAACCGGATTTTTGGCAGCATTGGGGTGACTCTCCATAGGCCCGGAATAACGTTGGAGGTGACCCACTCTAAAAGCCTGGTCGTCCAGGGAGATGCAACCGGCAAGGTCGAAGCTCTGGTGAAGCGGTTTCTCTATCGGTACCAGATCGGGGAGCCTGTTAAGGTTGATCTCAGGGAGAGAATTCCGGAGCACGTGGGGTTGGGGTCTGGCACCCAGTTGTCTTTAGCGGTCGCTCTGGCTTTAGCTAAATTCTTTCATAAGAAGATTCCCGTAGAAGAATTGGCAAGAACTATGGTGCGAGGTCGGCGTTCTGGGATCGGAATTGGGGCCTTTACGCAGGGAGGGTTCCTTGTGGATGGAGGACATCGGCTGGATTCTGAGGCCGGGGTCCGGAACCCGGAATCCAGAATTCAAGTGCCTCCCATCCTTTTTCGGTATCCCTTTCCGGAGAACTGGATTTTCCTGGTCGTTATTCCCGAAGTTAAGAAGGGTTTAAGTGGGGAAAAGGAAGAGGCGGCTTTTCGCCGCCTTCCCCCGGCTTCTTCCTTCTGTGTTGGGGAAATTTGTAGAATTCTTGTGATGCAAATGTTGCCGGCTTTAATAGAAAGAGATTTAAAAAGTTTTGGTGAAGCTCTAACTCGGATTCAAAGGCTCGTAGGCAGCTATTTTGAGGTTGTTCAGGGAGGATTATTTGCCGATAAAATCTGTGAGGAGCTCATCGACTATATGCTGGCTTGTGGGGCTGCGGGAGCAGGGCAAAGTTCTTGGGGCCCTACCGTCTATGGGCTCGTGAAGGGAAAGGAAAAAGCTATCGAATTGAAACAAAGGGTCGATGGGTTTATCAGGGGGAAGGTGAAGGCAACGTTATTTCTCGCTCGCGGGCAAAATACCGGAGCGGAGGCGATAGAGGAAAAAGAGGCAGAATCCAGAAAGGAGAACCTTTAAACTCCGACTCCTGGATGCGATCTCTTCATAAGCTTGGCCATCGCTTACATTGGAATTGGTTCTAATTTAGGGGATAAGGTTAAAAACTGTCAAACTGCCGTTCGTTACCTGGGCGCCACACCTGGCATTGAAGTTGCAGAAATCTCCTCCTTGTACTGTACGGAACCTGTAGGCTACGAGGATCAGGATTGGTTTATAAACTGCGTGGTGGAAGTTAATACCTCTCTGACCCCCAGGGAGATTTTCCTGAGGTGTAAGGAAATTGAAAGAACGATGGGCCGTACCCACCTCGTGAAGTGGGGCCCTCGAGTTATAGATCTAGACCTGCTCTTCTATAACGACCTGGTTATGAAGGAGTCTGATCTGGAAATCCCCCATCCCAGGTTGCATGAACGAGGTTTTGTGCTCCTTCCTTTAACGGAGGTGCGCCCAGATTGGGTTCATCCTGTATTCCAGAAGACCATCTCGGAGCTAAAGCAGGAGTTGACAGACTCCCATCAAGTTAAATTATACGGAGGGAAAGATAACATGTAAAACGAGGAAAGCCGGGGAAGGTTAGACGGAATTCACTCAATTGGTAGGCATACTGAGGGTTTTTTCAAGTTGAAGGCTGGGTGCTAGGGCCATCTGACCGGGAGGGTTCGAGATGAGAGATGAAGACAAGTCCAGAGAACAACTTCTTGAGGAATTACGAGGTCTTCGCAAGCGGATGGCGTCGGAGTTGGAGGACCTGCATCGAAAAGCCCAGGAACAGGCCAAATTCCTGCGGCTCATCATTGATACAGTACCGGCAGTGATCGTGATTAAAGATCGTGAGGGTCGATTCTTACTGGCCAATAAATACCTGGAGCAGATGCGTGGGACTCCGGAAGCGGAAATATTAGGCAAGGACGATTACGCTTTTCTCCCTGCCGAATTGGCCGATCGCTACCGGCAGACGGATAGGGAAGTCCTTGAGACCCGACAGAGTCGCTTTTACCCAGAAGAGCCTAGCAGGGATCATAAGGGTAACCGGCGTTATCTTGATATCACCAAGATTCCACTGATAGATGCCGATGGGCAATGTAGTTCGATTCTAGCGGTCGGGGTAGACGTCACCGAGCGGAAGCAGGCCGAGGAGAAAATGCGTCAGCAGAATGAGTATCTTACCGCTCTGCATGAAACGACCCTGGCTCTGATGAACCACCTGGAGTTAGACGATTTGCTGGAGACCATCCTTGCCCGTGCCGGAGCCCTATTAGGCACGACGCATGGGTACATTCATCTGGTCGAGCCCGGAGAGACCGAGACCGTGATGAGGGTGGGGATGGGGGCGTATAGCAACCTCGTCGGTTATCGCCATAAGCCCGGCGAAGGTCTGATCGGAAAAGTCTGGCAAACCGGCCAACCCATAGCAGTAAGCGACTATCATGCGTGGCCGGGTCGCTTGCTAAAATCTCCCATCGATGCTTTTCGAGCGGTGATTGGGGTGCCGCTCAGATCCGGTCCGAAGGTCGTAGGCGTTATCGGTCTGGCCCACATTGGAGAGGGTCGGACCTTCGGAGACGAGGAGATCGCTCTGTTGAGCCGATTTGCGGAGTTGGCCTCCATTGCCCTGGATAACGCCCGATTATACACCTCCGCCCAACAAGAGCTGGCCGAGCGCAAGCGCGCAGAGGAAGCCCTGGCCGCCGAAAAAGAGCGCCTGGCTGTCACCCTGAGCTCCATTGGGGACGGCGTCATTACCACCGATATAGAAGGGAAAATAGTTTTAATCAACAACGCAGCAGAAAAGCTTACGGGCTGGACTCAAGAAGAGGTCATTAACAAACCCCTCCATGAGGTCTTCCAAATCGTTCATGAGGGAACTCGACAGCCCTGCGAAAATCCTCTGGAAAAGGTCCTTCAAACCGGCAGAGTTGCCAACCTTACTGGCCCCATAACCCTCGTAGGTAGAGATGGAACCGAGCGAATTATCACCGGCAGCGGCGCGCCCATACAAGATAAAGGGGGACACATTATCGGAGTGGTGCTGGTGTTCCGAGACATCACCGAAAAACAGAAAATAGAAGAAGAACGCCTCAAAGCCAGCAAACTGGAATCGGTGGGAATCCTGGCTGGCGGCATCGCCCATGACTTTAACAACATCCTCACCGCCATCCTGATGAACCTCTCCCTGGCTAAGATGTATATCAATGCAGAAGATGAGGCTTTTAAAAGGTTAATCGAGGCGGAAAAAGCATGCCAGCGAGCCCGGGATTTAACTCAGCAACTGCTGACCTTCTCGAAGGGAGGAGCGCCGGTTAAGAAGACGGCTTCTATCATCGAGTTGATCAAGGATTCGGCCAACTTTGCCTTGAGGGGTTCCAAAGCGCGGTGTGAGTTTTCCATCCCGGAGGATCTGTGGCCGGTGGAGATCGATCAAGGGCAGATGAGCCAGGTCATCCATAATTTGATCATCAATGCTCAGCAAGCGATGCCCGAGGGGGGAACCATTCACGTGCAGGCGGAGAACCAGGTGGTGGAGGAGGGAGGGGAGTTGGGTTTGGGGTTACGGGGGGGGGGGTATGTGAAGCTGTCCATAGCGGATACAGGGTTGGGGATAGCCGAAGAGCATCTGCCGAAGATCTTTGATCCCTATTTTACGACGAAACAGAGGGGGAGTGGGTTAGGGTTGGCGACGACGTATTCCATTATCAAGAGGCATGAGGGGTACATCCGGGTGGAATCCCGGTTGGGGGAGGGGACCACCTTTTATATCTATCTGCCTGCCTCGGAAAAGCAGCTCCTGATCCAAAAGGGTCTGCTGGGAAGGGATCTCGGTGCCGGATTTAAGGTGGGTCAGAGGAGGATTCTCATCATGGACGATGAGGACAGCATCCGAGATGCTGTCAGTCAGATGCTGCGTTATATCGGTTACGAGGTCGAATCGGCTAGGGATGGCGCTGAGGCGATTGAGCTGTATAAAAGAGCCCAAGGCTCTGAGAGACCTTTTGATGCGGTTATTTTGGACTTAACCATACCCGGAGGTATGGGAGGCAAGGAGGCCGTTCAAAAACTGCGTGAAATAGACTCTCAGGTGAAGGCCATCGTTTCGAGCGGTTATTCTCATGACCCGGTCATGGCAGACTTTAAGCAGTATGGGTTTTGCGGCGTCGTTGTTAAGCCTTATAAAATCGAAGAACTGAGAGAAGTATTATATAACGTAGTGAGGGGGGTAAGGGATTAACGTAACCCCCCACCAATTGTAAGCGATGCGAAGTACTTAATGAGAAACCAGGGCTAACCCCTAGCCCCTAACCCCGGTTGGGAAGTACTTAATGAGAGACTAGAAGCTAGAGGTCAAAGACCCATCTCGGGTTCCCATGATAGCTTCATACACCTGTACAGCCCGTTTACAGGCTTTGACATCGTGGACCCGGATAATATCGGCTCCGTTCATAATTCCGATAATGTTGGTGACGATGGTCCCTTCTAAGCGATCCTGCGGGTTTTCTACCCCGGTGATTTTTCCGATGAAGGTCTTACGGGACGTACCCAAGAGGAGGGGGTAACCTAAAGATTTAAAAACTCGAAGATTTCGCAGAATTTCCAGATTGTGATGAATGGTTTTCCCGAACCCGATCCCGGGATCGACGATGAGCTGATGAATACCTTCTGCTTTAGCTAACCGGATCTGCCCTTCCAGGAACTTTCTGATATCCTGGATGACATCCTCATAGTAGGGGTTTTTTTGCATAGTTTTGGGCTCCCCGAGCATATGCATAAGGACGACGGGGACCTGAAATTCAGCGACAACCTGGCGCATTTCCGGGTTTCTCAATCCGGTTACATCGTTGACCATATGGGCCCCGTGTTGTAAACACGCCCTGGCGACTTCCGGCTGATAAGTATCAATGGAAATAGGCACTTTAACCTGGCTCACGAGTCGTTTAATAACCGGTAGAACCCGTTGAAGCTCCGCCTCAACGGAAACGAGATCCGCTCCCGGTCGGGTGGAGGCGCCCCCGATATCCAGGATATCGGCCCCCTCTTCCGCCATCCGATGAGCGTGCTCTACAGCCCGCTCAACGTTAAAAAACTGCCCGGCATCGGAAAAAGAATCCGGTGTTACATTCAGGATGCCCATGATCCGGGTCCGATCCAGGGGAATTACGTAATCTCGACATTTAAGCTCAGAGAACATGCCGCATATCCCCCAATGCGGCAACCGCCGATGAACACAAATTAATCGGCGGCTGCCGCATTGGGGGATCTATTCAAAATGTACAACAAAACTACCATCCGGATGAAGTTCTAACTTAAGTACCGTAACCGTCTCCCAGCTTTGCTTTTCAATTTTAAGAGCCAGGTAGGAGGTCTGGGTGAGGGGATCTTGGATAGGATCCATATACATGATTTTTCCGACCTTGGTAAGACGGCTGATGGGTTTATACGCACCCTGATTTTTTATCTGTAGCAGAAGCTCATCGAGGTGAACTTCCTCGCTATCCGGGCCTATCGGGGTAAAAAGCCTGAGAATTATTTGGACTTGTTCGGAGAGAACCTTCTCGAATCGGTGCTCGTTTTCCTCCTCAAGGAAGGTAGGAGAAGTTCCAAAAAAATGCTCCATCGCCCGGAGGATGGAGGTTCTGCCTGTAAGCAGCTCTTGAATCTTTCCTTGACTTCCGCAGTAAGGGCAGGCCTCCAGTTGAAGCCCTTCTTCAGAGCCTGGCTTCTCAGGCCTTTCTGTATGACCGAATTCATTCCAGCATACCTGGCACTTGTAATAAATTTCCATGTAATAAAATAGTAACCAATAAAGCAGAGGCCGTCAAGTCCGCCGTAGTCCCGGGATTTAACCGATTGCCCTTGCTCCGGAGGAACTTATCCAAATCTTGTACCCCTTGCTGTCCAGCTGCTGAGAAAACACCTCCTTCGCGCAGGATGGCCTGGGTCCTCGCAGAGACATTTTTGGAGACCTCCAGGCCCTCTTTCCTGGCTATCAGCGTGTCTGGAATCTCGGAAAGAAGGGTCAGATAGGTTTGAACAATGCTTTTTTCAAGATCCTGTGTTTCCTCAAGATAATTTTTCAAGGTCGGGTATCCGAGATTAAAAGTTATTTCGAACTGACCGGCGTACTCCCGTGCGATAGCGTCTCGATGCGCCGCCAGGGCCATAGCCTCCAGAAGCGATACCTGAACCTCCCCATGGATGTCCTGTTGCGCGACTTTCCCGATACCGCCGGGATGGGCTAATCGAATCGCCGCATACACGTGCCGGGCATCTTCCACCGTCAGAGAATTTAAGACCCCTATGAGGGCAGCACGTAATTCAGGAGGCCGTAAGCCGTGGGCGGTAAATGGTAAGGGCCCTTTACGGGGGGCCTTCACCTTTTGCTTTCCCCTTTCTGCTTTCCCCTTTCTGCCTTCTTGCACGGCCAGAGCGTACGCCTTGGCAACCGGCGCAAATAACAATACCATCCCCAGATTGGTATTGCAGGTCACATATCTGCGGGTCGATACGATGGCTTTTAAAATAATTTCCCCTACCGAGCATTTAGAGACCTCCCGAAAGGCCCCCCCGATGGCAACAGCGCTGAGAAGGAAATCTTCGTACCGGGTGTCCTTAAAATTATGAAGCCGATTGACGTTCCCCGGTTTAGGAGCGCTCACCTCCAGGAGGCAGGCGATTTGGGCGGCCTCTGCGATCTCTTCCAATTTGTCCGTGGTCCGTTTCCGCGGGGCAGGGGCGACCGTCGAGCCCTCCCCATCGCCCCGGACGACGGATAAGGGGTTATTTTATAGCCTCATTAAGTTTAGCGATTAAATAATCAAACAGGGCAAAATAATCCTTTACTTCCGCTACCCCTTCCACATGGGCCGGCAGCGTGTATACTTTGGCCCCCGTCTGGCTGGCCACGAAGTTGGGAATTTTATCTGGATATACCGGCGCTTTGATGATGGCCTTAACCCCCTGGCTTTTCATGACCTTGATCAACTTCTCCAGATCGTTGGGGGTCGGGGGGATCCCCGGCTTCGGCTCGCAATAACCCACCACTTTGAAGCCAAAACGACGGGCCAGATACGTCCACGTCTCGTGATAAGATACCAATTTAGCTCCCTCGAGAGGCTTGGCCGCTTCTTGCCATCGCTGCATGGCCTGATCGATACGGGTTTTAAAGTCGGCTGCGTTCGCCCGAAAAAACTCCGCGTTCTCCGGAGACACTCGGACGAGCCCTTCCACGATGTTATCGGCTACAATCTTTCCATTGAGAGGATCGAGGAGGTAATGGGGATTGCCCTGCAAATGGATTTCGCCCTGGGACCGATCTACTTTGGTGGTGGGGACATCCAGGACCTCTATCCCGTTGGAAGCATCTACGTATCCCGCTTCTCCCGGCAAGATCTTTCGATTTCGGGATCCCTCTATGAGCACATCGGCCCATACATCCGACATGAGGCCTATTCGGACGTACAAATCGGCTTTAGCGGCCTTCAACATCCAACTGGGGAAAACCTCTTCGACCCAAAGCTCCGGTTCCTGGTATCCCTGAAAGGGGCAAAAGGCCTCTACCCGGTCTTTGCCGATTTCCTTAGCAATGGCGGCAAAGTCGGTGGTGCTGGTAACGACTTTAACGGTTTTGGCCGTGGAGGCTTCTCGGGAGATTCCTAAAATCCCGACAAAAAGAAAGATCAGGGTTGAAATTCCTATTAACCATTTTGATTTCATCGTTTTCTTTCTCTCTTTCCTTGCTAAAAGGGTTCCGGTCTCTCAAATCCTATGACGAAACGGAATTGAAAGAACACCTCCTCTACATTTTCATCGACATTTTCCTCGTTTTCATCAAAATTGCGGTTGGTATGTTTGTATTGGACGCGAACCTGGCTGAATCGGCTGGGCTGAAAAGTCACTATTCCGGAGACGGCCCACTCCCTGGAATCCCTATCTATAGGGAGCTGCGAGTAGTCGTAGCGACTGCTGAGGAACCATCTCCGGGTCAACTGATATTGGGCAAAGGTATAAAGGCCCAGGGTATCCTCCGTGCCCCCCGTCCCTTCCCTCTGGCTCAAAAAGATCTCTCCCACCCAATCGAAGGATTTATATTCACTGAATACCGGGTGCTTCCATTCCAGCTCAACATGGAAATTCTCCATGGTGGTCCGAAACTCTCCCTCCGGGTCGTTAAAACCTGTAATCACCGCAGTTCCTACTTCGAACCCCGTGGCAGGCCCCAATTCGCGAAAAACCTCGAACCGGGAGAAATACGCGGGTTTTCTCGCCTCGCCGCCATGAAAAGCGACCTCGTTGTCTCCGTTATAAATTCCCAGCCAAAGCAACATGTGCGTCTCCCAGGGATTGGGAATCACAAAGTTAGAGACGACGCCCGTTTCGATGTCCCCCTCGTCTCCGAAGTAGTTGACCAGGACCAGGGGTCTATCCACAAAAGGAAACTCAGCCGGGTCCCGATCGTTGATCTCCCCAAAGAGAGATCGGAACTTTCCGAGTCGGGCTTGTGCCCTCAAAGGGAGGCGCAGCAAGGTCAGCCAGGCTTCCTCCAGGCTGACCTGGCTCTCCTCTCCCAGAAGATCTTCTCCGGAGAAGAACACGTCCGCACGGGCATAGGGGTCCACAGCGGCCTGTAGTCCAAGTTCCACCTCTTTAAGGCTAAATCGATTTCGCAGGGTTTCTGCTTCTTCCCCGGACCCCTCTCCCTGGAAGGTCTTATTCCCGATGAAGTTGACCTCTACCCGCATATCGGGATTAAGGGATTGAAGGAACCCGGTCCGTTGCGGAGGAGGAGGTTGCCGGGAGATGGGTGCTTGGGGGAGAGGTTCTTGGAGAGCCGGGGGAGGCCCGGGGGAGGGTTCTAAAGTTTCAGGGGACAACTCCCCCCCTGCAACTCGATCCATCTGTACATTTAACCCCCCTCCGATAGCGACGAGGATCAGGGATAGCTTCAAGGCCTTGGGTAAATCCTTAAGGGTGTTCAGGCTGGTCACCAGGACGAGGATTCCAACCGATGTGGCCACAATGGCGGAACCGGACGGTAGATCGAAAATGACGGAGAGATAAAGACCGAGGACCGTTGCGAGCCCCCCAAAGAGGATAGCCAGCGCGAAGACCCATTTGATCTTATCCGTGACAAGCCGGGCCGTAACGGCTGGAACCACCAGGAAAGCGAATACGATAAGGATTCCGGCGGATTTGATGGAGAAGGCGATGGTGACTCCCAGGGTCAGGTACAATAATAAATCCCAAAGCCCTGCCGAAATTCTTTGAGCCTGGGCCATCTCATAATCAAAGGAGACCAGGATGAACTCTTTATAAAAGAGGTAGTGAACCAGGCCTATACTGAGAGCCACGGAGACCAGAAGGACAATTTCTTTCTCTGGAACCGTCAAGATGTTCCCAAAGAGGAAGTTTAGCGCGCGAGCCTCTCCGACAGGGTTTTTAGCCACAAACAAAACCCCTAAAGCGGAGGCTGTGATGTAACTGACCCCGATGATCCCTTCCATGGGGATCTTCTTCCGAACGGGGATGAGGGAAAAGAGGGCAATGCCCAACAGGCTCGACAACAGGGAAAAGAGGATAGGGCTAAAGCCAAGGAGCAACGCAAGCGCCACCCCTGAAGAGGAGATCTGAGCCAGGGCGGCTCCTACAAAAACAATACGTTTTAAAACCACATAAACTCCCAGATAAGAACAAATTCCTGCGATCAAAAGACCTGCGATCACGGCATTTCTGAAAAAAGGCTGTTGAAGATATTCTAGCACTCCGCGCCTCCTGTTATCACCACTTTGCTACCATCCACTACCCGCACCGAGACCTTCGTCTGATATACTTTACTCAAATTCTCATCGGTGAGGATTTCTTCGGTAGGTCCCAGGACGATTCCCTGGTGGAGGATAGCTATCTTTTTTGCGTAATTCGCGACCAGGTTGAGATTGTGCGTTGCCATGATGATGGTGAGGGGGCCCCCGTTGTCCACGCCGACTCTCTCGTGGAGGGCTCTAATTAACTCCATCATCTTCTTTTCCGAAGTTAAATCCATTCCGCTGGTTGGTTCATCCAGGATCAAGATCTGAGGTTCCGCAGCCAGGGCGCGGGCGATCAGGGTACGCTGCTTTTGCCCGCCGGAGAGTTCCTGAAAGGATTTTGCGGCCAGGTGCAGAAGGCCCACGTGATCCAAACTTTTCAGGGCCACCTGCCGGTCCCATTTCCCAGGCTTTCTCCAGGGTCCCAATTTTTTAAACCGGCCCATCAGGACGATATCCAAAACAGAGAGCGGAAAAATTTGATCTACCTGATTGTGTTGAGGAACGTATCCCAGGGAGAGTTCCCGAACAGGGGAGCGGGAGAGGGCGGGGGATGCGGAGACAGAAGGGGTACCCGCGTTCCCCTGCCCCCTTGTGTCTCTAGGGCTTCCTTCCTCGTATTCTTCCCCTTCCCCTTGCCCCCCTTCCACTCTAAAAAGGATCTTTCCTTGCTGGGGTTTCAGCACCCTGAGGATGGCTTTCAGAAGGGTCGTTTTACCGGACCCGTTAGGGCCCACGATTCCGAAGAAATCCCCTTCGTGGATCACGAAGTTTAGGTTTTGTAGGACAAGATGACTTCCGTAACCAAGGGTTACATCTTTAAATTCGATGAGCGGCCTCAAAAAAATTTAGAAGGGGAGAAGGGGAGAAGGGAAGAAAGGGAGAAGGGGAGGACCTTTATTCTCCCACCCTCTCCTTCCCCCATTCTCCTATTCTCCCTTGTATTCGATGTACAACATGCTCCGCAAGCTTCTCTGCAATCTGAATCGAAGTAGTTTGTTGCAATCCGGCCCAGCCCGGGATGCTATTGACTTCGATGATGTAATATCGACCGTCCGTGGATCGGAGGATATCTACGCCGGCATAGTCCGCTTTTAGGATCTGGCAGGCCTTTACACTGATTTCAGCCAACCCCTCTCCAAGGACGTAGGGCTCCGGGCTGGCTCCCCGGGCGATGTTCGTCTTCCAGGTATCGGAACGACGGACCATCGCGGCGATCACTTGGTCTCCTACGACGAAAACTCGAATATCGTAATTATCGTGGGGGATATATTCCTGGAGATAGTAGACGTAGCCTCCTAGTTCCAGCGCTCGGAAGGTTCGGTAGGCAATATCCTCATCGGAAATCCGAACCATGCCCCTTCCCCCGGACCCCAGTAGAGGTTTTACGACCACCTCCCCCATCTCCCGGAACGCCTTCATGGCATCGTCAAAGTTTTCAGCCACCACCGTTTTAGGAGTTAGTATATTATTATCTTCTAATATAGCGGACGTGTAGTATTTGTCCACCGTTTTCTCGATGGTGGTGGGTGAATTAATAACGGGTACGCCCAGGTTTTCCAGGCGGTGGAGCACGTCCATGCGGAAAACGATCTGCTCCAGCGAACCGGTAGGGATGATCCGAACTAAAAGCGCCCGGTAATCCTCCAGCCGATAGCCTTCCGAAGTGACCGCGGGCCTCTCGGAAACCCTCGCCACGAGCTTTGTGATAGGAAAGCAGTCGGTATGAATACCTTTTTGGAAGAAGGCTTTTTGAAGGGATTCAATATGCCAGCCGATTTCGGAAGTGAGGATGCCAACTCTTATCACGTGACCTTGATCCCTGGTAACAGGACTCTTCTCTGAGACCCCTTCCCCCCTAAGCGCCAGGATAAGGAGGAAAAGGGTTGTAAATACAGGGAAAATCCCCCCTACCCTTCCTTTTCTAAAGGGGGATTAGGGGGGATTTTCCCTACGCTTATATCGTGGGGAGCGATGGGAGCCAACGGCCAGAGCGAAGGGGACAGAGCCACCTGTTTTTTGTACGGCACCTCCGACGCAGGGAGGTGAGGCTCATCGTCAAGTTGTGCCCCTTCGGAAAACAGCGTGTATCCGCGCGCACCTCCGACGCAGGGAGGTGAGGCCCATCGTCAAAGGCCCCATTATCTCCAGAGCGACTCAGGCGGAAGTGCCCATTAAGACGTCACGCAGGGTTTTACTCAATTCCTCAAATTTATAAGGTTTAGCGATAAAACCGCTGAATCCATGCTGCTTGTAGTTCGCCATAATCGGATCGTTAGAATAACCGCTCGATACAATAACTTTAACGTGGGGATCTATTTCGATCAATTTTGTAACGGTTTCTTTGCCCCCCATACCGCCCGGTATAGTTAGATCCATAATAACCGCATCGAAGGGTTGTCCGGCTTCTTGAGCTTCCCGGTATAGTTTAATAGTTTCGGTCCCGTCTTTGGCAACCTTTACCTCGTATTTCATCTCGCGGAGCATCTGGCTTACCGCCTCTCTGATGACCTCCTCATCATCCATAACCAGGACCCTTCCTTGACCCAGGGGAAGTCTTTCCTCGGTAGACTTCTGGGGCAGGGTCTGTTTTTGAGACGCCGGGAGGTAAATAGAGAAGGTGGTCCCTATGCCCAGTTCGGATTTGACCGTAATATATCCCTCGTGCTTTTTAATGATCGAGTAGGTAGTCGCAAGCCCCAGGCCGCTTCCACCCTGTTTAGTTGTAAAGTAGGGGTCAAAGATCCTGGGCAGGTGTTCGGGGGGTATCCCCGTTCCCTGATCTTCTAGAGAGATTTTTACGTACCTTCCCTCCGGTAAAGGTAGACCCTGTCTGGTTTCTTCTATGGCGATCGTTACGTTTTCCCCTCGTACTTTGAGGATTCCGCCGTCCGGCATCGCCTGTTGGGCGTTGATGATCAAGTTATTCATAACCCGGCTCATCTGGCCCTCATCGATTTCCACCGGCCAAAGCTCCTCAGGAATAGAAAACTCGCATCGGATGTTGGAGCCTCTCAGGGCAAATTCCGTGGAGTCTTTGATTAATTCCGTAATAGAAGCCGTTCGCCTTATAGGAGCTCCCCCTTTCGAGAAGGTCAGCAATTGCTGGGTTAAATCCCGCGCCCGCAGGGAAGCTTTTTCCGCCTCGGCCAGGCTTTTAAAGAGTTTATCCCCCGGATGGGCATACCTCTTGGCCAGGGAGATATTCATCAGAATGGCCGTGAGAATATTGTTAAAATCGTGGGCGATACCTCCGGCCAGGAGGCCGATAGATTCAAGCTTCCTGGCTTTTAGGAGCTCTTCTTCCGTCCTCTTGCGCTCCGTGATGTCGCGGGCGATCCAGATCACCGAATTTTCCAGCATGGGGGTAATCGTGGCTGCGAACCAGGTTTCTGCGCCCCCGATCGGCAAGCGGTATTCCACGTTGACCGGCTGCTGGGTCTCCAGGGCGCGCCGAATGTAGCCAAGAAACATATCCGCCTGCGGTGCAGGAAAAACGTCGTGCAAGGTTTTACCGATGAGACTGGCGGGCGGTTTATATAAAAGAGCAGGGTTTGTCGGGGCGATTTTGAGGTAGCGCCCTTGCGCGTCGAGGACGAGGATCACATCGTTCATGGCGACGAAGAGGGCGCGGAGTTCCGCCTCCGATACGCGTAACTTCTCCTCCGCCCGCTTACGCTCGGCCAGTTCCCGTTGCGCGGAGGTATACAGCCGGGCATTGTCCAGGGCGATGGAAGCCAGCTCGGCAAACCGGCTCAGTAACATGATTTCGTCCTCTCCGAAGGTCCTCCCCTCTTCCAGGTGACCCAGACCGATCACGCCTGCAACTTTTACCCCGGATTTGAGCGGCGCTCCCATCGCCGCATGGAAAATGCTAAAGTAGGGGTCTAACAAACGGTTGGACCAGGTACGGTAGTGATTAACTACCAGAGGTTGCCCGGTCTGCCAGACTTTTCCAATCAGACCTTCCCCGGGCTTCAGTCGGTAGCCTATGAACTTGCTTTTGTCAACCCCTACGCTCACCTGGATCTTTATATGGGTACCTTCCGGCTCGACCAGAGAGACAAACCCCTGCGGCGTACCCACTAAGGCTGCGGCACGCGTGACGATGGTTTCAAGCAAATCCTCCAACTCTAGCCGGTTCATCAATCCCAGAGCTGTTTCATGCAACGCAGCCAGGTATTCGTTCTGCTTGTGTACTTTCTCTTCCGTCCGCTTACGTTCGGCCAACTCCTGTTGCGCCGAGGAGTACAGCCGGGCATTGTCCAGGGCAATAGAGGCCAACTGGGCGAACTGACCCAGTAACAGGATCTCGTCGTCTCTAAAGGTTCGGCTCTCCTCAAGATGGGCCAGCCCGATCACCCCTACCACCTGCGAACCGGATTTGAGAGGGACTCCAATCACCGCACGGAAGATATCGAAGTTGGGGTCTGGTAGGCGACCCGGCCAGTTATGAAAATCCTCCACCATCATCGGCTGACCGGTCTGCAAGATCTGTCCGAACAAGCCCTGATCCAGCCTTTGGCGATGGCCGATGAATTTGCTGTAAACCCCCAGACCTACCTTCAGCACCCCTTCGGCCGTTTCCGGTTCCACGAGACGGATGTACCCGTGGGGGGTACCTGACAGGGCTCCGGCACGGGTGACAATGGCTTCGAGCAAATCGTTTAACTCCAGCCGGCTCATCAAGGCCAGGGTGGTCTCGTACAAAGCCATCAGGTATTCATTCTGTCGGCGCAGCTTTTCTTCTACCCGCTTGTATTCGGTGATATCGTTTAACGATGAAACTACACCTGTCACACCCCCTGCTGAATCAAGCAGGGGCGCCGCGTTATTGGATAAGATGACCCGGGCTCCATCACCGCGTTCCAAGGCATATTCCATCCCATATACCGGTTTACCTGTTCGAAGGACCCAAGCAAAGGCACGGCTCTCTTCAGGAAGAGGTCTCCCATCCACGGTGGTAACCTTCCAGGCCGGGTCGTCGTAGGTTCGTTCGGTGAGGACGTCGCGTGTTAAGCCAAGGATTTTCTCCGCAGCGGAATTGGCAAACGTGATGCGGCCCGTTCGGTCCTTGATAAGGATGCCGTTGGCGATAGTTTCAACGATGCGCACCAGACGCTCCTCACTTTCCCTGAGCGCCTCCTCTGCCCGCCTGCGCTTGGTTTCGGCCTCTTTCAGTTCTGCTATCTGCCTACGGAGGGATTCTAACTCTTCAAGGAGTTGCTCTTTTGTCTTATCTTCCTCTTTCATAATGACCAACCTCCAGAATAGGCGAGATCTTATCTAAGATTAAATGTTTTGTTATGAAAATCAATAAAAACCCCCCTTTTTATAGGCAGCATCTTAAGTTTTAGATTACATGTCAATAGAAAAGATTCTCTTTTCAAGGCTCGGCTACAAGAAACTCTTGCTTATTTAAGGCTTACATCGGTCGGGATGGCCAACAAACCGCTTGGATCAGTTGGATAAGGAAGCGATCAAAAGCTTTTCGTTGAACTGGCCGGCCTGGAAAACCTTACCGCTGGAAATATTATTCAACGTGATACGCGCCGGGCTAAACAAGAAAGGATCTACCTGATAAAAATTTTGATAGCGTTGGAAGAGCTCATAGAAGGGAGTGCCGTAATCTTTGGAACTGGAGGCCGGGATTCGGTCCAGAATCCCGATAATTTCTGAATCTTCGCAGCATACCGTGTAAAAGGCCTCTCCGCCGTATAAAATGCAATCGTTGGTCCGGCCAATGGCTCGTAAAGTATCCTTAATGACCGGGGCAACCGGGCATGTCCCGAATCCACTGAGGATTTTGTTGAGGTCAAACCCCAGCTCGAGCATCTTGTGCATGCCGGTCTCTACAATGCGGGCCGCGATCTGCACGGACCCTACCAGGCTACCGGTAGACGTCGCGATGAGGCAGAGGTCCTGGGGCCGGACCTGGCATTTTTCCGCAATAAGTTCCGCCACCTCAACCCCGGGCAGGCTAAGGCTTTCCGGGGCCAGGACGGCCGTAGGGGATTTCTCCCGGTAGTTAATTTGAGAAAACAAGACTTCCACGCGGGCCAGGAGACGCGCCGGGCCGGAACCCATGGCAAAATAGGGGTGAGGGGATCCTGCGCTGGCTTCGATTTTCCATCCCGCATATTGCGAAGCCATACACCCTAGAACGGGCCAATCGACCACAATCTGAACTCCCGGAAGGGAAAGCTCCGCCAAGCGGACCTGGGTAAAGTGAACCTGACCCAGGCCCCCCAGGCAGATTTCTGCAAAGTACTTCCCTGCCGTCAGACTGCCAGGGCTTTCCACCCCCGCATCGATAACCCTGGTTCCATTGGCCAGGGTCCGCAGTTGGACCCTCAGGGTCTCTGCGTCCGCAGCGACCTGATCGAAAAGCTTACGTGCGTTTTGGTTCAGATTCATTTTGAAATTCCAGGATCTCTCCCTTGCCCAGTTCGCTAATATCTCCGTGATAACGCTTGTAAGGCCCCAGGAAATATCCCTCCGGGATAGAAATCCCTTGTTTTTTCAGGAAATGGAAATAAACTTTCAAAAAATCTGGGGTGTACGTCGTATCATACTTAAAGGTTGGAAGTAAAGAGACCGGCTTAAAAGCGATAATGGTCCCCCGACGCATTCCTGCACCGGTCCTGGCCCCCAGGGTTCCAAAAACAAGGATCGTTCCTGCAATCATGTGCACCCCGGTAAAATCTCCCACATTCCCCAGGATGACGATCAGCCCCCGGCGCATGAACCCTCCAACTTCGTACCCTGCATTTCCCTCCACGAGGATGGTTCCACGGTTCATTCCCGCGGGCGTTCCCCGATAGATCCCCCCGACCCGATTCCCGGCGTTCCCCTTAATCCGAATGAGGCCTCCGCTCATCTCTGCTCCTGCCCAGCTATCTACATCCCCTTCTACAAAGATTTCCCCGCCTTTCATCAGAGCCCCCAGGTGTAAACCGACGTTTCCTTTGATGGATATTTTCCCGCGGCTCATTCCAAAGCCAATTTTCTTGATCTTAGACAAATCCCCCTCTATATAAATTTGGTCGGATTTCTCCCCCTCTACTTCAAAGACCTCTCCCAGTTTTTTTTCTTTATTCCCATAATAAAGGGGTAAGTCCTCAATTTCAGATCGGCTCTTATCCCAGAAGATATCCGGGGAGATATTGTCCGCTTCGATGGGGATCTCGTATTTTTCCCTCAGTTTAAGTATGACCATAAGAACCGTGAAGCGTCCCGCGTACTTAGGTAAAGGCCATGCGTTCTGCGGAGCAGGCGCGGTGTAAAGCAGGATCTCACGCAGGGGGCGCGACCTTTACGTAAGAATTTTGCGGAGGTAGAAATGATACTTTCCCAGCTTTCCACCGTAATTTCCGGCTGATATTTTCCGGATGCCGGGGATACAAGCCGCTTGAATACCTGCTTTCATGGCGATTTCGATGGCTTCCGGAGTCAGGCCGTCGATGACAATTTCCAGAACCGACCCCACCCCCTCCGGGAGTTGAGAGGGGACTTGTTTACGAAGGGTAGGGCAAAAGGCGGTATTGGTGGAGGCGAGTAAAAATTTATACTTAGAACCCACTTTGCTTCCGCTCCGGACTAACCCTCCGGGGAAGGGCATAATAACTCCCGGCACTTTTTTCATGGCGGAGACGGCCCTTTCGGCGGCCTGTAGCGTAACCTCCAGGTGCTCGCCCAGTATAAGAAAATTGCCGCCTCCCACGGCGGCCTTGACTCCGAACTTATCCTCGATCAGAAACTCCCCGTCCATGACGGGAATCCGCCAGAATCGCCGCTCTCGCCCTGTCTCTGGATTGAGGGCCGCATCGAGGACTTTACTGATTTGAAACCCGTCTCCAAAAAACCGGAGCTTACTCCCCACCGAGACCCATTCCTCTCCCTGCAAATTGTTAAAGCAGGCCGTGGTGGGGCAGGTCATGACGGATTGACCGATGCGTTGGAGGAGTTGACCCTGAAGGTCCTTCTTCGAGGTAGCAAACAGGAGGATATTGACCCCCGGGCGACCGTCCGGCGTTTCGTTGGTTTCGATCCCCTCGACCCCCGCCTCCCCCCCACAGCCGATCACAGAAGTCGCAAAACCGGTCATGCTCTGGGCGGCCTCAAGGGCCCATTTCTCATTCAAGGCCGTAATTAAAACCCGACTGGCTCGCATGGCAAAAGCTTCTGCGTAAGTGTCTTCAATCCAAACGCCGTTGATTTCCATCGAGAACGTACTGTAATTTGAAAGGTTTTAAGGTTTTAAGGTTGAAGGTTTTAAGGTTGAAGGTTGAAGGTTAACCTTAAAACCTTCAACCTTAAAACCTTCAACCTTTACGGGCAAACCTTTTCGTACCTGGTAAATGTCTCTACATGGGTGGGATAATTTTCAAACTCGACGGTGTAATACTTTTCGAAGTCGTCCCGGATCTCGTTACGAAAAGCTTCATTTTCAGGGAGCTCTACGAAAAGAGTTTTTCCCATCCAATTCTTCAAGATCTCCCCTTCCCGTAAAATCACTTCGCCATCTTTAATCACATAAACCGGTCGTTCAAACATTTCTTCTTTATTTTCTAACTTGGGATAGATGGCGATGTCCGCATCGGCTCCGGGACCTAGATGGCCTTTACGGCGGAGGCCCAAAGCCCTCGCAGGGCCGGCCCGGGTAATGATGGCGATCTCATAGAGGGAATACTCACGGGTAATCTGGGGGAGAGCCATATCCCTCAAAACTTTCTTATGAACCCTTTTGATCATCTCTTGGCGGAAGTTTTTATCCATGAGGAGCCGAACGATGTAAGGGTAGAAGATGAACGGTCCTCCGTTGGGGTGATCTGTGGACATGAACACCTGCCAGGGATTTTTGACCAGCAGAAAGAGCTCCAGCCCGATGGCCCACTGAATAGCATTGACAAAATTCTTTTCCTTATAGATGTAAGGAACAATGCCACACCCTGATTCCAGTTCTATATCGCTGTTGTACCATTTTTTGCCTGAAATTTTATGGAGCCGGTACTGCCAGGGGCCGTCCGCCGTCATGGTGGTCGATTCTCCGAAGATAATTTGCCCCACATCGATGGTGGCATGGGAATGCCGGTTAAGATATTCCGCAATTTCGGGCGCTTTAGAAGAAAATCCCTCCCAATTCTCTCCGCCGTAGCTGTGGAACTGGACATGGGTCAGATGAACCCGCCGGCCTTCCAGGGCATGGAGGGTCTCCAGGGTGACCCGATAGTTGCCGGGTGCTCCCAGGTTATTACAATGAACGTGCAGAGCATGGGGGAGACGGAGGTCCTGATTGATCTGAGCTAAGGCTGTAAGGATTTGCCGGGGAGTGACGTCAAAATAATTGACCTTATCCTCCAGCCCGGCCACATCTTGCCCATATTTCCAATTCTCAATGCCGCCCGGGTTCACCACTTTAATACTGTACCCCTTCGTCGCATTAAGAAGCCAGGCCACGTAGTCCCTGGCTTTTTCATATTCCCCCTTTTGAAGATATTTCAGAATAAACTCGTTGTTGCCCATGACGATATAGCATCCTTTATCGATCATGGGGGTATCGTTAAGTTCTTCGTGGGTATGCCGGGCCCCAATGGGAGGGACCGCCGCTTCCATAACGGTGGTATAACCCATTTTCGTATAGAGGTAACCCGTTGCGAAAGTGGAAGGGACTGTGTAGCCGACCCCCGATCGCGTTACCCCGGTTTTAGGAATGACTTGCTTTCGATGGTCTTCCGGCCTGAGCCCCCGCCCCGCGTTAACCTTAAGCCCGGA
>Ga0073934_10002932_pt1 | contig 33196 bp, 23 predicted proteins | sample LarsenN4metaG_FD_76834 | JGI IMG/M metagenome (GOLD analysis project Ga0073934, IMG submission 76834) | Hot spring sediment bacterial and archeal communities from British Columbia, Canada, to study Microbial Dark Matter (Phase II) - Larsen... ...
CGCCAGGAACGGCAGCTGCAGCGACATCTACTGCCACAGCGACGGCCGCGGCGGCCCGCCGGTAAAACCGCTCACCTGGTCCGACTCTAAAACAACCGACTGCTACACCTGCCACCGGGGGAGAACCAGCGACAGCACCCCGGAAAACTGTGCCGGCTTCGGTGTCTGGAGCACGTCCCGGGAATACTGCACCCCGGACCTGACCATGTCATCGAACGGCCACCACCGCCTGGTCGGACCGCAGTGGATCAGGAAATACCCCTGTTACTACTGCCACAACGCCACCGTTGATGTCACGGGCAACATTCTCGACAGGACAAAGCACGTCAACGGGGAAAAGAACATCTCCATCCATCCGGACTGGAACCTGAACAACCGTCCCCCTGCAAGCTACGATCCGGCGACAAAGGTCTGCAGCAACATCTACTGCCACAGCGACGGTACCACAGACCCTGAAGTCGTCCGGCCGTTCGCCTGGTCCGAGCCGAAAACAAGCTGCAATACCTGCCACGGCCACCCGGTAGGCAGCTGTTCCAGCACGAACTGTCACGACGGCAGGGTCGACCAGGTGACCGGCAAGGTCTGGACGGTGAAATCCGGCTGGCCGGCGGGGAGCGAGTGGATGGGGGCCATGCCCATGTTCCCCAACCAGGGGCCGGGCACGCCGCGGGCAAACTCCCATCCACGTCACATTCAGACCAGTTTTACCTGCGATATCTGTCATGCCGAAACCATCGTCAACGGCGCCTGTACCTCATGTCATACAGGTGGTATACCGACCGGAAGCATGAACGAGGTTTCCCACCTCAACGGCGACTACCATGTGAACAAGTACAAGGATGTCTCATTCAAGGAGCCGGGGGCCAGCTACAACAGCGTGACCAAGACCTGCTCCGGCACCTCCTGCCATTCGGGGGGAGCCGACCCGGTCTGGGGGGGATCTGTCAACAGCGCCATTACCTGTCTCGGCTGCCACCGCACCTCCGGCCCGGACGTGGATGATTTTGCCGGGTTCAACGGCGAACGGGCCAAGATCAATCAGCAGGAGTGGGAGACCACGGGTCACGGCCGCTACTCCACCTCCGGCCGCTATCCGGTGTCCGGCAACCCGGCGGCCAACTTCCCCGGCAACCCCTGCTGGTACTGCCATGACAACAGCATTCTGCACAAGGACACCAATAATCCCTATCGCCTGCGTATGCACCACCAGTACGAACGCCGTTTCGAGAAGGAGTGCGTCTACTGCCACATGGAGCGGATCGACGCGGAGTGCATCGGCTGCCATGTTGGGCAGACCGAATCCCTTGCACCCCAGACCACGGCGGGGGGGATTGTCTTTAAACTGGCCGGAGGGGGTACGGAGACCAGGTACCTGACACACACGGCAACAAGCGGCTGTCTTACTGCCGGATCGTGCCACGATAGCGACAGCGGTCTTTTCCCGAGCGGCGCACACAAGGGGCACAACGCCAATGCCGGCATCTGGACCGCCGAACAGAAGGACGATGTCAGGAACCAGTACATGATGATGGGGGTCTGCCTCCAGTGCCACGACGATGACAGCGGCGACCAGTGCACCCAGTGCCACACCGCTCCGGTCAACAATCCGCGGAAATATTCCACTGGATTCGATCCGGGCACCGGTTTCATCAAGCCGAAGAAAGCCAGGGCAACCTCGGCCCACTTCGGCTACAAGCACTACCGCGCCTTCCTCTCATCGGGTGGGTGGACGAAGGATGCGGGCGGCAGGATCATCGGCACCTGGAAGGGGGGGAAGTTCTGCTGGGACTGCCACGACCCCCATGGGGACAGCAACATCTACATGATCCAGAAAAAGGTTGCCACAACCACGGAAGGGAAGTTCGGCATTCCGCAGACCCGGGCGGACGTGACCTTCGTGGACAAAGTTTCCGGAACCAGCTATGCCCGGAAAACGGCGCCGTTCGACGGCATCTGCAACGTCTGCCATGCATCGGGCAGCAAGCACTACACCAACAACTCAGGGGACGGGCACAACTTCTCCCGTGTCTGCACGACCTGCCACGAACACCGCTTCACCGACAGCCATGCCAACCGGCAGTCCTGCAACAGCTGTCACACGAGCAGCAAGCCGATACCGAAGCATACCGCCTTCGGCCTGCCGCGGGACTGCACCAAGTGCCATGCCGGCACCATCGGCAAGCGGATGGACGTCATGGGGCAGATGAAGGCAAACTCCCACCATGTCCAGGGGGTCGAGGTGACCAACAGGCACTGCTACGCCTGCCACTGGGAGGCGACCAAGGAGGGGTTGATCAATACCAATTACCATGCGGGGTATAACTACAAGACCTACACCTCGGTGAAGAATGACCATGTGGACCTGGTTGTCTGGCAGCCAGGGGCCAGACCCACTGCCTACCGGCAGTTTTCCACCGCCGAGGGGAGGGCAACGGCCACCAGGTTCCTGGCCAGCAGCATCGGTACGGCTGCTGAGCGGGCCGAGGTGGGCAAGATCACCAATCACTGCCTCGCCTGTCACAGCGACCAGAACAACGACACCGAACCGTTCGGCGACTACCGCAAGCCCCGCCAGTACGCCTGGGATTACCAGAGCGTCGGTTCGCGCTACGCCCAGACCGGCACAACCGCCTGGGGCAAGTACGACTCTGCGACCTACCCCAATGCAAACAAAAAGGACAGCCTGAGCAAGGCTTTTTCCGCCCACGGCAACGCCCCTGCAAACCAGGGTGGCTGGAGCGCGGCAACCGGTTACGACGGCACCATCCCGCTTACCAGAGGCGCTGCCGGGGCAAACAGCATCCAGTGTTTCGACTGCCACAACTCCCACGGGTCCAAGGTCGTCGGCACCACCACCAGTTACGTGACCTTCAACGGCACCAACAACGGCGGCAACCTGAAGGAGACGAAGCAGAACATCGGCGGTTATGCCAATGATTACAAGGCGACGTCAAACAGCGAAGGGGTGAATCCATTCGGCGCCGGTGCCGGCCAGTGCTTCGACTGCCACAACAGTGCCACCAGCGGTACGGTCACACCGAACGGAAAGACCCCGTGGGGGTACAACTCCACCTTCGGCGCGACGGCGCCGATCATGGGTTACAAGGACACCGAGCGGTTCGGCCAGGGGACCAAGGGGTCGACCGCCCGCTATGCCGAGCGCAGTATCATGCAGACCATTGTCGGCGGCCACCTGAAGGCCTCCGCGCCGGCAGGATCACTGGCGCATCTCGCCAAGGACGGGGGGAACGCCACCGCTGGCGATGTCGTTTCACTCACTGACAACGGCAAGAGCTGGAGTCAGGACAGCTGGCGTAATCTCTACCTGCAGATGACCGGCGGAGAGAATGCCGGCCAGATCAGGAAGATCATCGCCAACAGCGCCACCACCCTGTCGGTCGAACCGTTTACCAGCCCGGTTGCAGCCGGCGACAGCTACCAGATCGTCCCCTACACAACCATGGTGAACGGTCTCTGTACGCCGTGCCATGACCCGCACGGTGTCTCGGTCACCCTCGGTGAAAAACAGGCCTATGCAGTGCCGCTCCTGAAAGGGAGCTGGCTCACTTCCCCTTACAAGGAGGACCAGCCGGCGCCCGATCCATCCGGGGGGAGCATAACAAACGGCCCGGACGGCAGACCACGGTCGTGGGGCAAATATCGGAACCCTCCGACGTCACCCCCGTCCAGCCGCTACAATCTTGACCGTACGACCTTCGGCGGCAGCACGAGACTGTCCGAAACCGACGACAGTTTTGCCGGGCTCTGCACCAACTGCCACCGGAAGGATGCCCTTACCGACGGCACGAACAAGAACCGGAACTTCGGCAGTGTGGACAGGATCCACGAGTCGGTCAAGGGGTGGGGGGCAAACACGGAGCACGCCTACAGCTGTTCCAAGTGTCACCAGCCCCACAACTCCGGGCTGCCGCGCCTGATGCAGACCAACTGCCTGGATGCCAAGCACCGGGGCAACAGGGTCTCGGGGGGTACACCCTGGAGTGCGGACAGCCAGTTATCCTATGCACACTACGATGGTGACGAACACCGCGGCTTCCCGATAGCCAATACCTACGGTAACTCGGCCAGCTACGAGGCGACAGCCAGCTGTCACGGCAGCGCGCCGCTGAACAGCGGCAGCTGGCCGGACAAAAACCGCTGGAACAGTGTGACGCCATGGTAGATGCCAGATCAGACCGGAGACAGAAGATGAATCGAACCCATATACAATACCCTGCGGGCATACCTGAAGCCGGCTCCGGTCAACGGCGAGCCATGACCTGGTCCCGCCGCATCCTCGTAATTGCCACGACACTGCTTTGTCATGCCTCCCCGGCCCTGGCAAAGGGAGGAGATGTTATCCCCCCCTTTCCGGCCAGCGACCCTGTTTCGACAAAACAGGAAGCAAAATCAATGGCAGTGGACAGTGCGGGAAACATCGTCGTTGCCGGATATACCAATCTGGGGGGGATGAACAATGACTTCCTCGTAACAAAATTCAAGGCAGACGGCAGCGGGGTTTCCTGGAAGGCGACTTTTGACAAGGCAGGAGGCGATGACCAGGCGACTTCCATCGCTGTTGACAACAGCAACAACGTCATCGTCACCGGCACGGTCTGGAACGGTTCAAACACGGACATTCACACGATCAAGTACGCTCCCGACGGGACACTCCTCTGGCAGCATACCTGGAGCGGCCCGGCAGGCGCGGACAGCGCCACGTCCGTGGCAGTTGACGGTTCAGGCAACATCTATGTAGGAGGATACACCGCCAACGCCTCCGGCAACGATGACTACCTGATCCTCAAGTACCCATCCGGCGGGACAACCCCTTCCTGGCAGGAGATCTGGAATTCCGGCTACAACAGTAATGACCGGATAACCTCGATAACAGCCGGGGTCGACGGCGTGGCAGTTACCGGCGCCTCGTCAAAGGGGGGGACGGATTTTGACCTCCTGACCAGAAAATACGCTTTCGATGGCGCCCTCCTCTGGGAGCAGCGCAAGGCATCGGCAGGCAGCGGCGATGACCGTGGCATCGGCATCGGCATGGACTCGTCCGGAAATGTCCTGGTCACCGGCTATCTCTATAACGGAACAAACAATGATCTCTACACCGTCAAGTATGGTGCGGCTTCTCCGGGACCCGTCCTCTGGGAGATGACCCATGCGGGGAGCGGCAACGACGAACCGAGGGCAATCCGGGTGGACGGGGATGACGATGTGTATGTAACCGGTCACAGCTATACCTATTCGGGCAACGAAGATTTCTATACCGTTCGCTACCGGGGGGCGGACGGATTAAAACGCTGGGATGCACACTACAACTCCGCCAGTGAGTATACCGACATACCCGTTGGTATCGTTGCACGGGCCGGGGCTGACGGCGGTCTGTTCGTCGTGGGCTACACCACGACCAGCAGCAACGAAAACATGACAACCGTCAAATACCGCAAAGAGAACGGCACACTTCTCTGGCAGCAGAGCTACAACGGCAGCGCCAACAAAAACGACCGACCGGTCGGCATCGGCCTCTCCCCTTCAGGAGAGGTCTGCATTGCCGGCTGGAGTGACACGGCCTCGAATCTCTACGACTATGTTGCGCTCAAATACGATTTCGGCCCCCTGGATCCCCCCACGGACCTTGCCGCCACAGCGACCAGCGACACGGCGATCAGCCTCACCTGGCAGGACAACGCCGGCAACGAAAGCGGCTACCGGATCGAGCGCAAGCTTGGTGAGAGCGGCACGTATGCCGAGATCGCCGTGACTGGCGCGGATGTCACGAGTTACAGCGACAGCGGTCTTACCCCCAACAGCTATTACTACTACCGGGTGAGGAGCTACAACGGCGTCGATGGCCCCAGCGCGTACAGCAACGAGGCCCACGCCCTGACCAAGGTGGTCAGCTACGCCCCCCCTGCCTGGATCTACCAGTACAACGGCGCCGACAACCGCGAGGACGAGGCGGTCGGCATCACCACCGGGAGTGACGACCACCCGGTGGTGACCGGCTACAGCGACCTGACGGAAGTGGGAGTAGCCGCTTCCTACTCCTTCGACTACCTGACCATCAAGCTCGACCGTAGCGACAGGAGCGTCAAATGGAAAGCGCGCTACGACAGCGAAGACGGCGGCACCGACATGGCGGCGGGGGTGGTCCTGGACAATAACGGCGACGCCATCGTCACCGGCACCGCCTACCTTTCCGGCGGCTCCGACAGGAGCGACGACCTCTACACCATCAAATACGCCTCAAGCGGCCACAGCGACCCGAACGCCAATCCCCCCCGCATCTGGGGCAGTCAGTACGGCACCCAGGCGGGGATTGACCAGGCCACCGCCATCCAGGCCGTCAGGGATGGCAGCAACAGCGTTGTCGTCATCGGCCACGGCATCAACACCTCCGCCAACGAAGACATGTTCATCCTCAAGTACCGCAGCGACGGCACATCCCCCTGGTCCCCCATCGTCCTTGACGGGGGCAACGGCGGCAACGACTACCCCTCCGCCGTTGCCGTCGACCCTGCCGGAGACATCTTCATCACCGGCTCCATGGAGAACGCTGCAGGCAACTTCGACATCTACACCGCAAAGTACAGCGGCACCAGCGGCACCCTCATCTGGTCGCAGCTCCATGCCGGAGCAGGAGGGGGCGATGACCACGGCCTCTCCATTTTCGTCGACACAAACGGCGATGCCTACGTAACCGGCTCTGCCGTCAATGCGGCCGGCAACGAGGAGTGGGTCACCATAAAATACGCCGGGGCCGCCAATCCCCCCCAGCGGGAGATATGGCAAAGCGTCCACAACGGCCCGGCGACGCCGGTAAACGGCAACGACCGGGGCATAAGCGTCGCCGTCGACCCGGTTGATGGCGACATCATCGTCGCCGGCACCTCCTACTTCAGCGCCACTGACAGCGACTTCCACCTCATCCGCTACCGTGCCGCCGATGGAAGCATCGTCTGGGAGCGGAACTTCGACCGCTCGGGCAGCTACGACTACGTCACCGCCATGGCGGTCGACTCGTCCGGCTACATCTACCTCACCGGCAACAGCCGCAGCGGCCTTGACACCGACCCGGCCCATGACGGGAGTTCCGACATCCTCTCCCTCATCTACGACTTCGAAGGGACCTTCCTCGGCGCAACCGTCTACAACGGCGGGCTTCAGGACGAGGCACGGGCAATCGCCGCCAACTACCGGGGGGAATCCTTTGTTGCCGGCGTTACCCTGAACGCCAGCAACCCCGACTACCTCGTGCTCAAGCAGAGCAACGACTACATCCTCGTCCCCGCCCCCCTGACCCTGATTCCCCAGGCCGATGCCGCAAAAATGAACGTCACCTGGCGGGGGAACACCCCCGGCACCAGGTTCCGCCTCGAGCGGACCCCCGCGCCGGTCCTCCCCACGAGCAGCTGGTCCGAGGTCACCACCGCCCTGCCCGGCACCACCGCCTTCCTCGACAGCGGCCTTGCGCCTGGCGGGGAGTACTGCTACCGGATCTATGCCTTCACCGAAAGCCCCAGCCTGAACTCGCGCACCATCGAGGCATGCGGGACCACCACCCTGCCGGCAACGACCCTGAGCCCCCTTGTCGTTGACTCCACCAGCCAGATAACCCTCGGCTGGAGCCAGGTCCCCGGCAACACCGGCTACCTGGTCGAACGGAAGATCGGCGCCGGAGCATGGGGCACGCTGACCACCACCGCGACCGACATAACGACACACAGCGACAGCGGCCTCACCCCCGGAACGGTCTACACCTACCGGGTCAGCACCATCAGCCCTGCCGGCACCTCGCTCCCCAGCAGCGAGCAGACCGCCCCCACCAAACCGCTCGCGCCGGCACTGAACGCGCCGGGGAGCATCACCAACACCCAGATGCAGCTCACCTGGGGGAGCGTCACCGGCGCGGCCTCCTACACCCTGCAGTACAAGCTCTCCGGCGGCAGTTACGCCAGCGTCCCGGCCTGCACCGCCATAGCCGGCACCTCGTGCACCGTCACCGGGCTTGTCGCGCAAAACAGCTACAGCTTCCAGGTCAAGGCCTCCAACAGCGGCGGCGACTCCGCCTGGAGTAACGAAACTACCGCCACAGCCGCCCTGGCGGTTCCCACCTGGGCCACCTCCCCGGCAACCCCCACGGCGGTCACCAGCAGCGGCATGACCATCACCTGGCTGAACCCGGTCGTACCCGGCGCGGGGACCATCACCTACACCCTGCAGTACCGCCTGTCAGGCGGCTCCTACGCGGACGAAACAACCCCTTCCGCCTGCTCCGGCACCACCGCGCTCAGCTGCAGTGTCAGCGGGCTGGCTGCCGACACCGCCTATGTCTACCGGATCAAGGCGGCAAACGCAGCGGGGAGCTCGCTCTGGAGCAGCGAACTTTCAACCAAGACCCTCCTGGAGACGCCGGTCCTCGCCGGCGCCGTCGGGGTCTCCACAAGCCAGATAGACCTCACCTGGTCTGCCGTGCCGGGAGCCACCGGCTACACCGTCCAGCAGGCAGCCTGCGCAAACAATGCGGCGCCATCGACCTGCCGGGGGACGGAAAACGGTGACAACGGCTACGCCGCCTGGAGCAACAAGGCGACGGGGGTCGCCACCACAACCTATTCCGCCGCCGGACTCGGCGCCGGGCAGAACTACCGCTACCGGATCATCGCCACCAATACCGGCAACACATCGCTCGCCGGCAACGTCCTGCATGCCTGGACCCATCTCACCCCCCCCCTGCTGACCATCACCCCGGCGAGCAGTACCTCGCTGACCCTCACCTGGGACCAGCTGCCAGGCGAAACGAACTACACCGTCGAGGCGAGCACCAGCGGCATCGGCGGCAGCTACGCCCCGATTCCGGCGGCAACCGGCATCGCTGCCAACATCGTCACCTTCACCCATACCGGCCTCTCCCTCGGCACGGAGTACTGCTACCAGGTCAAGGCCTACAGCACCGAGGCCGTTCCGCCGCCGCCGGTCTACAGCCTCCCCAAATGCATGTTCACCCCGCCGGATGCGCCGGTGCTCGATGCCTCCGGCAGTGACACCGAATCCGGCTACAGCGTCATCGAGGACGGGTCAAAATACTGGCAGCTGGCGGACTACTTCATCGGCCGGCCGGTGGTGATTACCTCCGGCGGCACCTACCACACCAGGCAGGTTGCCGGCAGCGTCAACTCGGCCTTGTATGCCAGCCCCGCCTTCACCGGTGAAACCATCGGCCAGGGGGAGAGTTACACCATCCTGCAGACCGTAACCGGCACGGTAACCGGCAACGACCCGGGTAGCCCGAACAACAGCCTGTTCGATGCGAACAAGAACTGGGGGATGAACGAATGGGCCGGGTACACGATCAAGATCCTCCACAGCGCCTACTCGGGCAACCTCAACCTCGAGCGGACCATCGTCATCAACGGGACCATCAACCCCTACACCTCCGCCAACTTCAGCGCCCCGCTGGTGGCCGGCGACACCTACCGGATCGCCAAAGACTTCGGCGCGGCAACGGCCGCCGGTTCCACCACCCAGCTGACCGATTCCGGCAACAACTGGGGGGGCAACACCTGGTCCGGCCACTACCTGATGATGACCTCCGGTGCCAACAGCGGCATGGCCAGGCCGATCACCGCCAAGACGTCCACAACCCTGACCACCGCACCGTTCCCCTACGCCATCGCTTCCGGCGACAGCTACCTGATCGCACCACCCGCCCGGGTGGCGACCTATTTCGGAACGGCGGCCGGTGCCGGCTCAAGCGCCACCACCCTGGTGGATAACGTCCATGTCTGGCAGACAAACTACACCGGCTCCTACCTGCAGATGACCTCCGGGCTCAACCAGGGGAAAGCCAGGCTGATCAGCGCCAATGACAGCGCGGCCAAGACCATAACCGTCTCCCCGGCCTTTGACAGCGCCATTGCCGCCGGCGACAGCTACACGATCATCCCCGCGGTCCAGTTTGCCTCCTATGCCGGCAGCGCAGCCGGCAGCCCCGGCACGAGTACAACGGAACTGACGGATACGGCCAACAGCTGGCTTGTTGACTGGACCCAGGGGTATTTCCTCATGATGACCTCGGGGAGCAACAGCGGCCAGATGCGGACCATCACCGCCAAGACCGCCACGACTCTCACCGTCGCCACACCGTTTGCCTACCCGATACAGCCGACCGACAGCTATCTCATCGGCTCATACAACGCCACGAGCGGCAGCGGCAAGGTGGGGAGGGAGATCACCCCGGCATCAACCGCCAAAGGGAGTGCCCGGGTCACCCTGGCAAACGGCAGCGCCGACTTCTCCTCCACAGCCCCCGGCTACGGCAACAACTACAACTACGGTCTCCTCTCCCTGCGCGACCTGACCCCCTTGAACGGCAGCTTCGACTCCCGCTTCAACTACTCCGTCGTGACCGGCCTCACCCCGGACGGCTCGCTCCCCTACCTCTACCTGGCGAGCATGTATGCGTCCGTGCGCTTCGACTTCCAGTCTCCGGCGGGCAAGACCTACAACAGCTACCTCTACCGCGGCAGGTTCGTGCCCCAGGATAACGGCCGGACGACCGCCGGGTCCAGTGCCGCACAGATCTACGACACCAGGACCATGGCCGGCGGAGCAACGCCGTGGAAGAGCTGGGGAACTGATCAGTGGAAGGATTACTACCTGCAGATGACCTCCGGCCCCAACAACCAGCTGGTGCGCAAGATCACCGCCAACACGGCCAGCAGCATCACCCTGGAGAGCCCGTTCCCCACTGATCCGGGGGCCGGCGGCGACAGTTACCGGATCAACGTCATTGCCGGTGCGGCGGCAACCAATGGCAAGACCCAGAGCGGCCAGAACAACACCAGCACGCGCCTGGTGGACTCAGCGGGCAACACCGGCTCGACCCTGCCGCCAAAGAACTGGAGCACCAACCAGTGGGCCGGGTTCCATCTCTACATGAGCAGCGGCCCGAACATCGGCCAGTTCAGGACCATCAGCAGCAACACGGCCGACACCATCACCGTCAGTACGCCGTTCCCCTACCAGATCGCCAGCGGCGACGGGTACACCATCTTCGACCCGCGGCCGGCGGCACAGGCAATCGATGCCTACTGGGTCAGCATCTACGAACCCGTAACCAATATCACCGAACAGCTGATCGTCCCGACAAGCGATACCGCCGGAAAACTCCGCCTTGCCAGGTCGGGGAGCAGCCTGCAGTTCCAGGCCGCCCCTGCCACAGGGGAATGGCAGCTGCTGCGCCAGCTGAACCTGAGCCCGAGTGATGCCATTTTGCCCGTCTCCTACTGGGTCTACCACTTCGGCCGGCTGCCGTACCAGGGGGGAACGCAGGTCAAGACCACGCTGGACAGCTTCCAGTTCACCCAGCCGGCGAGCACCCCTGCCGTATTCACCCCCACCTACTGGGCTTCCGAGGTTGGCCACACCTTCAAGCGCGCCGTCACCACCAGCCCACCGGTGGAGGCCGCCTGGAACAGGATTGCAACGGCGCTCTCCTATGAGCTGGAGCGGTGCCAGACCCTCGACCCCTGGAGTCCGAACATCAGGACGATACTGGGGTCCAGCTGCAAGACAATGACCCTGTCCCAGCCGGGCGACGGCATCACGCGGCTGGTGCACCCTGATGCCAACACCGGCATCCTCCCGGGGTATACCTACCGCTTCAGGGTGAGGGCAAAGTACAATGCCACGGACTACACGGCCTGGAGCAATGAACAGTGGCTGACCATCACCCCGCCGGCACCGGTTATCGCGGCGCAGAGCAGCGGCACGACCACCACCGACAGGATCGTTCCCTCATGGGACAATGTTGTCGGCAAGACCGGCTACCGGCTGTACTGGAAGGTGCGCTCGGGAGGGAGCTGCAGCGACGACAACTGGAGCAGCCCGATCGTCCTGGGGGTGACCAGTTTCAGCTACAGCCACACCGGCCTGACGCCGGGTACCTATTACTGTTACAAGGTAAACGCCATCGGGCCTGCCGGCCCGCCGGTAACGCCGGATTCCGCCTACAGCGCCATATCGGCCCAGATCACCAGGCCGGCCGCTCCGGGGACGATCACCTTCAGCGGCATTACCGCGTCGTCGGTTACCCTCTCCTGGCCGCAGGTGGCCGGCAACAGCGGCTACCAGATAGACCGCAGCCTCGACAACCAGACCTGGAGCAGCAACATCGCCACAGTCGGCCAGGACGTGACCTCCTATACGAGCAGCGGCCTGGCGGCAGGGACGCTCTATTACTACCGGGTCATCGCCAACTCGGCCGGCGGCAGTTCCAGCCCGAGCGCGGCCCAGTCCACGACCACCACCCCCCCGGCGGTGAGCGTGACCCTTAAGAGCGTTTCCGCGGCGCGCATCGACCTGACCTGGCCGGCCGCCTCAGGGGCAACGCTGTACAAGGTGGACCAGCGGCTTGCCGCCGGCGGCAGCTATGCCCCGCTCGTCAGCATTCCCCACGACTTTGCCAAATCATACTGCGGCTACGCCTATCCCACGGTCGGCTGCCCGACCGCAACGCCGGTGACCGTGGCGTACCAAAGCAGCGGTCTTGACGGCAACACCGCCTACTGCTACCGCGTGACCGCATGGAACAGCAGCGGCGGGGACTCCCCCGCAAGTTCAGAGCAGTGCACCTCGACCCTGGCCATAGCCGACCAGACCCTGACGGCCACGGCCCTGAACTCCTTCAAGATCCGGCTGGACTGGACGGCACTGGCGTGCGCGCCGAACGCCTGCACAGAGCCTGAAGGGTATGAAGTGGAGAGAATGGTGCGGGACGGGAACTGGGTAAAAATCGCCACCGTCGGCCCGACGACGACCACCTTCACCGACAGGATCGCCATCGACCCGATCAGGCAGTACCGCTACCGGGTCAGGTCCTTCAGCGGCGCGCAGAGGTCACCCTATGCCGAGGCGGTTACCTACACCCCGCCCTACAGGCAGGGGGATAATGTGGAGCCGTAAGTTCAATTGATCATTGAGTGGGATTGCGACTGAGATGAGAAGTAGAACAAGGTCAGCGTTGCCGGGGAGTTTTTACTGGTGTCCGCTGCTTCCATAAAATCGACAACGGCGCTCTCCGTGGAAAGCGCCGTTGTCGTTTAAGCGGTTACAGAGATAATCAGGCCAGTCCCCTGTTTCTGAAAATCCGCATCAGCAGCACACCGAAAATTGAAAGCGCAGCACCGACGCAGAGGAAGAGGTAGCCGATCGTTCGTCCGTCACCCCATCCCCAGAGGTCCTGACCCTTCAAAAAGGCAATCATGCCGATCCCTCCGAAGATTCCGATCCCTCCGATAATATAGACACAAAGGGCGGCAATCCCCAGTTTCAAGCCGTTCATGTTTTTCATGGCATCCCTTTCTGAGCTGTAGACGAGCAAATCTTACGGTTTTTTCAGGGGGGCGGCAAGTATAAACAGCGTGCTGACGGCAACCGGGCAACAGTAAAAGGGTCGGGGCGTGGAGATTTGAACTGCTACGACCGAAAATTCGGAAACTTGTTTCGCATTTATGCAAAACCGCTGTCCCTGTTTGCGGTTGAAGAAGTCTCAAACGATGGAAATTCGGCATTATAATGAATTTTGCATTCTTGCAATGGCTTGCATCATTGCAAAACGGTTTTTTGCAGGATAATATCCCGTTTATCGTCCCGTGCCGTTCTGCTCGGGTGGAATTTGCTGAAATGCTGTTTTCCGGAAGAATGAGTCATCCGTACTGGCGCCTCATTTTCGTCCAAGCACGCAATAAGTGGCCCTGGTGACCAATATCCGGATAAGTATCCCGAAATTGTCCGTTATATGAAAAATAAGGCACAGGTTTTGCTTTTGTGATAACGATGTTTGTGCAAGTCAATCCGGGAATTGTCACAGCGGGTCATGGAAGAGGCTAGAACCTCGTTTTTTGATTAACATTGATTTCTGTTTCTGGTAAATCTGTGCCAGTGGTGAAACCCGCCGGGAGTTGACATGAAGAACCTGCTGCTTTTTCTGCTTCTTTTGATGGCCTCTTCTGCCAGCGGCGAGATCTACCGCTGGCGAGACGGGGCTGGGGTGTTCCACTTCAGCAACAGTCTGGACGATGTGCCGCTTCGGTATCGTGAAAAGGTTAAGGTCTTGAATTACGACCAGCCGCAAAAGGGGGGGGGCGCACCATCGCAGATCGCTCCGCAAGTCGTACCGTCGGCTACGCCGGTGGTCACACAACCGCCTGCGGCCGGCATTTCTCCGCCGCAGCGTGCCGATGGGCGTACCGACCCCGGGCGTGAAGAGCGTGTGCTGCAAAGGCAGCGGCGGGGGGGCGGTCGTCCTGCATCGGAGACGCGGGAGGATGAGTAGTCATCAGAACTGTTCAGGAGTGTTCCGAATGCCGGCCAAGATCGAAATTGAGCCATTAACGTTAATATATTCAGGTCTAAATTGAAAGGTGAGCGGATGAAAAGACGAGTACTGGTAGTTGACGATAGCGAGATTGTGCTGGGAAAAGCCAGTGAGGCCCTGGTTTCCGGGGGGTACGACGTCAGTACGGCTCTGAGCGCCATGGAGGCAGACGACTATCTCTATGGACCCGATAAGCCCGATCTGGTAATCATGGATGTCATGATGCCGCAACTCGATGGCGATAAAAAGGCAAAACTGCTCAAGCTTGACGACACGACAAGGGATATTCCGATCTTGCTCCTTTCGTCGAAAAGTGAGGATGAGCTCGTGACCCTTGCTCGGGAGGCCTGTTGTGACGGATTCATTCGAAAGCCGTTCACCTCGGTTCAGTTGATTGCAAAGGTAGCCGAAACCCTTCGCTGAGCAGACCCGTTTGCAGGGAACTCATCCATGAACATGTCCATGACGATCACGTTGTGCGGCATCTCCGTGGAAACGTCGATCATGCGAGGGCTGTTTCAGCTCGTTGCACGATATGTCCCGCAGATGTCCCCGTGACTGGAAACAGAAAACCCGCATAAGCAGAGCGCTTGTGCGGGTTTTCTTGATTCAGTGCGGTGTCAACCGTAGCCGGGTATTTCCTCAACCAGGTGGTTGCATGCCGCAAGACCGTGCCTCAGTTCAGTTCGCCGGCTTCTTTCAGAATAGCCATGAGAGCGGAGAGAATGATCGTGACCCCCTCTTTTCTTTCGGCCAGCGATCCGGTCGATACCCCCCGCAGTCCTTCCACCGTGACCGGGTATGCTGACGGATCCTTGATGCCGTTGTACTCTGCGACCTGGGGGATGAAGGTGCTGGACAGGTTTGCCAAGCGCTTTTTCAACGATGGGGATATCCGGCCGCTTGCCAGTGCGGCATCAATTTCATCCAGTAACGCGTTGAAAAGGCTCAAGGATCCGAACATGCCGATGAGCGACGGGGTAAAGTTTGCCACGTTTCTGTTGCCGTTGTTGTTCAATTCCTTGAAGGCTGCAATTAAAGAGGCTGTTTTCGCCATGAAACGCTCCTTTGCCGTAAATTAATAAAATCTTTTTTCAGCGCCGGAATCATAGCAGATAATTGCACTGTTGTATAGGGTCAGGCAGGCGTTGGCAGATGTGCATGGTGTTCGCCGGGGCATGGATGGATCTGAGGGGATGGTGAATCTGGATGGAGACGTGTTTCAAGCATGGCATGCGGTTGCTTTCGGTTTCATGGCGCTTTACGGTGCGTACGTGGTCTTTTGGCCATTTATCCGTTCGCACGTCTCGATGGAGATGAGTTTTTGCACAAGACCTTCCCGTTTCAGGTTGTCACGGTAGTCCGAGCTGTGCTGATCGAGCAGGTTCTGCAGGTATTCCAGATTCCGGTCAATCGCTTCACGGTACAGATCCCGGTCGATTCCCCATCGTGTCCTGAAATGGGTGACCATGAATTTCCTGACATTTGACAGTTCATCCGCCAGCCTTTTTTTCATGAGCCCGTAGAAACTGATGGTACTGGTGAGCAGGTCCATTTCGTTGCTGTAGCCGGTCATGTTGGCCTCGCGGAACTCGCGGTAGAGGAAGAGCAGTTTTTCAAGATAGATCCGGTCGGCAAGCTGCCCCAGCAAGTCGGCAGTGCCGATCATTTTCCCGAGCAGATGGGCAGAGCGTGTGGGAAAATCATCGTCAGCGATTGTCGTTCGGATACAGGTTCCACTGACGAAGCTTTCGCACAGGGAGACTTCCTCGCTGCTGAAGCCGTGACGCGGGAGAAACCCCTTCAGGAAGGAAACGCTGCGTGCCACATGGGTGAGGGTGTATTTGCCGCCGGTCCCGCTGCAGTCGCTGCTTTCCTGGATGTAGCCGGTATCGTGGAGCAGCGTGCTGATGAGGGCCATCGTGGCTTCGTGGGAAGAAAGCCTGACCCCTTCTTCATGGGCACCGTGGAGGAGCCGGGCGAAGGAGAGGAAGACGTCCGTGGTGTGTCTGAGGTCGTGGTAATGGGTGTTGCACGCCCGGTATCCCGGGTACTTTCCCGTGTAGAGGTCGCAGGTTTTCGCAAATACCATTTCGAGCCGCTGAAGATCAATAATGCCGGCCATGAGCCCTGACAGGTGACTGATTTCTGCAAACACGGCTGACGGTGAAGACATGTCCACCAGCTGGGCATAGATAATTTCATTGTTAGCCATAAAGATGGGCCCCCAATACCAGGATATGCGAAATTGTAGCAGAAATCAGGGGATGTCAAGCTGTTGCCGCCTATGACCCGAACGGCAGATGAAAAAAGCCCCCGGTCGTTTGACCGGGGGCTTTTTCCTTTTCAGGGTTACAGTCCGAGCTGTTTGAAGAAGTCGTTCCCCTTGTCATCCACCAGGATGAAGGCCGGGAAGTTTTCCACCTCGATCTTCCAGACCGCTTCCATCCCCAGTTCGGGGAAATCGATGCACTCCACCTTCTTGATGTTCTCCTCGGCAAGAACCGCGGCCGGGCCGCCGATGGAGCCGAGGTAGAAGCCGCCGTGCTTCTTGCAGGCATCGGTCACCTGCTGGCTCCGGTTCCCCTTGGCGATCATGATCATGGAGCCGCCGTTGGCCTGGAGCAGGTCGACGTAGGAGTCCATCCGGCCGGCGGTGGTGGGGCCGAAGGAGCCGGATGGCTTCCCTTTCGGGGTCTTGGCAGGGCCGGCATAGTAGATCGGGTGGTTCTTCAGGTAGTCGGGGAGCGGCTTGCCGGCGTCGAGGATCTCCTTGAACTTGGCGTGGGCGATGTCGCGGCCGACGACGATGGTGCCGTTGAGGAGGAGCGGGGTCGATACCGGGTGCTTGGAGAGTTCGGCCAGGATATCCTTCATCGGCTGGTTCAGGTTGATCTTCACGCCGTGCTCGTGCTTGCCGCGGTACTGTTCGGGGATGAGGCGGCCCGGGTTGCGGTCCAGTTCCTCGACAAAGAGCCCTTCGCGGGTGATCTTGGCCTTGACGTTCCGGTCCGCGGAGCAGGAGACGGCCATCCCCACCGGGCATGAGGCACCGTGACGCGGCAGGCGGATGACCCGGATGTCGTGGGCAAAATATTTGCCGCCGAACTGGGCGCCGATGCCGAGCTTGTAGGCTTCCTGCAGCAGCTTTTCCTCCAGTTCCAGATCGCGGAAGGCCTGGCCGTGCTCGTTCCCCTTGGTGGGGAGTTCGTCAAGGTACTTGGCGGAAGCGAGCTTGACCGCTTTCATGCAGGCGTCGGCGGAGGTGCCGCCGACAACCACGGCGATGTGGTACGGCGGGCAGGCCGCGGTACCCAGGTACTTCATCTTGCCGACGAGGAACTTGACCAGGCTGTCCGGGTTGAGGAGCGCCTTGGTCTCCTGGAAGAGAGAGGTCTTGTTGGCGGAGCCCCCACCCTTGGCCATGAAGAGAAACTTGTAGTAGTCGCCGTCAACGGCCTGGATGTCGATCTGGGCCGGCAGGTTTGTGCCGGTGTTGATCTCCTCGTACATGTCCAGGGCCACGGTCTGGGAGTAGCGCAGGTTCTCCTCGGTGTAGGTCTTGTAGACCCCCTTGGAGAGGAACTCCTCGTCCCGGCCGCCGGTCCAGACCTGCTGACCTTTCTTGGCAACGATCGTGGCGGTGCCGGTGTCCTGGCAGATGGGGAGCTCGAAGTTCGCGGCTATCTCGGCGTTGCGCAGGAAGGCCAGCGCTACCCCCTTGTCGTTCTGGGATGCCTCAGGGTCGCGCAGGATCCTGGCCACCGATTCGTTGTGTTCGGGGCGGAGGAGGAAGGAGACATCGCGCATCGCCTCGTTGGCGAGAATGCTCAGCGCCTCGGGGCAGACCCGGACAACATCTTCGCCGGCAAACTGTTCGACGGTAACATACTTCTCCGAGCCCTCGATCTTGCGGTACCTGGTCTGGTCCTTCCCAAGCGGATACGGATCCTGGTAAACAAACGGTTTGGTGGACATGGGTGATTCTCCTTTCAGTCGAATCGGCTCGGGGTTCGGGGCCCATGGCTCGGGGCAAGGGCGTCAAAAGACTATCTGCCTTTATCCCGAGCCCTGAGCCCTGAGCCCTGAGCCTGCAATTTTTGTATACAGTATGCCGGAATATATTGGAAAAATCTGAATTTGTCGAGAGTGAAGTTGCTCCCGGTTGCACCGGGTTGTTCATCTGTTATTATTGCTGATACTTATGTCGCTGATTTAACGATTCGTGGGAAAAGGAGTGAATATGAACATGCAGGAAATCAAGTCGATAGCCAAGGTGAAGGGGGTCAAGGCAGGCACTCTGAAAAAAGCGGAACTGGTGCAGGCAATCCAGATGGCGGAGGGGAACGAGGCATGTTTCGGTACCGGCAGATCGGCGACCTGCGGCCAGATGGAGTGCCTTTGGAAAGATGATTGCAATTGATCGACCGGTTGAGTATGCTGCCCTCATGAAAAACCCACCTTAAGGAGGGGAAGAGATGATTAAGCCGGCGATGCTTGTTTTCCTGGTACCGGTTATCTTCGGTGTTATCGGCGGGGTCATGGCAGCAAACCGGGGGCGGAATTTTGTCATCTGGGCGCTTTTGTCGGCGATTTTCCCGATTTTTCTCCTGGTTGTCTGGTTCGAAAAGCCGCTGAAGGAGGTAGAGGGGCACTTCAAGCGCTGCAGCAGCTGTGGCGAGTGGATCAAATGGCTGGAAAACCCGTGCCGTTACTGCCGGACTGAGCAGCCGCCCCGCTAGCCTGCCGCATCACCGAAAGGATTTTGCAGCGTGACCTCCTCCCCCCAGCCCAAGGACCTCACCAGCACCATACTGGCCGTGCTCTGCATCGGCATTCTCATCACCGCCAGCTTCTGGATCATCAAGCCGTTCCTCACCTCGATCCTCTGGGGGGCAATGATCGTCATTGCGTCCTGGCCGGAGATGCTCTGGCTGCAGGAGCGGCTGCGCGGCAGCCGCACCCTGGCCGTGCTGGTCATGACCATGGTGCTGCTGCTCCTTCTGATAGTTCCCTTTGCACTGGCAATCGACACCATTGCCGAACGGGCCGGAGACATAGCCGGGCTGTTCAGGGCAGAGCGTGTCCTCACCATCCCCCCTCCGCCAGAGTGGCTCCATGACCTGCCGCTGGCCGGCACCCCCATTGCCGACAAGTGGCTGCAGGTAGCCGCACTGTCCCCGGATGAGATCTCGTCCCGCCTTGCCCCCCATGCTGCCAGGGTACTTGGCTGGATCGTCGCTCAGGCGGGCAGTGCCGGGATGATGGCGGTGCACTTCTTTCTCACGGTGATCATCGCCGCCATTCTTTACAGCAGAGGGGAGCATGCCGCCGAAGGGGTCTGTTTGTTTGCCCGCAGGCTGGCCGGCCAGAGGGGGGTGGATATCGCCCTCCACGCAGCCCGGGCGGTGCGGGGTGTTGCCCTGGGGATAGTGGTGACCGCGCTTATTCAGGCGCTCCTCGGCGGCGGCGGCATGATGCTTGCCGGACTGCCAGCCGTCTCCATCCTGACCGCGGTGATCTTCATGCTCTGTCTTGCCCAGATCGGGCCATGGCCGGTGCTGATCCCGGCATGCATCTGGCTTTTCTGGAGCGGGGAGAACCTGTGGGGTGGGGTCATGGTTGCCTGGACGCTGATTGTCAGCACCATAGACAACTTCATCCGACCGGTGCTGATCAAGCGGGGGGCGGGCATCCCACTGCTCCTCATCTTTGCCGGCGTCATCGGCGGCCTGATGGCCTTCGGCGTCGTCGGCCTCTTCATCGGCCCGGTCATCCTTGCTGTCACCTATACGCTGCTGGAGGCGTGGGTGCTCACCCCTTCGTTTCCAGCATCTTCAAAATCCCCTTCAACTCCCGCAATTCCCCGTCGCTCAAGGGGCAGTCGCGGTAGACGGCGGCAGAGTAGATTTCCACGAACCGCTCCAGGCCCGGTTCCCCCAGTGGGGTAACGGCGCTCTGCAGACCGCTTCCCGCCGGGATTCCCACCCCGTACCTGCGGCGCAGCAGCCTGCGCAGACGGCGCAGGATCCTCTCCTCGGCAGAAACCGGTTTTCGCCGTGCCAGCAGGATCACCCCGAGGACCGCTGCCGCAATCCCGAGGGAGGAGAAGATCTTCATTGTCCGGACTTTCGGCAGGGAGAGCTGCTTCAGGTTGGCCCCGGCGGACGTGACCAGAGAAACCTGCCGCTCCAGGTCGTAGTTGATCACCGCCGAGTTCCAGTAGTAGCTAAAGGCATCCATGTAGAGGGCGAAGCGGCTCTGCAGGGATCTGTCGCGCCCTTCGCTGACCGCGCCGAAGTTGTCGGTCAGGCGGCTTGGGTCGATGCGGACCCAGCCGCTCCCCTCCAGCCACGCCTCCACCCAGATGTGCGCCCTCCCGGAGGAGACCAGGTAGTACCCCCCCACATCACTGTACTCCCCCCCCAGGTAACCGCCGACGAGCCGGGACGGAATCCCGGACAGGCGCAGCAGCAGGGCGAAGGTGGAGGCGAACAGCTCGCAGTGTCCCCGCTTCGTTCGAAAGAGAAAATCCTCCATGGCCCCTTCTCCGGTGGGGAGCCCGGTGGTGCCGTACTTGAGACGTGCATCCATGAAGAGCTTCTCCAGAGCGTCCAGCCGCTCACGGTCGCTGCGATACGTTTTCCCCAGTTCCCTGCCGAGCCGGGCCAGCCGAGGCGGGACCTGCTGCGGAAGGGCGGTGTAGAAGCGCCGGTCCATTTTCACTATCCGGCGCTGGGGGCCCGGTACGACGGCCGACTGCATCCGGTATTTCAGCCGGGTTCCGCCCCGGTAATAGGGCTGGAAGAGATTGTCGGCGGTTCTGATCCCCCGGATGGTTCCCAGCTGTATCGGCAGGTCAAGCCCCGGGTAGAAGGGGGTCTGTCCCGGTTCGAGAAAAATGGTCTGCTCCGTCAGTTCCTTCCCCTGGTGGAAAGGGGAGTCTTCCCCCGGCGGCGGCAGCCGCTTCCAGCTTCTGCCGTCGAAGCTGTTCAGCACCATGCAGCGCCAGTAGAGGCTGCCGGGGGGGACTTTTGCCATGGCTGCGCGGAAGACCACCCCCCCGCCGGTGGAGATGGAGGCCTTGTCCCCCGGCTGCAGGGAGTCGCTGACCCCCGGCCGGTCGCTTCCCCCCCGGGCAAGCAGATCCCAGAGGGGAAACTGGGTGCGGGGGAGGATAAAAAAGAAGAAGACCATCAGCGGCAGCGTTGCCAGAGGGATGGCCAGGGCGGTCTTCATCAGGGGGACGAGGTCTTGCCTGGGGATGCTGAACCCCGGGTTGCGCTGATAGAAGGTGAGAAAGACCAGTGCCAGGGTCGCCAGGAGGAGCTGCACCAGGAGGAAGACGAGGAAGTTCGGCGACAGGCCGTAGAGGGACGAGGCAGCCAGGCAGAAGAGGGCGATCGCCATGATCTGCAGGTAGTTGCGGTGGGACTTGGCCGTGACGAAGCGGACCGCGAGGAGAATCACGGCGATGCTCACCATGGGGGTGGCAAGATTATTGCGATTGGTCTGGAGCAGGTACCAGGCGGTGCCGGCAGTCGCCAGCAGGGTCGCGATCCTCCCGTCGAGCCAGGCGGACTTTCGGTCGGCGTAGAGTCCCCACAAGAAGGCGGCGATGACCACGACCAGGGGGAGCCGCTCCAGGTGGGGGGCGATGGAGAGCAGCCCGCTGAGGGCGACACCGGAGACGAGGATGTGGAGAATTGTCCTAAGGTGAATCATGGAGGGCAAGCTCCCGGAGCAGGCGCAGGCGGTGGTTCCGGCCATGGGCCGGCGGTATCAGGCTGTCGCCGAGTTTCAGCCCCACCGGGCGGCCGAACCGGTGCAGGCGGTTGACCAGGTACGCGGCCATGCAAAGGCGCTCTTCCGTATCCCCCGGCAGGCGGGAAGGGTCGACCACCGCGGGCTCGGCGCCGTTTGCGGCATACTGCTTCACCTTGAGGGTGTCGTGCCGGGCGGAGAGGCGCCAGTGAATCCGGCGCAGGGATTCGCTTCCGGTGTAGTCGTTGATGCTGTACAGGTCACCGCCGCTCCCCGGCCTCGGTGCCTCCTGCTCCCCCCGGCTGCGGCGGCCGCTGTCGCTGACGCTGTCCGCCGGCTTGCGCGGCGTCGGGAAGACGGTGAACTCAGCCTCGACCGGGAGGGGGAGGCTCCGGACGAAGAAGCCGATGGGGAAGGGGGAGGAGATGTGAGCTGGGGTGATCTTCCCCCGACCGCGCCGGCCAAAGGTGACCAGCAGGTGGCCAATTGCCCCGTCGCCCCGGTTCAGCACCGGGAACGGGACGATGCTGTCGCAGCAGTGGATATCCAGCAGGTAGGCGGGGAAGATCCCCTTGGTGCGTGTGAGCCGGAGAGTGAGCTGGGTCGGTATGCCGGCATAGATCTCGTCGGGGACGTCCAGGGAGAGCCGCAGCCCGCTGATGTTCCCCAGGCCGATGATGCCGGTTACGCTCATGAAGCCGAGCATGGCCGCATCGATGATGAAGAGCAGGTTGTTGCCGGTATTGACCGCGGCGAACCCGAGCAGGATCGTCAGCAGGACATAGAGCCCGCCGGCCAGGGTCACCCTTATGACAGGGGGACCGGTATGCTTGCGATCAGGGACTGGAATACCCCCTCCTTGTCGAGTCCTTCGTTTTCGCTCTTGAGCAGGATCCGGTGGGCGGCGACCGGCAGCGCCAGTTCGATGATGTCCTCGGGGATGACATAGTCACGGCCCGCCAGGAGGGCCCGGGAACGGGCGGCGTCCGCCAGGCAGATCCCCCCCCGGGTGGAGATGCCGGTCTGGATGAGGGGGTGATTGCGGCTCGCCTCCAGGAGCGCCAGGAGGTAATCGGTCAGCTTTTCCGAGAGGTAGACCCCCCTGGCAAGGGAGATGTCGGCACGGATCTCCTCGCTGTCCACCAGCGGCCGGATTGCGCGGATCTCCTCCCGGTTGCTGCCCGAGCGGATGATCTCCTTCTCGATCAGGGGGGGCGGGTAGCCGATGCCGGTCCGGATGAGGAACCGGTCCATCTGGGATTCGGGGAGGGGGAAGGTCCCCACCTGCTCGGCCGGGTTCTGGGTGGCGATCACCATGAACGGCTCAGGCAGGGGGTAGGTCACTCCGTCGATGGTCACCCGCCGCTCCTCCATCGCCTCAAGCAGGGCGCTCTGGGTCTTGGGCATGGCCCGGTTGATCTCGTCTACCAGGAGGATGTTGTTGAACACCGGCCCCTTCACCAGGCGGAACTGTCCGGACTCCCGGTCGAAGACCGTCAGGCCGGTGATGTCCGAGGGTAGCAGGTCGCTGGTGCACTGCACCCGGCCGAAGGAGAGCCCGAGGGTTGCCGCCATGGTGAGGGCCAGGGTCGTCTTCCCCAGGCCGGGGATGTCTTCCACCAGCAGGTGGCCTCCGGAGAGCAGGGCGATCAGGGTGAGCCGGACAGGGACCTCCTTGCCCGGGAGGTAGGTGTCAACCACCGTTGGGATGATTCGGCCGATGGGATTCATGGTACTCCTTTGTCCTCCAGTTTTCACTCGCTCAGAATAGCACCGGCGGCGAACGGCCGTCAACGTGAAGCTACGACCCTGCAGTTGGAAAAAGAGCGCTGCGGGTCATGGATTTCCGTGCCATAATCGCGTATATTGTGACCGGTTCGCTCCGGATGCGGGGCGGATGCCAACCATGCCGGCCCCCGGATTACAAGGAGCAGCTGTGACCAATAACGACATATTACGCCGCTTTCGCTACGCCCTCGACATCAGCAACCCGAAGATGCTGGAAATCTTCCGTCTCGCCGGCCGCGAGCTCGACCAGGCTACCCTGGTCTCCCTCCTGAAAAAGGAAGAGGACGAGGGGTTCCAGCCCTGCGACAATGGCCTGCTGGAAGCGTTTCTCGACGGGCTGATCATCCTCAAGCGGGGCCCCAGGGAAGGTGAACCGGCTGAAACGCCGGTGACGGCCGGCGGGCTGAACAACAATGTCATCCTGCGCAAGCTGCGCATTGCCCTGGAGATGAGGGACGACGACATGGTCGACGTGATGAAACTGGCCGGCGTCACGGTCACCAGATCGGAGCTGGGGGCTTTCTTTCGCAGCAGGGGGCACAAGAACTACAAGGAGTGCGGTGACCAGTTCCTGCGCAGTTTTCTCAAGGGGCTGACGAACCGCTACCGTGCCTGACCGGCAGGAGGGTACGGGGAGAATCGCCGGGGGACTGACATGTCAGAAAAACAGATAGATTTTGAGACGATCATCGACCGCACCGGCAGTTCCAGCGAGAAGTGGGACCGGTACGCCGGCCGGGACATCATCCCCCTCTGGGTGGCGGACATGGATTTCCGCTCTCCGCCGGGGGTGATCGCGGCGCTCCACGAGCGGATCGATCACGGCGTGTTCGGCTATACCCATCCGCCGGCAAGCCTGGTGGCGGCGGTGCTGGAGCATCTGGAGCACGATTTTTCCTGGCGGGTCGAGCCGGAGTGGCTCGTCTGGCTCCCCGGCCTGGTCTGCGGCCTGAACGTCCTCTGCAAGGGGGTGGGGGACGAGGGGGACGAGGTGATCACCTTCACCCCCGTATACCCGCCGTTCATGTCGGCGCCGGCCCTCACCGGCCGCAGCACGGTGAAGGTGCCGCTGAAGCTGGAAGGGGGACGCTGGGTCGCGGACCTGGATGCCCTGGAAGCGGCGATCACCCTCCGTTCCCGGTTGCTCCTGCTCTGCTCCCCCCACAACCCGGTGGGGCGGGCCTGGACTGAAGGGGAGCTGGCACGGTTCGCCGAGGTTGCCGAGCGGCACGACCTGGTGATCGGCTCCGACGACATCCACGCCGGCCTCATCCTGGACAAAGGGATGCGCCACATCCCGATCGCCACCCTCTCTCCGGAGATCGCCCGCCGCACTATCACCCTGCTCGCCCCGAGCAAGACCTACAACATCCCCGGCCTCGGCTGCTCCTTTGCCGTGATCAGCGATCCCGTCCTGCGCAAGCGCTTCACCAGGGCCGCGGGTCGGATCGTCCCCCATGTGAACCTCCTCGGCTACACCGCGGCGGAGGCAGCCTACCGCTCCGGCGAGGGGTGGCGGCAGGCGCTGCTCGACTACCTGCGGGGGAACCGGGACCTGGTGCAGCGTGAGATAGGGGCCATCCCCGGCCTCTCCACAACCCACGTGGAGGCCACCTACCTTTCCTGGATCGATGCCCGCGCAACCGGGATAGACAACCCGGCGGGGTTCTTCGAGGGGGCGGGCGTCGGGCTCTCCGACGGTGCCGACTTCGGCATCCCGGGGTTCGTGCGGCTCAACTTCGGCTGCAGCCGCTCCCTGCTGGCAGAGGCATTGAAGAGGATGCGCCGGGCGATGGAAGGCAGATAGGGAACAGGTATCGAGGATCGAGAGGAGACCATTATGGCACCATCCCAGTTCAAGGACCATTTTTCCGGCCGTTCCGCCGACTACACGCTGTACCGGCCAACCTATCCGTCGGAGCTTTTTTCCTGGCTGGCCGGTCTGACCGACCGTCACGACCTGGCCTGGGACTGCGGCTGCGGCAGCGGCCAGGCAGCACTGGAGCTGGTCCACCACTACAAGGGGGTGATCGCCACCGACCCCAGTCGCCAGCAGATCGACAACGCCATTCCCCACGAAAGAATCCGCTATGCCGTGGCGACGGCGGAAGACAGTGGCCTGGAGCCGGCAAGCATCGACCTGGTCGTGGTGGCCCAGGCTCTCCACTGGTTCGACTTCGGCCGCTTCTACGCCGAGGTTGAACGGGTGACCCGGCCGGGCGGGGTACTGGCGGCGATTTCCTACGGCGAGGTGCGGGTGGCGGGGGCTCCGGACCCGGTTGTCTCCCGCTTCTACCACGACCTGATCGGCCCCTACTGGCCAGCCGAGCGTCGCTACGTCGACGAACGGTATGCCACCATCCCCTTTCCCTTCCCGGAGATCACCGCTCCCCCTTTCGCCATGACGGCGGAGTGGAACCTGGAGCACCTGCTGGGTTACCTGGGCACCTGGTCGGCGGTGAAGGAGTACGAAAAACGGAACGGCTCCGACCCGCTGAAGATGATTGAAGCGGAGCTTGCTGCTGCCTGGGGGGAGCCCGGGGATGCACGGCGTATCACCTGGCCCCTTTTCCTCCGGGTTGGGCGGGTCGGGGGGGCAGTGAATAGTGAGAAGTGAAAAGTGAGGGGTGGGGAGCCGGGAACCGGCTCCCCACCCCTGCGCCCTGAATCGGGTGCAGTTTTTTTTACAGCGTAAAGTTTCTTTCCAAGTCGATCGTAGCCACTGTTTGCAGGTCTTTATCGGCATCCGCCGGAAAAATTGTAAAGTTTTTTACAAGCAGGCCCTCCCGTCATCAGCCGTTCCCTCCAGTCGTTGTTTCTTCCAACATTCCGATATCAAAAGAAAATAATGATGTTTTAAAAAACTGCCGCTTTTGGCGCACTCTGTGCGTTTGTATACGGAACTTCTTCGATGAAATGACCACAGGCTCGAGGTCTGCGCCTGAGGCTATAGAGAGCCCATTGCGTTGCTTACGGGCAACTAATTCAATGAATACTTAGGGGGAGGCAGAAGATGAAAAAGAACAGTTTGGTCAGTACCTCAGACATCGAACTCTGTTTCAAGGCGTTGGGGGTGTCGTACGATGCAACTCCAGCCGAGGTTGACAAGGCATACAGCGGTTTCATGGAAAAAAACAAAAGGGGGTTAATGTCCGCTGACCCGTACAAGGTCCAGAGAACCAGGGACGATATGAACCTGATTTCAGACCTGCACTTCAAGATCAAGAAATCGGTAACCTATCAGGACAGATTGAAGCATGCCCAGATTTCCCATGGTAGCAGCGGCTTTGTCGGCAACCGGCTGTACCTCGTCCTGGCGGCTGTTTCGGCACTGATCGTCATCGCCCTGATCCTTGCCAAGGGGTGATGGTCTTTCTCTACAGAGTGCCTGTCTATGGCGGGCAGGATCAGTAAGTGGGTGAAGGAAAATGAACTCTGAACATATGCCAAAACCGAGAGACCGCTATAAAGGAAGACCGCGAAAATTCCCGTGGATTTTCAAGATCACCGAGGATTATCGCCACCAAAGCGACATTCTTGGAAGAGCATTCAACAGTGAGTGGCTGCGACTTGACGAAGACGGACTGATAACGGTCAAGGCCAACACTAATGGTTATGCTTGGGACGGCTGCACCCCTAAATTCAATCTCCTGGATCTTGTCGTAGTTGGAGTGCCGGATGGAATCATCGATATCAAGACCATGAAGCCGAAGACCTATTATGCCTCGTTAGTGCACGATGCGTTCTACCAGTATCTTGAAGATGTTCCGGTTACAAAGTCGGAGGTTGACAGGCTGTTTTTTGAAATGTTGGGAGAATTCTGGCTGCGCCGAGTTTATTACTTCATGGTCAAGCACTTCGGTGCGCGGGGTGTGAAGCAGCGAGGGATAACGAACAGTTCCACCGGTCCGGTCATCCAGAAATAATTGACTCACTTGCGATGCGGATAAACGAAGGGAGGTTTCGATAATGAACATGCAAAACTCAAGGGCAGATCCCAAATTGACCCGTGTCCACATCAGTAACAGAGCATGCATGTCCCGGCACGGAAATGACGCTCAACTGGATTCCGTGAAGCTCCGTCCAGGGCGGGGACAGTCGCTGGGGTTCGACATCAAATTTGGTGTTGAGGGTCTATGGATTTCAGTGTAGAATTTTATGAATCAGAGAACGGAACATCCCCGGTGCGCCAATTTCTGGACGAGTTGAAAACCAGCGATCCGGATGATTTTGCTGCGGTGCTGGCCGGGTTGGCAAAACTGCGGAACCGGCAGTATCACCGGGAGCCGCTGTCCAAGGCGCTTGGCGACGGGCTGTTTGGACTGCGCCATGTGGGAAAGATCAATACCCGGGTGCTCTGGTTTTTCGTCAGGAATCGCCGCATCGTCGCGGTGCATGGCATTCGCAACAAGGGGCAGGCCATTCCGGCCCGTGACCTGGCAACTGCGCGGGAGCGGATGTACGACTGGCAGAAGAGAGAGCCGAAATGAAAAAGACCGACTTCGATCAGTACCTCGAAGAACAGCTGCAGGACCCGGCCATGGCCGTCCGCATTGAGCAGGCCGGTGACGCCTGGGATGTGGCGCTGCAAATTGCCGCCCTTCGCCAACAGGCCGGACTCTCGCAGAAAAAGCTGGCAAAACTCCTCAAGACCTCCCAGCAACAGATCAGCCGCCTGGAGTCTGCCAGCTATGAAGGCCATTCGCTCAGCATGCTGCGCCGCGTTGCCGAGGCCCTGCATGCACGGGTGCGCGTTATTTTCGAACCGGTTGAAGACGGAACTGGTATTCATGTCGCCGAAACTCCCGTAGCGTACGGTGCCAGACGTGGCCCGAAAAAGTGGGTATGAGGTGGTGTGGGAGGGAATTGAGACCCCATGGCGAAATGTATACACCTGAAAACGTCATTTAATATCAGCTCGTTACGACCTTGTCCGGCCCGGTTGCCTTGACAGGAGCGGTTCCGGCTGCTATGTTCCCCCTACATCTTACACATACTGAAGCAGCCGATAGACGACAATACTAAACCACCCGCGAGGGTGGGACGGAAAACCCACGGGTCTCAGGGAGACAGCCGGGTCGCCGAAATATCCAACGATATTCAGGGCGGCCCGGCTTTTTTTGTGCCCGCTTCGCAGATATCCCGTCTCACCCGGCAAACTCAAGGAGCAAATGATGATCAAAATGAACAAAAAAATCCACGAACTGGCGGTATTCATCGAATTCCTCGTCGGTTCGGGCCTGGCAATCTTCTTCCACATGGTGCTGCATAACGAAGAGGCTGCCTACATGATTTTCGGCGTCGGTATCCTCCTCTCCCTGGTGACCTATCTGGTGCGGGAGGATATCGGCAAGACCAGGGACAACCTGGCGGAGCTCTACCGGCAGACCCATGAAATCCCCGCCGCGCTGGCCCTGATCGGCGATGCCGAGTGCCAGGCCAAGGCGCAGGAGCTGGTGGCCGGCACCATGAAGAATATCGCCATGCTGCAGCAGGGGTATATCCCCCTGGACGAGATCGAGTTCTACCATGAGGGGGCGCGGCTCTCCAACCAGGCGACCGGGCGGATCAAGGCGGTGGATCCCCTCACGTCCGGCTGGCTCAGCCGCGGAGCGCTGCTCAACTTCTACCAGGCCAACCTGCGTGCCCTGGACCGGGGGGTGAGGATCAGCCGGATTTTCGTCACCAGCAGGGAGGGTCTGGCCGATCCCGAGGTGCAGAAGGTGCTGCTGGCCCAGTACCAGGACGATATCGACGTGCGTCTCGCCTTTCGCGAGGAACTCCCCTCAACGGTTGACATCTCGGGCCGGGACACCAACAGCTCCTTCGATTTCGCGATTTATGACGACCGGACGGTGACCGACGTCTTTGCCCAGGCAGGCAAGTATTACGGTCGCAAGTGCAGCCAGCCGGCGGAGGTGGCAAAACACCTGCACCTGTTCGAGCTGCTGGAGCACAGCTCCCATCCGGTGACGGTCGAGGACGACAGGGTGGTGCCCTCCAGTGAACTGCTGGCGATGGCATCCTGATATAATTACCGGATTGCATTGACGGGTGGGAGCGGCTGGTCGGTGCCGATGTACGGGACCTGATTGAAGTGCAAAGAATTAAAAAGGGGGGCCGGGAAGCCCCCTTCGTCTGCTGTCAGGTTTTCTGCCCGGGGGAGAGCAGGAATCAACTCCCCTTGACTTCCATCTGTTTCGCCTCCTGCCAGAGCGCTTCCATCTCCCCAATGGAGGCATCCTTCAGGTTCACCCCGCGCGCGTGGAGGGTCTCCTCCACGTGGCCGAAGCGGCGGGTGAAACGGTCGATGGTCTTGCGCAACGCCTCCTCCGGGTTGACCGCAAGAAACCTCCCCAGGTTGACGATGGCGAAGAGGAGATCCCCCAGCTCCGCCTCCATCCGCTCCTGGTCGCGTGAAGCCATGGTCTCCTCCAGCTCCTTCAGCTCTTCCAGGACCTTGGCGTAGACCTGGTCGGCGTGCTCCCAGTCGAAGCCGACCCGGGCCGCCTTCTCCGTGATTTTCTGCGCCTGCATCAGGGCCGGCATGTGTGGGGGGACCCCGGAGAGGGCTGACTTGCGCTCCTCCCCCTTCTCCTGTTTCTTGATCTTTTCCCAGTTGGCCACCTGCTCGTCGCTGGTCCTGATCTCCTGGTCCCCGAACACGTGGGGGTGGCGACGTACCAGCTTGTCGGACAGGGTGTCGAGTACTTCGTTGATGGTGAACGCCCCCCGCTCCTCGGCAATGGCGGCATGGAACAGCGGCTGCAGCAGCAGGTCCCCAAGTTCCTCCTTGAGCAGGGGGTCATCCCTCTTGTCGATGGCCTCGATGACTTCGTAGCACTCCTCGATCAGGTAGCGTTTGAGAGAGTCGTGGCTCTGCTCCGCATCCCACGGGCAGCCGCCCGGCCCCCGCAGGCGGCGCATGATCCCCATGGCTCGCTCGAATTCCTGTTGTTCTTCTCTCATCGGTTCTCCAGGTAACGAATGTGTCGCAAATGGTTGCAGACGGATTGCGTACCATACCATGGGGGCGTCGCTTTTCGCAAGACGGCCGGGACTGTCTGGACTACTCCTTATGGCCCGGATCGTGCCGGCACTCTTCAAGCCTTTCCGCGTTGTTACCGGATTGCCAGATTTTTAACCGTGAGACGTCCCTGGCTGATGGCCAGTTTGCCGTGCAGGATGGTTCGGCCGATTACTGAACTGTAACTGCTGTCGTATCCCCCATTGATGAAGACCGAGACGGCCCGCCTCAAGGCAACATTTTCCGTCAGGATTGTTGCCTGTGTCTGAATGGTTTCCCCGGTGGGCACAACGGATACCGCGTCCGCCAGGAACCAGTAGTAGGAGCCTGGGGGGGCGGCGATACGCACCGGCGGCAGGATAACGAAGCTCGCGGTTACATACTTTGCGGTGTCCATCGTCAGGACGCAGTCACCGGCCGTGTTGGTACACGAACCGGACCAGCCGTTAAACAGGGAATTGCTCGAAGGGGTTGCCATGAGAGTCACTGAAGAGCCGGCGGCAAATGGAGCCGAGCAGGTTCCGGTCGTGCAGGATATCCCCGCAGGACTGCTCGTCACCGTCCCCGTTCCGCTTCCCGAAATGGTTACGGCAAGAGTCTGCTGGGTGGGTTGGGTGATAAAGCTCCAGCTGTATGGAGCAGCCAGAGGATTTCCGGCCATATCCTTCACCCCGGTGGTGATTGTGGCGGTATAGAAAGTGCTCCCATCAAGAGTGGCGGAAGGGGTGAATGTGGCGGTCCTGGTGACGGAGTCATAGTTGACCGTGCCGGTCACGGGGGTAGAGCCGCTCAGGGTAAAGGTGTCCGTGGAGATGGTGGAGAAATCCATGGTCTCGCTGAAGGTTGCCGTCACCGCGCTCGATACCGCAACCCCGGTGGCGCCGCTGGTTGGTGCGGTGGAAGTAACGGTCGGCGGTGTGTTGTCAGACAAAATACCCCATCCCAAATCCTTTAATAGCCCCAACGTAACAGGGCCCTGATCATGGATGGCTCTGCCTCTGGAGAGGTAAGGGACCATGAGGGCATTCGGGGAGTTTACATAGGTAGCATAATCCAGGTGACTGTAACTACTCCCACTTGCCCAGTTGGATGGTGCATAGAGCTTCACCGGAGAACCGCCATTGGCAGTGGATGCATTGCTGCCGTTGAAGAATACGGCCCCTCCTGTTAATGTGTTGCCAAGAGCAACCGACGGGTTCGGATATATGTTTGTATCAAGGAGACTATACCCTGCCCCATCGACCGCGTACCTGTCGTAAATAAAAGGATATCCCTCAAGACCCCAGAATCCCTGACCTGACCCAACCCCCATGCTCCCCAAAAAACCCAGGCCATGTGCGATTTCATGTGCAACAGCCGAGACAAAATCCACCTGGCTGGACGGTGGGTTGCCGTCCGTCCCGAAGTACCAGGAAACGAGGCCGTTGTAACCGATATAAATGTCACTCTCGCCCGGATTCAGTCTGATTTCTGTCAGGGCGTTTGCCAGTGCGATAGGATACAGCGTGCCGCTGACTTCTTCCAAAGCCAGGTAAATCGGTCCGCTATGGCTGAGCACTGTCCCTTCGGGAGTGCTCGGCATATTGTCTGCCCAGCAGGCATCAATTGCTATCGGCACGGCGGACGTCAGTTTGCTGGTCCAGAGATTGACGGCGGCCTCAAAGGCTGCCTGAGCAGCAGCCGGCCAGACGATGCAGTTGTCACCGATCCAATATGGGTCCGGGCCCGGAGGCAAATAATTGATGGTGATGGTACTGGTAAGGTTTACAGCCTTGCCGAGTTCCAAAGACGATTTGTCTGGCCTGATATTGTTATGGTTCGGATTCGGGTCGAGCATGACGGGAACCGTTATCTGAGCGGGATACAATCTGCTCTTCGAGAATTCCTTCGCCGGCGATGGCTGAGAAAACACTCCCAGAAGAAATACGACCATTCCTGCTACTGAAAACAGACTATGACCGGTTATCCGTCTCATGGCTCCCCCTTTCGGGACCGTTTCTGTCAGGGCGTTGGCGTCGACGAGTTATTGTCAATAGGAGATCCGTGGTGACGTTCATGGTCCTCGTCGGGTCCGGTTTCCTGTCAGGAGCGTACTCGCACAGCTTGAGCAGTCACTGTGAAAACTATAACCAGAGGGGTTGGTTTTACAAGTAGCTAATTAAATAAAACTTATATTGCCTTTTGCCATTGGGCCGGAAAATACAAAACCGCCGTCCGTTGACCGGAGC
>Ga0073934_10002934_pt1 | contig 33174 bp, 30 predicted proteins | sample LarsenN4metaG_FD_76834 | JGI IMG/M metagenome (GOLD analysis project Ga0073934, IMG submission 76834) | Hot spring sediment bacterial and archeal communities from British Columbia, Canada, to study Microbial Dark Matter (Phase II) - Larsen... ...
GACGGCAAGTGGCTCGCCATCGCCGCGGCCGACCACCAGATCCGCCTTGTCAACGCCGCCGACGGGCAAACCATCCGCGCGCTCGGCGGACACACCGCGGCCGTCACCGCACTGCAGTTCGCTGCCGACAGTCAGAAGCTCTTGTCCGGCTCGAAGGACAAAACCCTGCGGTTGTGGAACGTCGCCGACGGTGCACCGGCCGGTCAGCTCGAGACTCCGCACGAGGTGCTGTGCCTGGTGCTGAACGCCGAAGGGAACAAAGTGTTCACCGGGCAAGGGGACAACTTCATCCGCGGCTGGACGGTTCCCTTCGAGGCGCCCAAGCCCGCCGAAGGGGACAAAGCCGCCGAACCCGTGAAGCCGGTGGTGCAGATGCAGGGCAGTGGCGGCCCGGTGACGGCGGTCGCGCTCGTGCCGGGGCAGCCGCAGCTTGCCTCGGGCAGCCTCGACGGACAGTGGCGCGTGTGGGACGTGAACAACGGCAATCAGGTCCGCGCCGCGAACCACGGCGCACCAATTACGTCGATCTCCGTGAGCCCCGACGGCCAGTTCGTCGCCTCCGCCGGTGGGAACTTCGCGAAGCTTTGGAAGATCGACGGCAATATGGTTGCCGAGTTGAAGGGCAACATCGCGGCCCAGCGACAAGTGTTGCTGCTCTCCGACGACGACGCCGTTGCCAAGTCCCGCGTATCCCTCGCCGATGCCTCGTTCAAAGCGGCCGAGAAGAACTTCAAGGAGCGCGAAGAGCAGACCAAGAAGGCAATGGAATCCAAGGCCAGCATGGAGAAGGCGCTCACCGAGGTCCTCGCGAAGGAGAAAGCCGCCACCGAGGCCGTGACCGCCGCCGAGAACGAACTCAAGGACAAGCCGGACGACGAAGCGCTCAAGAAGAAGAAAGCCGACGCCGAAGCCGCGCTCGCCAAGGAGAAAGAAGCCGCCGAGAAAGCCCAGACCGCATTCGACGCTTCCGTGAAGGCGGTCGCGCAGGCGGAGAAGGGCCAGCAATCGGCCGACGAGCAGCAAAAGACTGCGAAGCAGATCCACGAAGCCGAGCAGGCCGTCGCCAAGCAAGCCGAGGAGAAGCTCAACGCCGCAAAAGGTGCGCTGCCCGCGACCGAGAAACCGGTGAAGGCGGTGGCCTTCACCGCCGATGGGAAACGTGTGGCCACCGCCGGCGACGACGGCGTCGTCCGTACTTGGGACGCGAAAACCGGCAGGCCGCTCGATGAATTTCCCGGTCACTCTGCACCGGTGTTCGCACTCGTCGCCGGCGGCAATCGCGCGGTCATCAGTCTCAGCGAAGACAAGACCGCGATCGCCTGGGACGCCAATCCGCCGTGGCAATTTGCCGGCATCATTGGTCCCGTGGCCGGCGATCCCACCAACCTCGCGCCGTCGCCGTTCGTCAGCCGCGTGCTGTCGCTGGCGTTCAGTCCGGACGGCAAATTGCTCGCCACCGGCGGCGGAGACCCGTCCCGCAGCGGCGAAGTGCTGTTGTGGAACGTGGAATCGCGCAGCTTCGTCCGCTCCCTCCCCGACGCCCACAGCGACACCGTGTTCAGCCTCGACTTCTCCCGCGACGGCAAATGGCTCGTCAGCGGCGCGGCGGACAAGTTCGTCAAGGTGCACGAAGTCGAAACCGGCAAGCTCGTCCGCTCGTTCGAAGGGCACACGCACCACGTGCTGGGGGTGAGCTTCAAGGCCGACGGCAGCCGCATCGCCAGCGCGGGGGCCGACAACGCCATCAAGATCTGGAACGTCGAAACCGGCGAGCAAGCCCGCACCATCTCCAACTACGCCAAGCAGGTGACGTCAATCCACTTCATCGGTGTTTCCGACAACATAATCAGCGCCAGCGGCGACAAAACGGTGAAGGCCCACCGCGCCAACGACGGCGGCAACTACCGCAGCTTCGGCGGCGCCAACGACTTCGTCTATTCCGCCGCCGCCACCCGCGACGAAGTCATCACCCTCGCGGGAGGCGAAGACGGCGTGCTGCGCGTCTGGAACGGCCAGAACGGCCAGGCGATCTACAACTTCGAGCCGCCCAAGCCGCCGGGAGAGAACAAGCAGGTCAGTGCGCAATGATGAGAAAAGGACCGCTGGCGAGCGTCTTCGCTCGCCAGCGCTCTTACCCGATCATCGTCGACATCGCCACGCCACAGGCGGCCCAAAGTTGCCGCCCGTGGCATCCGACGGCGAATCACTTCGCACAGTTCTGTTCCAGCCGCTTCTCTTTCTTGCTGCCGCTGTATTTTACGGCCACGCGGTGCGGCTGGTATTCGGGCTTCTTGGTGAGCGTGATCGACAGCACACCGTCGCTCAGCGACGCATCGATCGAGTTCGGGTCGATGGTGTCCTGCAGTGAGACGGCCCGCTGGAAGTTGCCGTAGAACCGCTCGTCGTACCAGCATTTCTCATCGTGCTGCGTGAACTTCCGCTCACCGCGGATCCACAGCTGCCCGGCTTCCATGGTGAGATTGAGGTCCTCGAGCTGCATGCCGGGCACATCGATCTCGATGTAGACCTTCTGATCGTCCTCCCACAGCGAGAGAGCGCCATAGCGCCTTGCTTCGGGAGCAATGCCGGTCCCGTTCGCCAGGCCGAAGTCGCGGGCGAATTCCCGACGCACGGCCTCAAAGGGATCGGACAGCAACGTTCCCCAGCGACTATTAACAGTGGACAACATGGTCTTCCTCCTTTCTGTGCCTTGGGCCAAGAACTCAGGTCCGATGGTCCGCCGCTCCGTCTACCGTGCTGCCCATCTTCCTCACCTGCCAGACTGGCGGGCGACGGACAGCGACCACCGAAATAGCAACCGGCGCGCCGGACTTCCTATCTGGTATTACGGCGCCAACGGTAACCGGCGTTGGTCCCAGGCACCTTTCCCTCGGGGGGGACGCCGACACCGATACAGATGGTTAGTTCGGCAGCGTTCTGTGCATCGCACGCCAGCAGTTCACATGGTCCCGATGAGGTCATACGTCCACACCCCGCCCGGTTCGGCGTGTTGCTCCAGGCCGTACCGGCGGTCGAGGACGGTGGAGTGCTGGCTGCCGTCGGGGCGTGTGGCGGCGGGCTTCCATTTCGTCTTGCCGCGGCGGTGAATCTGGAAGAGGAATTTCTTGGGGCGAACGTCTATCAGCCAGAATTCTTCGATGCCGGCGTCAAAGTAAGCTGGAGGCAAGCGTTTCATATCCTTCTTGACGGAGGACTTGCTCACAACCTCGACCACGAGATCCGGACCTCCCTCGATTTCCACAAAATCCTCAGAATCAGCAGCTGTACTCAATCGCACTTTGCCGGACAGCAGCGACTCGGATTTCACGAGCACGACATCCGGCTCTGCGGAGATATCACCCAACTCCGACGAAAACCGCGTGCAGTCAATTCCGACGTATCCCAGCCGGCGTGCCTTTACGACATTGGCGATAACGCGCGCGACTTCGGTCTTGGGTTGGGCATGAAACCAAAACCCTTCGGGCGACATGTCCACCTCAATTCGGCCTTGGATGTAATCAATCCGACCTCGCTCCGGGAATTCCTCAGAACATACCCATTCTCGAAAGTCCGTCAGTGATCGGACCGACAGCGGGATCTCCAATTCGCCCGCAATCGCGATGGTGGTGGCAATGCCGCTCATGGCTCTTCTCCTGCGGTGATTGGAACAAGTCGAAGAAACCCGGGGATGGCCATCCCCGGGCTTCCTGCTTGATTCTCGTCTGCCGCGCCGCCAGACTGCGGGCGTCTGCTTTATTTCAGAGGATTACGCCGCATGTCTCGTGAACTCTCCGCGCGGCTGCTGGGCGAGCTGCAGCAGCTGGTGCTCATCGATCCGCATACGCACATCAATCCGCACGCCCCGGCGTCCAAAACGCTGGCGGACATCATGGGTTACCACTATTACACCGAGCTGGCCCACTCCGCCGGTATGGCGAAGCATCGCATCGAAGAGGCGGGGCTCGATCCCAAGTTGAAGGTCGGCCGACTGGTGGAGTGGCTGCATCATCTGGACAACACCATCCAGGTGAGCTGGCTGGTCGAGTTGTGCCGGAAGTTTTTCGGGTTCGAGGGCGACCGTATTACGCCAGCCAACTGGGAAGCGCTGTACGACCGGGCCGCGAAGAAGATGGCCGAGCCGGATTGGGAGGACCAGTGCCTTACGCAAAGCGGCATCGAGCGCGTCTTTTTGACGAACGACTTCGACGACCCGCTCACCGGTTTCAACAGCGAGCGGTACATTCCCTGTCTGCGCACCGACGATCTGGTGTTCCATCTGGCCAAACCGGAAGTGCGGCAACGGCTCGCGAAGGCGACGGGGCATGAGTTCACGAATACGCTGGGGCTGAAGGACTCGATTGGCAAGCTGTTCGAGCACTTCAAGAAACACGGCGCTAAGGCGTGCGCGATCTCGCTGCCGCCATGGTTTTCGCCGCGGAATCCCGGACTGTCGGAGGTCCGCGGGCCGCTGCACCGGCTCCTGGCGAACGAGGCGCTGAGCGCCGAGGAAGCCTTGCGGGTGAGCGAGTTCGTGTTTTGGACGCTCGCCGAATACTGCGTCGAGTATCGACTGCCGTTCGACCTGATGATCGGCGTCAACCGCCGGGTCTACCGCGAGGGCGTGTTTCAGGGGCAGGACCTGTTCGACCAGCGCGTGTCGCTGATCCAGTACCAGGAGCTGTTCAACGCCTTCCCGCAGGTGACGTTCCCGATTTCCGTCCTCGCCCAGTCGAGCAACATGGAGCTGGTGAGCTACGCCTGGATTTTCCCCAACGTGGTGCTGAACGGGCACTGGTGGTACTCGAACATCCCCGCGTACATCACGCTCGATTGCCGCAGCCGACTGCAAGCGGTGCCGCGGAGCAAGAACGTGGGCTACTACAGCGACATGTACAAGCTGGAATTTGCGTGGCCGAAATTCCAGATGTACCGGCAGGTGCTGTCGCAGGTATTGGCGGAGGACTTTGTCATCGCTCGTGGTTGGACAGAGGAGCAGGCGCTCGATCTGGGCCAGCAGGTGCTCCGCGGCAACGTGGAGGCGATCTTCGGCGTGTGAGTGCCATTTGCAGCCCACGGGGTGCGACCCGTGCGCTTCGCGCCGACCCAAACAGGTCATCCCGCCGGACTGAGTGCTTTCACTGACGCGCGGTCCGGTTTAGAATCGATGTGCCTGCGGGGCCGGCCTTTTCATTCCACTGCCGGTCGTGCTGCGCTCCAACGAGGTGAAACCTTATGGCCACTCTGTTCCTGCTGCAGGACGGTCAAGCTACGCCCTGTCCCATTACCGTGGACGAAACGGTGATCGGCCGGCACCCCGAGTGCCAATTGCACATCAACTCCAACATGGTTTCGCGCAAGCACGCACGCGTGCTTCGCAGCGGTGAGCGGTTCATCATCGAAGACCTGGGCAGCGGCAACGGCACGTTCGTCAACGGCAAGAAACTCGAAGGCCCTGCCGACCTGAAGCACGACGACCGCATCAAGCTGGGCCCCATTCTGCTGCGGTTCGACAACCCGCAAGCCGTCAAACCAGCAGCGTCTCCAGCAGCCGCTGCACCGTCGAAAACCGAAGGGACCGGCACCGTCGTCGGCGACTTCAAGGTCGACATGTCCACTGAAGAGGATGACAGCGCTACCGTCACCGGCCAGGCGGTGCAGGCCACCGGCTTCGGCCGGCTGGAAGTGCGGCCGGAAGCGAAGCTCCGCGGCGTCCTCGAAATCAGTCGCGCGCTCGCCGGCACGGTCGACCTGGAAGCTCTGCTGCCGAAGATTCTCGATACGCTGTTCAACGTGTTCCCGCACGCCGACCGCGCGGCGATTCTGTTCAGGGACGATGCCACCGGGAAGATGATTCCCAAGGCGGTGAAGCATCGCCGCGAAGGGGACGACGAAACGGTGAAGATCAGCCGCACCATCATGAAGGCGGTAATCGAGCAGAAGGCGGGCATTCTCTCGGCCGACGCCACGCAGGACGCGCGGTTCGAGGCCAGCGAGTCGATCTCCAACCTCACCATCCGCTCGATGATGTGCGTGCCGATGCTCAGCCTGGCCGGCGAGCCGATGGGCATCATCCACATCGACACGCAGAACCCGTTCAACCAGTTCAAGGACGACGATCTGGACCTGCTGATTGCGGTGGCGGGGCAAGCGGCGATGTCGTACGAATCGGCAAAGCTGCTGGTGACGGCGCTGGAGAAGCAGAAGCAGGACCGCGAAATGGGCATTGCGATGGGCGTGCAGCGCGCCCTGTTGCCCGAACAACTCCCGCAGCCACCGAACTGGGAATTCTATGCCTCGTACGACACGGCTCAGGCGGTGGGAGGCGACTACTTCGACGTGCTGTGGCTGCCGGACGGCAAGCGGCTGTGCTTTGCGTTCGGCGACGTGGCGGGGAAGGGCGTACCCGCGTCGCTGGTGATGTCCCGCATTTCCAGCGTGGTGACGAACGTGATGGCGTTCGTCGACGACGTGGGCGAGGCGGCCATGCGCATCAACAACCAAATGTGCGCCAAGGCCGTGGAAGGCCGGTTCGTGACGTTTGTGCTCGGCATCATCAACCCGGAGACGGGCGAGATGTCGATCGTGAATGCGGGGCACATGCCGATCATGATTCGCAAGGTGGACGGCACGATCGAGGAGTTCGGCGAGGAAAGCGTGGGGGTGCCCATCGGCGTGATGGAGGACTACCCGTTCGAAGTCGCCCGACGGACGATTGCCCCAGGCGAAACGTGCGTGCTGTACACCGACGGCGTGAGCGAAGCCATGAACGCCAACAAGGATCTCTACGGCATGGAGCGGCTGAGGCAACTCGTGCACACCAGCCCGGCGGGCAAGGCGGAAGAGCTCGGCAAGACGATTCTCGCCGACGTCCGCAAGCACGCCAATGGCCACCCGCAGAACGACGACATCACCATCATGGTGTTCGGGCGGAAGGTGTGAGGGCGTGGTGAGTCATGAGTGGTCAAGAAGCCCACGGGTTGCATCCCGTGGGCTTTGTGCGGTACACGCTGACCGACGAATCTCCACGCACTCAATTCGCTGTCGGAACAATCGCGGTTTCGAGCGTCGCCGGATCGGCTTTGGCATAGCCCAGGCTGCGGACCACTTCGAGCACTTCGCTCCAGGTGGGGAACATGCGGCCGCTCTTCCGCTTGTAGTCGTCCATGGCCCGCATGAACTCGATCTCGTCGGCAGAGTAGTCGCGCTCACAGGTTGTGGGGTCGATCATGCGGCGGCGCTCCACTTTGCGGCGCGGCGTCTTGCGCCGCTCTTCGCCGACCAGTGTGGCGTCGCCGCGGCGACGTTCGGGAACAATGCGGCGGTTCTGGATCCGCCGGTCGACCACGGCGGGAGTGTGGGTGCTGAGCTCGTTGGTGATCATCGAGGAGGTCCATTGGCCCGGGGTGGTGAGACTCGCGATCCATCGCGTGTGCTGGGAGCCATTCCGTGCTACTCGATTATGACCGCGAAGGCTCCTTCGGCAACGGTTGTAAAAAATGCGAAGCGGTGTTAATTCGCAGAAACATTGCCGGACGACGGGACACGCCGGTGGTAACGATTGTGGGCGGGCTGAAGCCGGGCATTCCGAAAGCCCGGCATCAGGAGGTCAGCGCCGGAACGAGCAAAAGCCCGGCTTTCGGAAAAGCCGGGCTTTGTCGTGCCCAAGTCTGGGTTCAACCGGCTACCTCGCTTCAATCGTCATACCCGCGCGGAACCGCACTTCCGATTCCTTCCAACTCGCAGCGACGAACAACTGGTCGCCCAGTTGCGCGAGCGGACGCAGCACCTTGGCGAGTGAAGGGGGGGCGGGGTCGCGAACCTCGTCGTTCCCGAATGCCTCTCGCAGTTGCTGCAAATTGAGCCAGGCGAATATCCGCGCATCGGGAAAGCGATGCGCCGCGGTGACGGCAAGCGGCGAATGCTCGTCAGCAAACGCGGGACGGTCCAGCAACTCCGGATGGTTGGCGAGCAGCAGCCGCCCGGGCAGCCAGGCGAATGCCGGCTCAATGCCATCCGGGCCAACCAGCACGCGGCGCGAACCCTGGGAGGAATCGGTCCGCTCGACGTGCCAGGCTGCAGTCTCCTCACGGTTGTTGCGATCAGCGGCCGCCATATTCATTGCGAATAGCAGAGCGTTGTCGACGCCGTCGCGCAACTCGCGCGGCATCTCGGCCGGAAGGAACGACGTCGCCGTGCAATCCCACGCGCGCCACCAGGCTCCTGCATCGTCCCGCGGTGCGCGAGATTCGATGGCGACACCCCAATCTCCGAGCACGTGGGGCGATACGTCTGCGAGGACGTCCCGGCCCATCAGCAGTCCTCGCAGCACGCGGCGGCCTTTCTCCAGCCCCTCGCGATCGTGCGTCGACAGTAACCGCTCCCATTGCCGGACCAGCCACGGTAGCCTCACGTTCGCGCCGAGAACGGCCACCGCCCGCGGCGGTGCAGACGAGACAATCGACGGCAGCGCCGCCGCCTGGGCAAACTCGCGCCACTCGGAACCCGCCTGGCCTTCGTCCAGAGACACCAGCAGCTCTGCGTGCACGCCGTCAGTGGTGTGGATGCCAGCGGCAATTGCACGGAACGACTTCCACGCGTCGAGTAGTTTCTGCGACGGCGGCGACTTGACGGCGTCGCGGGCCAGTGCGGCGTCCCATTGCCGCGGATTGAGATAGGCGACCGCCCAGTTGCCGGAATGAAGGCGGTCGACGATGCCGCGATACTCGACGGTCCCCTGCAATGACTCGGCATTCGATCGGTCGAGGACGCGGTCCACGCAGTCGCGGACAAGGTGTTCGTGATCCGACAGCACGAACAGCCGGTTGTGGCGGGCAAAGTACAACGACCGCTCGCCCCCTGTGCGGCCGATGACGCGCCGAAAGTACTGGCCGCCGCGCGCGGCCGTTCGCCGTTCCGTTCTCAGCGGCAGCTCAAGTTTCTCCCACGAGCTCAGTACGCGGTCGATGGACTCCGCCGAGGTCGCCCGCGCCAACAGAACTCCCTGCGGCTCACCTTGCGACGGCAGATACAGCGCGAGCGCGACCGACTCGGCAAACAAGGCCCGCAACTGCTCGCTGAACGGGGCGCCGGTGACGGCGGCAACGTGGGCCTCCACGGCCTGCCATTTCTGCAGCGGGTCGAATGGCGCCGACCAGAACGCGTCTGCCAGACCGGACGCTTGCCAACGCCGGCCCAGCTCCGAGTCGGCCAGCTCCGACGCGTGCCGATCCAGCTCCCGCAGCTCGACGAACAGCGCTGCATCGCGTCCCACGAGCGACGCCAGCGATTCAAACGTCTCCGCCGCCACGGCGGCAGCGCATTGGGCTGCGATGCAGAGTGCCAAAATGAGTCGCGGCGCGGTCATTCGCGGCATAGGTACAGTTCCTGCAAACTATCCTGCGGTGGGCATGGGGACCACTTCGCCCAGGAACCCGAAGCCGGCGTTCACCTGCTCGCCGATCGGCTCGCTCCACGGCAACCACGTTGGAGGAGCAGGGACGGTCGGGTGTTCGATCTCCACGGACGTCGGCGTCGGCGCTACTGCGGGCAACTGAGCCAGGTGGTCCAGCGATTCGACAGTCTCCCACACGACCAGTTGGGACGTGGTCCGCATATCGTTCCACACGGCGGCGACCGATTCGCTCAACGGGACGGCCGGTTCCATCGGAGGTGGTCGCACGGCGGCGATGGGCGTCCCCGGTTCCGATTGACGAAGGAGCGCGATCCCGGCGGCAACGAGCACGGCGAGCGCCGCAACCACCGTCATCCAACTCCGCGGCCGGGACCGTGAGATTGGGGCGCGGAGCTGGCGAGGCAGGACGTGAGCGACAATCCGCTCCGCCAAGACGTTGTCGGGTAGGCTCGGCAAGGGCGCCGCCTTCCACAGCGCGAAAGCGCGGTCCAGCGCGGTTTCCGAGGACCACAGCGTCCGGCAGGCTTGGCAGTCGGCAACGTGCCGCGACGCCGCCTCAGAGAGAACGCGTTCGCGCTCGTCCGCGGTGTCGTGCAGCCAGGCGTCAAAATCGGTGCAGTTCATGGCCTTCCTCGTCGGTGACGCCGCGCTGCTTGAGCCGCTCGGTCAATTCCTTTCGAGCGCGGTACAGCCACGTCTTCACCGTGCCTTGCGGGCAGTTTATCGTTTTGGCGATTTCTTCAACCGACAACTCCTGCTGGTAGAACAACACGACGCAGATCTTGTATTCGGGCCGCAGTTCCTGGATGCACTGCTGCAGCTCTTCACCGAGGTCTGCCGTGGAACGGTTGTCGGCGGGCCAGGCGTCGCAGTTCTCCGCCGTCGCCGGGCGGCGCGAACGGCGCTCCAAGGCAGTCCGACAGCGATTGGCGGCAATCATCAACAGCCACGGGCGCAGCGGCCGGGCCGAGTCCCAGTGCGCCAGATGCCGCACTGCCCGCAGCAGCGTTTCCTGCGTCACGTCTTCCGCATCGTGCTGGTCTCCCATCATGCGGAGACACAGGCGAAACACGAGATTCTGGAATCGTTCCACGAAGGCCCGCAGCGCCCCGGCGTCGCCCGACAAGCAGAGTTGGACCAGCGCGGCGTCGTCATCCACCGTGTCGCCCATCGTCCCGAAAAGGAATACCCGCACCGCGTCCGGCGGGTTTCACGGGTCAATCCGGTGTCGGTGCGTTGGCGCGAGCCGATCGGGTGGGACGGATCTCCAGCCCGTCTGGGCAGATGGGAAATCTGCCCGATTGACCTTACCGCGAGATGGCTTCTCGCGCCAGCGTGCGGGCCATTTTGTAGGCGTGCCGCACCGTGAACGACCGCCCTTCCATCTGCTCCTCGGTAAAGTACTTGCCGATATCGCTGGGGGGCAGCCCGGCGAGCGCGATCGTCAGGGGCAGGAGATCGAGGAATTCGCGGTAGCGCCGCTGCTGGTCGGCGACCTGGGCGTTCGGTTCGTTCATGAGACACGTTCCCGAGAAAGCCGCGGCTGGACGGCGTCACTTCCCGCCGCGACGCTGCATATACTGCTTGATGATGTCCGCCGCGGAGTTGGAACTCTTTTCGGCCTCTTTGACCGGAGGTGCCGCCGTCGATTCTCCAGCGACAGGAGCGGCAGGCGGGGAGGGAGCCGCGGTCGGTGTTTTGACTCCGGTTTCATCCGGTGGTGGAAGCCGGACCGGCATCGCGGCCACGGTTGAGCCCGTCGCCGCAGCGGGCGGCGGAACTGGTGTCGGCGGGGCCGGATAGCCGGGCATAACCGGAGGATATCCCGGCGCAGGCGCGTAGCCTGCCGGATAACCTGGCTGCGGATAGCCCGGAAACACCATCGGATAGCCCGGTGGGTACGCGGGCATCGCGCCCGCGGGCGGATAGCCGTAGCCGGGAACCATGCCCGGATACCCTGGAACTTGCGGCGGATTGTGGATCGCCGTATCGCCGGTAAAGTTCGCGACAGTGGCGTTCATGTCCGCTGCCGCCGCGGTCGGCATTTCATAAGTGGTCTCGGAGGCGGCCCTCGCTGGGGGCAACTCGAATTCACCGGACGGCCGGTCCGACGCGCCGGTTGGCGTTCCTGTCGGTGCGGCCGCCGCCACCGGAGCCGCCTTGCCCAAGGCGAGCTGCAATTCCAGCTTGCCGATGGTGATCTTGTCGCCGTCGTTCAACACCACTTCGTGCCGGACCAGTTCTCCGTTGACGCGGGTACCGTTCGTGCTCCCCAAGTCGCGCAGGCGGACCGTGTAGTCGTCCACCAGGAAAATGCAGTGATGGCGGCTGACCATGTCACTGTTCGGCCGCAAGTGGCAGTCTTGCTCGCGGCCCACCAAAAACTTCTTGGTATTCAGCGGGATCAGCTTGCCTTGGAACTTGCCGCCAAGAACCTTCAAGTCGGCTTGCAACATGGAACGCCTCACTCCCTCTCAGCAGTACGAAGTGGCCCGGGAATTGACATCAATTGACATCGAAGGAGTCGAACACAGCGAGGTTCAAGATGAGGATGAGGCAAGAGGAGGAAGTACAGGCCGCGGCCTTCGTGACTGCAAAGACATGGGAAATGAGATCAGGCACGAACGTGGCATGGCTGTGCGCTACGCTACCGCTTTGAACCACACGTGTCAACACAATTCGCGGGTGGCCGATGCGTCAAATCGTCGGCGTTTGCAGGGCCTCCCGAGCAGTCGTGAGTGTCGTCTTGCTGCGGCGTGGAGGCAAGAGGTTCGCGCACAATTCTCAGCAGAAATTGCCCCCTGCGGAGGGGATCTCACTGCAAGCGAGCATACCGATCCCGAACGAGGGTTGCCGCCCGGGCGCGCTCGGCGGAGGACAAGTCGTCCGGCTGGAGCTCGGCGCCAATGGCCACCGCCAAATCGCGGGCAAACCCGGCATCGATGGCCAGATCGTCACACGCTCCGGCCAACTCCGGCGCGACGTCGCACAAGCCCTGGATGCCGGGCGCGTAGGGCGATTCGCTCAGCAATACGCTCCCATGCTGCAGCAGCGCCCCACGCCGCCGACGCTGCGCACTGCCGATGACTTTGACCCCCCGGCAACAGACGTCGTGCTCGTCGCGACGGAGATAGCACATGACCGGCTCGTCTCCGTGCCGCTGCGTGACGCCGCGCTGCGACGCTGCGACGGCGAAGCGCGTCTGCAGCGCCTCGCACAGCGCCCGGTGCACGACGTCGTACAAGTCGTAGGGATGGCGGAGCAGGGGGGCCAGCGCCGGCAATGTGCAGCTGTAGGTCCACTCGCGGTGATGCAGAATCGCGCCGCCGCCGGTCAAGCGCCGCACGACGTCGATCCCCGGCTTGCCCGACCATGCGTCGGCCGCGGACGCAGGTTGGAAGTAGCCCAGCGACACCGTCGGCCGTCGCCAGCGATACCAACGCACTGTCGGGATGCCGCCCGCGACGGCCGACTCCAACAGCGCCTCGTCCACCGCCATGTTCCACGCGCCGGATTGCGGCACGTTTTCAAGAATGAATCGGCAGACGGGAAAATGGGGCATGGAAGACACGCGCAATCAGTCGAGCGCTGTTCACCGTAGGGGGATTGGAAATCCGTCCTACCCAAATCACGCGATCCGACGCACGCCAGCACGCTCAAGCGTTGTGTGCCCAGCGGCAGATGGGTTGTCGCGCCGCCTGGACTTCGTTGGGCCGGCTGACCGGCAGCGTGTGCGGGGCTTCGCGGAGGAATTCCACCGGCTCGTCGAGGATCCGGCGAATCGCCGCGGCAAACGCGTCGAGCGTGGCCCGCGATTCGGTCTCCGTCGGCTCGACCATCACCGCTTCGGGCACTACCAGAGGGAAGTACACCGTCGGCGCGTGGAAGCCGTAATCGAGCAGCCGCTTGGCAATATCCATCGCCGAGATCCCGCGTTCCTTCACTAACCCCTGTGCCGTTGCGACAAATTCGTGCAGGCAGCGTTCGCCATAAGCGGCGGGCAGCACGTCCTTCAACAGCGCCTGCAAGTAGTTGGCATTGAGGATGGCGTGCTCCGACACGGCACGCAGTCCGGCGGCTCCCAGCGTCCGCAAATAGAAGTAGCCGCGCAGCAAAATCCCCACGTTGCCGAAATGCGAGCGCACGCGGCCAATCGACTTCTGCGGCGTGAACAGCTCGTAGCGCGGGCCGGCAGTGTCCCGGTCACTTCCGAGTGACTGGGACACTTTCACGATTGGACCGGGCAGGAAGTCTCCGAGGTCGGCACGCACTGCGATCGGCCCTGCCCCGGGTCCGCCGGCCCCGTGCGGACCCGTGAATGTTTTGTGCACGTTGTAGTGCATCATGTCGCCGCCGAAGTCTCCAGGACGCGTGATACCCAGGATGGCGTTCATATTGGCGCCGTCGATGTACACCAGCCCGCCGACGTCGTGCACCATCTGCGAAATCTCGGCGATCTGCGGCTCGAACAGCCCCAGCGTATTGGGATTGGTGACCATGAACACCGCCACGCGATCGTCCAGCACGCTCCGCAGCGCACCGAGTTCGACGAGGCCATCGTCGGATTTCGGCAACTGAACGGTCTCGAAGCCGGCCAGCGCCGCGCTGGCGGGATTGGTGCCGTGCGCACTGGCGGGAAACACCACGCGCGTCCGTTTCTCGCCGCGGTTGCGAAAGTAAGCCGCAGCCACGAACAGCGCCGTGAGCTCGCCCTGCGCGCCGGCCGCCGGCTGCAGCGACACCGCCGGCAGGCCGCTGATTTCCGCCAGCATCTGCTGCAGGTCGAAGAAGATCTTCCACAGGCCCTGCAGATCGTCATCGCTCTGGTAGGGATGCACATCTCCCAGGCCCGGCAGCCGCGCCCAGCGCTCGTGACGCTTGGGGTTGTACTTCATGGTGCAACTGCCGAGCGGATAGAAGTGCGTGTCGACCGACATGTTCAGGGTCGACAAGTTGACGTAATGCCGCACGACATCCGGCTCGCTGACTTCCGGCAGTGCGGGGGGCGCTGCGGCGCGGTATTTGTCCGGGACCAGGTCGCTCAGCGGACGCTCGGGAACATCGGACGGCGGCAGCATTGCGGCGCGCCGGCCGGGCACGGACAGTTCGTGCAGCAAACGGGTCGCGGATCGGTTTCGCATCGAGATTTCTTCAGTGATGTTTCGCGAAAACGCAAGCGCCGGCCGCTTGCGGCTTCACCTTTCCGGTCCCCTCTCCCCCGTCTGCGGGGAAGAAGGTTAGGGTGAGGGGGCCGCTAGCAAACGTCGCCCCCTCATCCGGCCTTCGGCCACCTTCTCCCCCGCGGACGGGGGAGAAGGGACCGCTCATGCCCCACTTCGCTGATAAGGTACACGCAACCTTACATGCGTTGTCACGCCCGCAGCGCCTCCACCAGGCGATCGATCTCGGCCTTCGTCCGGCATTCCGTCACTGCGATTAACAATCCGTGTTCGCCAGCGTCGGCACGCAATCCCGCAGCGATCGGAAACCGCGATAGCCGCGGACCAATGTCGCAACCGGCTCGATGCGCGGCAGCCACGGCGACGCCCGCACCGCGCGGACAGCGCACCGCGAACTCCTTGAAAAACGGCTGCGACGACATCCGCTCGTAGCCCACGGCAGCCATCCGTTCGGCCGCGTAGTGCGCCTTGCGACAGCACAGTTCCGCAACTTCGCGCAGTCCCTGCGGCCCCATCAGTGCCAGATAGACTGTCGCCCGCAGCGCCAACAACCCCTGGTTCGTGCAGATGTTGCTCGTAGCCTTTTCCCGCCGAATGTGCTGCTCGCGCGTCTGCAGATTCAGTACGAAGCACCGCTCGCCGCGGCGGTCCACCGTCTGTCCGATGATCCGCCCCGGCATCTTGCGGACGAACTCATTCCGGCACGCCAGCACACCCAGATACGGCCCGCCGTACTGCAGCGGGATGCCCAACGACTGCCCTTCCGCCACGGCAATGTCCACACCGCACTCGCCGGGGCGCTTCAGCAGACCCAGGCTGATGGGATCGAACGACTCAATCGACAATGCTCCGCGAGAGTGCGCCAATTCGCTGATCGCGGTCACGTCTTCCAGGCAGCCGAAGAAGTTCGGATGCTGGACGACGACGGCCGCGGTCTGGTCGTCCAGAAGATCTCGCAGAAAGTCCAGATCGGTGACTCCGTCGCGCAGCGGCACGGCATAAACACCACCGCCCCATCCGGCGAGGTAGGTCTGCAGCGTCTGAATGGTTTCGGGATGCACGCCGGCCGACACGAGCACCTGGCCGGAACGGTCGGTGGCGCGCTCGGCCATCAGCACGGCTTCGGCGACGGCGGACGCGCCTTCGTACAGGCTCGCATTGGCGACGTCGAGGCCGGTCAATTCGCAAATGAGCGACTGGTACTCGAAGAACGCCTGCAGGCTGCCCTGCGAGGCTTCTGCCTGATAGGGGGTGTAGGCCGTATAGAACTCCCCGCGACCCGCGATCTCGTCCACCACGCTGGGGATGAAGTGGTCGTACACGCCGCCGCCGAGAAAGCATGCGCGCCCGCCGACGCCGACGTTCTGTTCCGCAAGCTGTCGCAGTTCCTGCTCGAGCGCGAGTTCGGTGAGCGGCGGAGGCAAGTCGAGGGGGCGCCGCAACTGCAACTCGGCAGGGACTGGTGCCAGCAATTCGTCGATCGACGCAACGCCGATCCGCGCCAGCATGGCGCGTTGCTCGTCTGGCGTGTTGAAGAGATAGCTCACGAACGGGATTCCAAAGGATCGCGTCGCTTGCGGTTAGCGTGGAACACGCCGTTGCGCTGCACGTCCGCTAACCGCAAGCGTCGCGCGGCGCCAACTCGGATTTCGGCGCCTCAATGCGACTCGCTTGCGCAATGTGCGTCGTACGCCGCCGCATCGAGCAGGGAGTCCAACTCGGCGGGGGAGTCCATTTTCAGCTTGATCATCCAGCCCGACTGGTAGGGATCTTTCGCCAACCCCTCGAGCTTGTTGACGAGCTGCTTGTTGACCTCGGTGACGGTCCCCGAGACCGGCGCGTACAAATCGCTGACGTGCTTGACGCTCTCGATCTCGCCGAACGACTCGCCCTGGCGGAAAGCTTTGCCGACAGAGGGGAGCTCGATGTTCACGACGTCGCTCAACAAGTCGACGGCGAACTGCGTGATGCCCACCGTCGCCGTGTCGCCGCTGACGGCGACCCACTCGTGCGTTTTGGCAAATTTCAGACCCGAAGGTGCGGTCACAAGGGACTCCTTCCCGATGTGTGGTGAAACGTCCCGGCCACTCCGAAGCAACCGGGACATCGGCCAATGTCACGGCGCGCCCGGAGTGGGTTTCGTGCCGAGGTGTTGCTGCTCGAACTGCGTGATCTTCTCCAGCCGCCGGGCGTGCCGGCCCCCTTCGAAGGCCGTCGTCAGCCAGATCTCCACCATCCGGCTGACGAGCCGCTCGCCTAACAGGTCGGCCGACAGGCACATAATATTGGCATCGTTATGGCGACGGCTCATCTCGGCTGTCAAATCATCGTGGCACGAGACCGCCCGGACGCCGGGAAACTTATTCGCCACGATGCACATGCCCATGCCGGTGCCGCAGATCAGGATACCGCGGTCGATCGTCCCCTGGGCGACGTCCTGGGCGACGCGGGCGGCGTAATCGGGATAGTCCACGCTCTCGCCGCTGCCCGGACCGTAATCGAGCCCTTCGTGGCCCAACTCGCCGAGCTGTTCGAGAATCTTAGCTTTGACCTGGTACCCGCGGTGATCGCTGGCGACCGCGATTTTCATGGGAGGAGCTTCACTTCACTCAGGAGCAATCTGGTCGACGATCGCGCGCACGTGCCGGTCGATCGCCCGCTGGCAATCTTCGTACACTTCGCGGCTGCCGCCGATGGGATCGGGGATATCGGTGCGATCTTCCGCCAGGGTGCGCACCCGGCTTTCAAGTTCGGGATGGCTCGCCAGGATCGCCTGTCGATGCTGGCGCGTCATCGTGTAAATCGCGTCGGCCTGCTGCAACAGTCGGTCGGTAACGGGCTGGCTGCCATGTTCGCTCAGGTCGATGCCGCTGTGGGCCAGCAGTTCCACTGCCTCGCGACTGGCCGGGGCGCCGATGGTCGCTGCCAAGCCCGCCGACAGAACCACGTAACCGTGGTCTTCCAGCTCGTGCGGCTGACATTTTAACCGCTCGGCCAAAAGTTTGCGAAAGATCGCTTCGGCCATGGGGCTGCGACACGTATTTCCTGTGCAGACAAAGAGATACACCTCGCCCGCCAGCCGCGCCACATGCCGCGACCCCACCACCCCTTCCGACAGCACGGTCCACCGGGACCCGTCGATTTGCACGACGGTGGTCGCCTCGCCATAGCGGCATGGACCATCGTTCAGGATCAGCGCGGCAGCGTCGGTCCAACGGGTTGGCACATCGGCGGGTGTCTTGCGCGGAAAACTGGTCGAGTGACCATCTGCAATGCTGACGAGCGGACCTGGCAGGTACCGCTGGAGGTCGGAGCACAGGGGATGAGCCGATGAGCGAAAATGCACACCCGCGGGACGCACGAGATGCCGGCGAATCGACTCCGGCAACTGTTCGTACAACCCGCCCACATCCTTCAGCGCCAGCACAACTGGACCGGGCCAGCAGCGGCGCGCCAGCTTGATTGCGGTGCGCGGAACATTCGACCAATAGTCACGACCGTCGTCGGCGGAACGGACCGCCAGTTCCAGCCCGAACTCATCGGAAAGCGCAGCCAATCGGTCCACGGCGGCCACATGCAATCCGTTCGCAACCAACGTGTACTGTGTCTCCGTGGGCACCAACAGCAACTGCCCTTCCGCCAGCAATTGACAGGACCGATGGACGATGTCCCGGGGGTCGTCGGCACAGCGAATATCAACGGTTTCCGGCATCAGGCGGACGACGCTCTGGAGAGAAAAGCATTCGGTCACGGGATCCAAATGAACACCAACCGGGCGGGTTAACGGAGACGGGAATGAGGGGCCATTATCCTAGAGGTTGCCCCGCGACGAGGCAACCCTCTGCCGCTGACGAATCGCCTCCCAACCGCAATCGCCGAAACCAGTTAGCACGAAGAGCCGAAGCGTGTCGCCCCGTTCTCCCGTTCTCTTGATGATGGACCAGACTGGTGGCACACGCCCGGCTTCAAGAATTACAACTCCGGCTCGGGGTGATAGCGATCTGGATTCCAGTGGCGCGCCAGCTCTACCAGCGTGTTTAACAGCGCGGCATCGGTGCTGCATGCGACGATGCCCGGCAACCGGGCCATGTCGGCGCGCTCGTCAGTCCATGTCTCGCGGAAATGGACCGGCTGTCGGTTGTGTACCCACACCGCATCGCCGCCCAGCAATAGGGCCAACTGCAACGACACCGGAAAGTCGTACACATTTGGTGAATGGATCAGCGAGCCGGCGAACTCTCCGCACGCCATCAAGTCGTACAGGCAGCCTGGCATGTCGTCCTGTGCGACCCCTTCCAAACCTGCCGCTGTGACTCGCCGCGCGGCCTCCGCATCGCGATGTTGAAAACCGATCAGGTAGATCTTCCGACCCGCGGTGCGGTTTCGTGCGGTCATTACCGGCAGCGATCGCACGACATCCAGCGCGGGGCGCGACGGGTCGTCGGGACCGCAGGCGACGCGCTCCTCGTACGCTTCCACCCACCACCCGTGATCTCCCTTTTCGGGAATGTAGACCAGCGAATACAGCACCTGCTCGGGGTCGCGCAGGTGAAGCATCACCGCGTAGCCGTTGCCCGACCTGTCGCGATACTGTTTCGTGCCGTCGATCGGATCGAGCGCAATCGACAGCGTCGATTCCGTGGCAAAGCGGCCCAGGTCGCCGGTCGATTCCTCGGCCTCAATGCGACAATGGCGAAAGATGGGGTCGGTGTCCCGCAGTGCCGCGACGAGCAGTTCCTGAATGGTGAGATCGGCGAGTGTCAGCGCATCGGTGGTGGCGCTGCCGGACGACTTGCCGCCGAGTGCGATGTTGTGTCCGCGCAGCCCGCGCGCAATGCCGCCCGCCCAACGCAACACCGAGGGCATCTGCACCGACAATGCCGTGATGACAAATTCGGGATCCATGACGTCAGGATACCGCGATTACCAGGCGGCGACGAGTCATCCGGAGTCTTCCAACCAGCGCATGAATACGTCGGCCACGTCGATGCGGTTCACCCGCGCGAAGGCCTTCCAGCCCGGCACCGCGTTGACCTCGATCACGAAGGGCTGCCCGTCACGGTCGTACAGGAGATCGATCCCCGCAAACGCAGCTCCCGTCACCTCCGCGGCTCTCAACGCCAGCTCGCACTCGCGATCATTTGGCGAATGGGACTCTGCATGGCCCGATTGCGACACGTTGGTGCGGAAACCGTCTTGGGCGATTCGGCGCATCCCGCCGAGGACGCGGCCTCCCAGCACGAGGACGCGGACGTCGCTGCCGCCGTGATCGACGTATCGCTGCACGTACAGCACGGCGTCGATGCGTTCCAGCGTGCGGAACACGCGTTGGGCGATGTTGGGATCACTCACGCGGACAATTCCGCGGCCTTCACCGCCGAACAGCGGCTTGACGACAACGTCGCCGCCGAACTTGGAGAACGCCGTCAGTGCTTGCTCGACGGATTCGCAGGCAACGGTGTCGGGAACGGGAATCTCCGCCGCCGCCAGACGCACCGTAGTAAGGTACTTATCCACGGCACATTCGAGCGACTTTGGCGGATTGACGACGCGCGTTCCGCACGCCTCCCACCGCGCGAGCAGATCCATCCGCAGTACGACTTGTTCGAGTGACCCTGGCGGCATGGTGCGGACGATGACGGCCTCCGGCGTGTCCGGGACGCTTCCGAGCGTCCCGGACACTTTTTCGCGCTGGTCGATGACGTCGCCGGAGAGTTGTGAAAAATCGAGCCGCGTGCAGCGATGCCGCCGGTCGCGGGCCGCGCGCTCCAAGTCCCGGTAATACCAGCTGTCGGGCTGTGCGAGGATGGCGATGTGCATCGGTGAAGAGACCCAGGGATGGCTATCCCTGGGCTTCCTTCAGGTCAGTCCGAACGAGCGGCGCAGGATGTCCGGCGCAGTCTTGCCGGCGACATGCACGCGGCCGGTGTCGACATTGTGAAAGATCACCTCGGCGGGGCTGAACAGCATGGGGTCGATTTTATAGAAGTCCTTCCCCGCGGCCTCAAAAATCTCCAGGAACGGACGGCCATACGCCGGCGACGACAGCGATGGCACCTTCGCCGCCACGTCTGCCAGCGACTCGTCGTCGCCGTTGACCCACAGCGTCACGCGGCCGCCGTAGAGGATCGCGTCGTTGGTGCGGCCAATGCCTTCCAGGTCGTTCTTCGCCACCGGGGCCAGCGGCGCCTGTCCGAAGCCGCTGCGGACTCGGGTGACGTCGAAGCCGAGCTCGAACAGTTTGTGCATCGCCGTCTCGACCGACCGGGCGAGGACCTGGAAGTTGCCCGCCATGCTCGACGTCGGCGCCGCCAGCAGCACGACGTCAGACGGCTCCACCTCCGTTTTGTCGGCGATTTCCTCAAAGACCTCGCGCTTGGGCAGCTTGGCCGTTTCCAGAACACCCACAACCTGGTCCGCCTCTTCGCGGTACCACAGCTTGTCGAACAGCGGCTCGCGGGCGGCGGCGGCCCGCATTGGCCCCGAACCCATCGCAAAATACTTTCCGACGCTGATCTGCCAGCCCGCGTACTGGCTGAACAGGCACGCAGCGACGGGATAGTCGGTCTGCACGACCACGTGCGGCCACGCGAGATCACCGAGGAACCCGGGCGCCGTGCTCACGTCGGCGAGGCCGGACATGCAGATCGACGCCAGCATCGCGCCCGCTTCGAGGCCGCCTTCGGCTTCGACGCCGAAGTCCAGCAGCAACCCGCTGCCGGGCACGTCGTGCGCCGTCACGCGAAAGTCGTGGGGGTTTTCGGTGACGTCCTCAACGAGCTGCGAGGCGAGATCGTTTAGTTCGAGGTTCATTCCGGGCGATCACTCGTTAAATGCAAAGACAGCCACGGACGTGTCTGGTCCCCTCGCCCCCGTCTGCGGGGAAGAGGGCCAGGGAGAGGGGGTGAGGTGGGCAACGCCTTCAATTCCTCGATGGCGGCAAAAAAAGCCCCCTCTCTCTAACTCTCTCCCCCGCGGACGGGGGAGAGAGGACAGGATTCCTTATCGTACGCTGTCGTGCTGATTCCTCGTTATCCGTGCCCTTCAGTGTGCATCCGTGGCTGCATTTTTCTTCCCCGCCGGTTCAATGTCATCCGGCAACTCTTGGGGTTGGAATCGTAGTCGGATCTCCATCTGGCAACAATCGCAGGGCTTGATCTCGTACATCGGGATCGAGCAGATGTCGCACCAGTAATCGGTGTATTGCGGGCGGCCTTTCTCGTCGAACGTGTACACCGACAGCACATACAGGAACGGCAGCCCTGGGCGGCGGTAGCCGACCAACTCCACTTTGCGGTTCCGCAAACGTTCGTCCTGGTAGAACGCCCGTCCGCGCCAGTCCGGCAGGATGGGGATGAGCTCGTCGGCGGTCTCCAGCGCCACCTGGTCCTTCAACTCCTCGGTGGAGGCCTTGACGCCCCGGCGCTGCAGCGCCTCGTTCACCTGCACCACCTGCCCGCGGAAGAGCTGCTTCGGCGGCGACTTGGAAGAAGGCGCTTGGGCTTCGTCGGCGTGAAGGGCGGTGCCGGCGAAGAAGGCAACCATCACCCACGCCGCCGGTCGGGACCAGGAACTTTTCGTGAGAGCACTCATCAAACCGGCTCGCTTCCGTGACGTTCTGCAGCCTTCAGGATACCATTTGAGCTTCGCAGCGACGACGGAACCTTGGGTCCTCAGTACTCAGTACGCTGTACTCTGCACGCCGGTCCCGGTTCGTACGTCCCCCAATCACGGCGACCCCTTCATGACACCGAGCCGCAACGCCGCTCGCACTTTCGGCTTAGCCGCGCTGGTTGTGGCCGTCCTGGCCGCCGCCGTGTTACTGCCCCGGCCTGCATCGAGAATTGAGGCCCGCACGCTGGTCGCGGCGGGGGACATGCAGTGGTACCGCGGCAACCTGCATACGCACTCGCTGTGGAGCGACGGGGACGACTTCCTCGAGAACATCGCGTTGTGGTATCGCGACCACGGCTACGACTTCCTGTGTTTCACCGACCACAACGTGCTGGCCCGGACTCAGCGCTGGGTCGACGTCGAGAAGGCAAAGTCGGGTCGGAAGGCCTACGAGCGGTTGAAGGCACAGTTTCCCGACGGGCTTGATGAGCGGACGGTCGATGACAGGCTGGAAGTCCGCTTGCGCACCTTCGACGAAGTCCGCCAGCTCGTCGCCCGACCCGACTTCCTGCTGGTGCAGGGCGAAGAGATCAGCGACAAGTTTGACAAGCTGCCGATCCATCTCAACGCCAGCAACGTGCGGGAGTTGATCCCGCCGCGCGGCGGCGACAGCGTGGCCGAGGTTCTGCAGAACAACGTAGACGCCGTGGTCGCCCAGCGCGAACGCACGAAGCAGCCGATGCTGGTGCACGTGAACCATCCCAACTTTCGCTGGGGTCTCACCGCAGAAGACCTGATGCGCGTCCGCGGCGAGAACTTCTTCGAGGTCTACAACGGCCATCCCGAGGTCCACAACACCGGCGACGCAGAACATGCCTCGACGGAGCGGATCTGGGACATCATCCTCACGAAGCGCATCACCGAGCTCGACTTGCCGCTGATGTACGGTCTGGCAACCGACGACGGTCACAGTTATCACCGCATTCCCAGCCGCGACAGCGAGCCGGGCCGCGGATGGGTGATGGTCCTGGCGGCGGAACTGACGCCGGCGTCGCTCATCGAAGCGCTCGAGGCCGGCCGGTTCTACGCCAGCAGCGGCGTCGCGTTGGAGCAGGTCACTTCGTCGTCTGCCGGGCTGGAGATCCAGATCCGCAGCGAGCCGGGCGTGACGTACAAAACGGAGTTCATCGGCACGCGGAAGGGGGCCAACCTCGACAGCGAGCCGGTGCGGGACAAAGACGGAAAAGAGCTCCCCGTGACGCGGCGCTATTCGCCCGACGTGGGAGCCGTGCTGGCCACCGTCGAGGGGTCGAACGCGAAGTACGAATGTCGCGGCGACGAGCTATACGTCCGCGCCCGGATCACGTCGTCCAAGCCGCATCCCAATCCGTCGGAGATCGGGGATCTCGAAAGCGCCTGGGTGCAACCGGTCCGCGGCCCGGGAGCGAAGTAGCAACGACCGCCGCATCACGCTTGCGGCTTCGTACGCCGCGCGGAACAGGACAACATGACCGGCTGGCAATTCTGGATCGACGTCGGAGGGACATTCACCGATGGCGTCGTCACGCGGCCCGCGGGCGAACAGTTCATCCTGAAGGTGCTCAGTTCCGGGGCCGTGAAGGGAAAACTCTGCACCCTGGCCGACGGGACGTGTGGCGATCCGGCGTTGGCCAGCCCACGGGATGATGTGTGGGTCGGATATCTCATCACGTTTTTCGACGCTGACGGCCGTGTCGCGGGCAGCACGCGCGTCGTGTCGTCGCAACCCAACGGGTCGTTGACGCTCGCCGACGCGCTTCCCACAGAGCACACGACGCGGTTCGAGTTGTCCAGCGGCGAGGAAGCCCCCGTGCTGCTCATCCGACAGGCGCTGGGATTGCGTCTGGACGAGCCGATCCCGCCAGTCACGGTGCGGCTGGGGACAACGCGCGGGACGAACGCGCTGCTCACGCGACGCGGCGCAAAGACTGGTTTTCTCACCACGCGCGGCTTTCGCGATGTGTTGCGGATCGCCAACCAGGACCGGCCGCGGTTGTTTGACCTCGCCATCCAGAAGCCGGAGCCGCTGTTCCACGCGGTGGCGGAGATCGACGAGCGGCTCGACGCGCAGGGAAACGTCCTGCAACCACTCAATACCGACCAGGTGCGGGAAGCGTTGCGGGAACTGCAGGAGTCCGGTTGCGAGTCGCTGGCGATCTGCCTGCTGCACGCCTACGCGAATCCGGCGCACGAGGAGTTCGTGGCCCGTCTGGCGCGAGAAGCGGGCTTTCGCCAGGTGAGCGTTTCGAGCCGGGTATCGCCGACGATCAAGATCGTCTCCCGCGGCGACACCACGGTGATGGACGCCTACCTCAGCCCGATCTTGCGCGACTACGTGGAACGGCTGCAAACGCAACTACCCGGTAGCGATGTGCGGTTCATGACGTCGTCTGGCGGGTTGGTGACCGCGGAGCGCTTCACCGGCAAGGAGAGCGTGCTCTCCGGTCCGGCAGGGGGCGTGATCGGCTGTGCGCGGCTGGCGCAGGAGACGAAGCCCGGCTTTTCCGAAAGCCGGGCTTCCACAGGTAATGAAGCCGGGCTTTCGGAAAAGCCCGGCTTCGGACACATCATCGGCTTCGACATGGGGGGCACGAGCACCGACGTGTCGCGGTATGACGGCCGATTCGAATATGAATACGAGACGGTGAAGGCGGGGGTGCGGATTGTCACGCCGATGCTGGCGATTGAAACCGTCGCGGCGGGGGGAGGCAGCATCTGCGGCTTCGACGGCGTGAAGCTGTTCGCCGGTCCGCAGAGTGCCGGCGCCGACCCGGGACCGGCCTGCTACGGCCGGGGCGGTCCGCTCACCGTCACCGATTGCAACGTGTTTCTGGGACGGATTCCGGCGGACTGTTTTCCCTTCGCGCTCGACAGGGCCGCGATCGAACGGCGCCTGCAGACGCTGTGTGCGGAGATCGCTCGATCGCCGTTCGGCAAGCAGTACACTCCCCATGAGCTGGCCGCAGGGTACCTGGACATCGCTGATGCTGCCATGGCTCGCGCGATCCGCAAAGTGTCGGTCGCGAAGGGCTACGACCCGGCCGATTACGCGCTGGTCCCGTTCGGCGGGGCAGGGGGGCAGCACGCCTGTGCGTTGGCGCGGCTGCTGGGCATGTCGCGGATCGTGGCCCATCCCTGGGCGGGCGTGCTCAGCGCCTACGGCATCGGCCACGCGGACGTGCGACGGTTCCGCCAGCAGGCCGTGTTGCAGCCGTTCCACGCAGCGACTCTGGCCGAGCTGCAGCCGCGGATTCGCGAGATGGCCGATGCGGCGCGGGCGGAAGTCCTCGCGGAAGGGATCCCGGCAGACCGCATCGCCGAGGCCGAGGTGTCGCTCGACCTGCGGTACCGTGGCGTAGAGAGCGCGATCAGCATCCCGACTCCCGCGGACGGCGATTACGAGCGCGACTACGCGGCCCGACATCGTCAGCTCTACGGCTACGACCGTCCGGGTCGGCCGCTGGAGATCGTTGCCGTCCGAGTGGAGGTAACGGGACGTTCCCGGACGGAGCTGCAGGAGTCGCAACGGATCGCCGACGCGGGAACTCCGCGCGCGACCCATCCAGAACACACCGCGTGGTTCGGCGGCGTCGCGCTGACGACGCCCGTCTTCACGCGCGCCGAACTGCGGCCGGGGCACGTCATCACCGGCCCGGCGATTATCGCGGAACCGACGTCGACGCTCGTGATTGAGCCGGGCTTCACCGCGCGTGTGCTGAGCCGCGGCGAGGTGGTGATCGAAACCGCGTTTAGCCGCGACCCGCAGGGGAGCGCTCCGAGCGGTTCGACACGTGCGCAGAGCGCTCCCCCGCGGGTCGCGGCTAAACGGGATCACGTCGACCCGGTGCAGCTCGAACTGTTCCATCACACATTCGGCTCGATCGCCGAGCAGATGGGGCTGACGCTGCAGCACACGTCGGTGTCCACGAACGTCAAGGAGCGGCTCGATTTTAGTTGCGCGCTTTTCGACCCGCAGGGCGGACTGGTGGTCAACGCACCGCACATCCCCGTGCACCTGGGTGCGATGAGCGAAACCGTCCGCTGCGTGCTGCGCGACAATCCGGACCTCGGCCAAGGTGACGTCATCGTCACCAACGACCCCTACCGTGGCGGATCGCATTTGCCCGATGTCACCGTGGTCACGCCGGTGCACGATCCGTCTTCGGGCCGGTTGCTGTTCTTCACCGCCAGCCGGGCGCATCACGCGGAGATCGGCGGCATTGTGCCGGGGAGCATGCCTCCGTTCTCGAAGAACCTGGGTGAAGAAGGGGTGCTGATCCGCAACTTTCGCCTGGTAGACAAGGGGGAGTCTCGCGAGGCGGAACTGGCGCGGGTGCTGCAATCGGGTCCGTATCCGTCGCGCTCCGTAAACGACAACCTGTCGGACATTCGGGCCCAGGTCGCCGCCAATCAGATGGGGGCGCGGCTGCTGCAGGACCTCATCGCCCAGCGCGGGGCCGACCTCGTGCAGGCGTACATGGGACACCTGCAGCGCGCGGCAGCAACGGCGATGCGAAGGGCGCTGGCGGCGCTCGCCGACGGCGATTATCGCTTTACCGACCACCTTGACGAGGGTTCGCCGATTACCGCCACCATCAGCATTCGCGGCGAATCGGCCCGCATCGATTTCACCGGCACGGGACCGGTGCTGGCGTCCAACCTGAACGCGAATCGCGCGATCGTGACGGCAGCGGTGATGTATGCGCTGCGGTGTTTGATCGGCGCGCCCAATCAACGCTTGCGCTTAGCGGAACGTCACGGCAACGCCCCGCTCACCGCAAGCATGGACGCGCACCTTCCCTTGAACGGCGGCGTGCTCGAGCCCATTGAGATCGTCCTCCCCGAATGCCTGCTGACCCCCCCCAAACACGCCGATCCCGCGCAGTGTCCGGCGATGGTCGGCGGCAACGTGGAAACGTCGCAGCGCACGGTCGACGTGTTGCTCGGTGCGCTGGGACTCGCCGCCGCCAGCCAGGGAACGATGAACAACTTCACGTTCGGCGACGGCACGTTCGGGTATTACGAAACGATCTGCGGCGGCAGCGGAGCCACACGCGACGCGGACGGGGCGGACGCCGTCCATACCCACATGACCAACACGCGGCTCACCGATCCGGAGGTGCTGGAGCGGCGGTATCCCGTGCGGTTGCGCGAGTTCACGATTCGCCGCGGCTCGGGCGGCGCAGGGCAACACCGCGGCGGCGACGGCGTGGTGCGGCGGGTCGAGTTCTTGCAGCCGATGCAGGTCTCGCTGCTGACGGAACGCCGCGGTCCGTTCGCCCCATATGGCGTCGAAGGCGGACAACCCGGCGCCCTGGGACGCAATACGCTGACGCGCGCCGACGGTGCAACGACCGATCTCGGCGGCAAGGCGGCGTTTTCTGTGAACGCCGGCGATGTGTTGACCATCGAAACTCCCGGCGGCGGCGGGTTCGGCAGTCCCAGTGTCCCGGTCACTTCCGAGTGACTGGGACACTTTTTGAGTCACGGCGTGCCGTCTTGAGTGGGTTCGTTCCCACGCGTTATGATGGCGTCCATGAGCCGCACGCCGCCTGTTCTCGATCGCGCGACACTCTAGTCGTACCGCCCGTATGCCGGCAAAAAATGGTCGGAGCGCGGCGACCCGGTGTGGGTACTGGCGTGGATGTCGCCCCGGCAAGGCGAATGGACGGAAGAGGACTATCTGCGGATCGAAGCGACCGCTTTCGTCGAGCTGGTGGATGGCTGCCTGGAATTCCTGCCGACGCCGGTCCCGCTCCATCAGCTCATCGCGAAATTCCTGGCCCGTCGATTGGATGAAGTTGTGCCAAGCCGCTATCCCGGGCAGGTCTTGCCTGCGCCTTGTCCCATCCGGCTGTGGCCTGGAAGAATGCGCGAGCCGGACGTGTACTACGTTCGCCCGGAGCAGATGCCCGACCTCACGCAGCCGCCGAATGGTGCGGCGCTGGCCATTGAAATAGTCAGCGAAGGCGAAGAAAACCGACAACGCGACTTCGTCGACAAGCGCCGCGACTACGCCCGCGCCGGCATCAAGGAATACTGGATCGTCGACCCCGAAGAGGAGACCATCACCGTCCTCACGCTCGGCAAGAAGCGCTACCGGCTTCACGGCGAATTCAAGCCCGGCGACACGGCAACCTCGGTGCTGCTGCCCGGGTTCGCAGTCGATGTGAAATCCGTGTTCGCCGCGGGCCGCGGCAAGACCCGTTGAGCCTCGCTCTTCCACAGCGGAATGCCCAAGGCCGCGGCCGTCAGCGTAAACAACATCACCCACGGCTGCAGCCACAGCACCATGCGGACGGCGGAAATGGACATCGGCATGGTCCGGCTGCTCATAATGCCCGTGCGGTGCAGCAATGCGGCCGACGCAACCGCCAGCATGCAGGCCAGCAGTGTCGACGACACGACGGACCAGCAGCGAGACGTTCGCGGCGCTGCCATCCACAGCGCCGGTCCCAGGGCGAGGTAGGCGCAGACCACCAACATCTGAAGCTCTTCAGGAAGCGTTCCCCTCAGCGAGATCATCCATTCCACCAGCGCGACCACGGACCAGAACCAGGCAATCATCGCGGGAATTGTCAGCAGCGACTGCCAGGCCGAACGCCCAGTCCATCTCGATAACGGGACCAGCACGACGCCGGCATAGATCGCCTCAAAACACCATCCGTCCGCCGACCTGAAGATTTTTGCCGCGATGAGCGCCGCACCGAGCGTTGCTGCCGCAAGCCCCATCGCGCTCAGCAGCACCGACACGTGCAGCACGCGCGTCCAGCCGCTGAGGTGCGCCACCGTCGGCGGACACCCGCGCGCGAGCCACCACTGTGGGGCCTCGTGAAACACGCGCCAGATGGCGAGCGGCTTGTCGGCGGCGGACGGCATTCTACAGGGGTTCCGTCGATGGTCGCAGCCACCACAGCCGCGCACCCAATGTGATCGCAGCGACCGTCTGGAACGGCGCAAACACCATCGCCAATTGCCCCAGTTCCATCAGCGCATCCAACGCCGCCAGCGACGAAGTTATGGGGCCTAATGCCAGTCCGTATCCCGTGAATGCGCCTCCGATAGCGCCCGCTGCGACGCCCGCCGGAATCAGCCAGGCCAGTCGGCTTCCGGCGCGCAGCGGCGCCATCCATACACTCAGGATCACCATACCAGCCATGCCGCCCAACGCGCCTGCCGGGATGGAGTCCATTCCTCTCGATCCAAACGGCGGATCGTTTTCCAGATGCACATAGATCGCCGCCCAGTACGCCGCCGTCGACACCGGCACCGCGAACGCCGCAGCGAACCAGTTCCGACCCGACCACCGCGACAACGGCACCAGCACAAATGCGCCGAAGACCGCGCCCGGCATCCAGAACGATCCCTCTTCGTGGATCCGAACCAGCCCGTTCAGCATCAACAGTGCGGCCGAGAGCCAGCCCGACGCCGCTCCCACAGCGCCCAACAACAGACACGTCCGCAGCGCGCGCACCGATTGCCGCGCATCGCACAGCGCCGGCGGACGTTCGCGGCGCAGCCACCACCGCTGCGGCGATGCGAATACGCTGAGCGACAGGGCACGTGACGTGAAAGGTGGATCGGTCATGGGTTCAGGACCATCCGAACTTTGTTGCCAATGCGAATGGTGCCTCCGGCGATCACGCTTGCGGTGATGCCGCCGTGGCCGCGAATGGCGTTGAGTCCGCCGGGGCCGAAGGTCTCCTCCATCCGCGAGCAGGGATCGCATGGGCCGGTGTGTTCGAGGACACATTCGCCGATCTGGAATCGCCTGCCTTTGAGCGCCAGCAGGTTGATTCCGGAGACGACGAGGTTGCGCCGCAGTTGTGTGGGACGGACCACGTCTCGGTGTAGCAGCCCGGCAATGGCCGGGAGGTGCTCGTGCTGGATCAGCGTCACCTGCCGCTTACCGCCCGGATGGCGCTTGGAATGGTGATCTCCTTCGAGGCCGCGATCGACAATCAGTGCGACTGATTCCACCACAATGATCTCGCCGAACGGTTCCGGCGCGAGACCGATCCATTCGAGCCGGCCCACCTGCGGCAGTGTGTTTAATCGTTCGGCGACAGTTTGCATGAGGTAGACTCACGTCGGTCTGTATAATGGCGAGCGCCCAGGAGCATAGCATGGCCGCACTCGCCACCGGTTTGGAAGTCCGCCGCGCCTGTCGTGAAGGATCGCTCAATGGTCCCACGTGCGGATTGGCGCCAGGCTATGCGCAAGCCAACCTGGTGGTTCTGCCGCGCGACTGGGCGTTCGACTTTCTGCTGTTTTGCCAACGCAACCCGCAGCCATGTCCGTTGCTGGAGGTGACCGAGGCGGGGTCGTGGACGCCGGCCAGCACCGCACCGAACGCCGATCTGCGGTCCGATCTGCCGCGGTATCGCGTCTGGCAATACGGCAAACTGGTCGACGAGCCGGCGGACGTACACCGCTACTGGCGCGACGACCTCGTGAGCTTCCTCATCGGTTGCTCGTTCACGTTTGAAGCGGCGCTCGTGCGCGCAGGGCTGCCGGTGCGGCACATCGAACTCGGCCGCAACGTACCGATGTACCGCACGAACATTCCCTGCGTCGCCGCCGGACGATTTCATGGCCCGCTGGTGGTGTCGATGCGGCCGTTCCAGCCGGCGGATGCGATTCGCGCGGTGCAGGTCTCGGCGAGCTTTCCGCGCTCGCACGGTGCGCCGGTGCATTTGGGATTCCCGGAGCAGATCGGCATCAACGACCTTGCAAAGCCCGATTACGGCGACGCCGTGCCGGTCCATGCCGGCGAGTTTCCCGTCTTCTGGGCCTGCGGCGTCACACCCCAAGCCGTTCTCGCTGCCGCAAAGCCGCCGCTCGCGATCACGCACAGCCCGGGGTGCATGTTCGTGATGGATGTGGTGGAAGATGCTGCGGGGCGGCCGTAGGCGTGGTAAACTGAGGTGGCGTCCGTGCCCGAATGGAAGAGGATGAACCCATATCGGCGACTCTTGAACTGCCAAGCGTTGTCCAAGAAGCTGCTGTGCCAAGTTGGCCCGTGGCGCGGTTCACCGTCGAGGGATTTCAGCGGCTAACGCAGATTGGCGTCTTTCATGAGGATGACAACGTAGAGCTTCTGGAAGGGTGGATCGTACCAAAAGATACCGAAGAACCCCCTCCACGACGGCACAATTGACCTTCTGGACGGTCTGCTTTCAGAGGTGCTTCCCGCTGATTGGCATGCCCGTATCCAAAACTCGTTAGTGACGAGCGATAGTGTCCCAGAGTCGGACATCACCGTCGTTCGCGGTGAACGGGGTACCTATCGTGGCAAGCATCCCACGGGCCGCGAGACGGCGCTGGTCATCGAAGTTGCCGAGTCTTCGGTTTCGCTGGACCGCAAGAAAGCCGCCATCTACGCCCGCGCCGGCATTCCGGAATACTGGATCGTCAATCTCGAAGACTGGCGGCTGGAACGCATGCCGCAGCCGGACGGCACATTCGCCAAAACCGAGACTCTGCATGTGTCGGATTCCGTTCCGGTGACGATCGATGGCGTCGTCGTTGGAACGGTACCGTTGAATAACGTGCTGACGCCGCCAACTTGATCCGTCTGCGGGCGCGTCATGATTCACAATGAGACCAAAGTCCGCCGCGGCGAAGCCGTCTACTGTCTCACCGTGAGTGTCTCCGCCATCGCACTGATCGCGGCGGTAATCATTGGGAAGCGGCCCTGGATTGTTCCGGCGTTGGAATACCTGCCGCTCGCGCTGGCCGCGTTCTTCCCGGTTGGTATGGCGATGTTGGATTCTCGTCGGATGGCGTCGCCTCGTGCAGTCCTCGGTTGCATCGTGCTCACCGGACTGTTCTTCGTCATGATTCTGCTGGCAGTGCTGCGGCGGGGGCCTTGACGCAGTTGCATCGTCAAGGACGCGAGAGGAAGAGACCCAGGGATGGCTATCCCTGGGCTTCATTTGTTCATCGATTTTTTTCGATGGGATCATTGTGCGAAAAATTTCGCGGATTAGAATCACCGGCGTTGTGCTGTGCCGCGTTCGCGTGCATGGCGGCCGTCAACTCGAGCCAAAGAGCCAAGGAGAGCCGCCTCATGGACCGTGATCAACAGACCCGCAGCGGGCCCGGTTTTAACCGCCGCGATTTTCTGAGAGGCTCCGGCGCCGCCGTCACCGCGACGGCCCTTGCCACCGCGGCTCACGAAGAGCAGGCCGCCGCGCAAGAGGCCGCCAAGAAGGTCGCCCCCGCCGCGCCGCAGAGAATCACGCTCAACATCAACGGCAAAGATCACACGCTCACCGTCGAGCCGCGCGTCACGCTGATGGACGCCTTGCGGAACGACCTCAACTTCACGTCGTGCAAAGACGTGTGCGACCGCACGGTGTGCGGGGCGTGCACGGTGCTCATCGACGGCAAACCGGTTTACTCCTGCTCCAAGTTCGCCATCGAGTGCCAGGGGCAGAAGATCCAGACCACCGAGTCGCTCAAGACCGGCGACAAGAACGATGCGGTGATCGACGCGTTCATCAAACACGATGGCATGCAATGCGGGTTCTGCACCCCCGGCTTCGCCATCGCCGTGCGCGGGTTCTGCAACGCGCATCCGGGTGCCACGCTGGACGATTGCCGCAAGGGGCTGGGCGGGAACATCTGCCGCTGCGGCACGTATGACGGCGTGCTGAAGGCGGCCTATGAAGTGGCTCAAGCTGCGAAGAAGGGAGGCTGACCATGGCGGAACGCAAATTCTCCTGGCCGGCAAAGGGCCACGGCGGACTGATCGGCTCCGACATTCCCCGCGTCTACGACGGTGCGGCGAAGGCATCGGGACAGGCCAAGTACGCCAACGACACCAATACCCCGGGCACCCTCTACGCAAAGCTCCTTACCTGCCCGCACGCCCACGCCAAGATCACGCTGCTCAACGTGGAGCCAGCGAAGCAGGTGAAGGGA
>Ga0073934_10002936_pt1 | contig 33163 bp, 21 predicted proteins | sample LarsenN4metaG_FD_76834 | JGI IMG/M metagenome (GOLD analysis project Ga0073934, IMG submission 76834) | Hot spring sediment bacterial and archeal communities from British Columbia, Canada, to study Microbial Dark Matter (Phase II) - Larsen... ...
CAAACGCCTTCCGCGCGACGGCGTTTCGTCGTTGATTCAAGCGGGGTGGCTGAATGTGACGGCGGCTCCCGACAGTGAAGCCTGGGAATGGGGCAAGATTCCCGAGGAGTACATCGACATTTGGCGGGAAATGGGAAAAAAACCGATTCTGGCGGCGGCCATCAAAACGCAATTGGACATCGACGATATTCGCGCGAACATGGCCTTGTTTCCGGGCCGCTGCATCGAGCATAATTACGAAGATTTTGTCAAAGAGCCGGTCACTATTCTTCGTGACGTTTTGAACTTCTGTGAGCTCGAATGGTACCCGGATTTTGAGGGCGTCATCAAGCGCACGCCAATTTTTAATTACGCCGGCAAGTGGAAAAAATACATGACGGAGGCAGAAGGCGAATTGATCGCAGAATTTTACGCCCGCGTCAATCGCGTCAACCGCGCCAAACCTCCGCAGCTGGCGTATCAACTTGCTTAAAGATCATCATAGCAACTAAATGTCAGACGCTATGCAACATTTTTGGCCGCTGGCAACGACGGTCTTTTTATTTTCAATCGTGCAGTCGCTGTTCGGCGTGGGCCTTCTCGTTTTTGGAACGCCGACGCTGCTTCTGCTCGGTTATCCGTTTGAAGAAACGATTGCGGCGTTGTTGCCCTCATCGTTGGTCATCAGCCTGATGCAAACCCTGCACGGGAAGGATCGCCTCGGCGCGTTGCGAAGAAGTCTCGTGCTTTACGCCACGCCTTTTATCGTGGCCGGGCTGGCGTTGGTGTTGAGCAAAGTTCTCGTCGTGGATATCAAATTTTTAGTCGGCGTGTTATTGGTTTTCACCGCAATCACGCGTTTCAACGAGAACGTCCAGCGCGCGCTGGCCGGTATTCTTAAAAATCACACCAAACTGTATTTGATGTTCACCGGATTCGTGCACGGCCTTTCCAACATGGGCGGCGGCTTGTTGACGATGCTGGCGACAACCCTCTATAACGACAAAGAAACGACGCGGGCTAATATTGCCTACGGGTATCTGGTGTTTGCTTTATCGCAGATCCTCGTGCTGTCGGTGTTGCATCCGAAGGCATTTGGCTTGCATTGTCTGATTTTGGCTGCGATTGCGTTTCTCGCCTACCGGACGGTCGGGAATCTCATTTACGTCAAATCTTCGCAGCGGGTTTATCAACAACTGATTACGATGTTTATTTTTGCTTACGGCATTGTGTTGATCGGTCAAAAGATTTTTAATTAAAAATGGAATCAAGACGTTTTTTTGCATACACGTTGATCTTGTTGTTTGCTGTAATTTTAGGATATCAAGGTGTCAAGCTTTATTTCAGCCGTGTTAATACCTCAGTAGTCTTTTACAAGTCCGGAAAAAAAACGGCGATAGGGACGCTCGCCATAAAATCCGAACCTCTGCCGCTATTGGCTGATAACCAAATCCGCAACGTCATTCTTTTCATCGGCGACGGCATGGGTTTGAGCCATCTCACTGCGGCGCGCATTAATTTGCTGGGGCCGGACGGCAGATTTTACCTCGATCGCATGCCGGTGAGCGGTTTGGTGACGACGCACGCCGTCGATGATTTGATCACCGACTCGGCGGCGGCGGGAACGGCGCTCGCCAGCGGCGTGAAAACCAGCAACGGCAGCGTCGGCGTCGATGCCAACGGCAAAAGCCATCCGACGATTCTCGAAGCGGCGCGCGACGCCGGTTTATTCACGGGCTTGGTGACGACGACGCATTTGACCGACGCGACGCCAGCGGTGTTTGCGGCGCACGTGAGAAGCCGGGGCATGAAAGAAGAAATCGCGCTGCAGCTTCTCCGCGCGCGGGTGAACGTTCTGTTCGGCGAAGGCGAATTCTTTTATCCGCAAACCGATCGGCGCAGCGCGAGAAAAGACGACAAGAATCCTCTGGCGCTTGCGAAGGAGCTGGGTTATACAATTATTGAACAAAAAGTGGATTTGGCCGGCGCCGAAGCGGATTTTCTTCTCGGCCTGTTTGAAGATTTGACCACCGATCGCATGAAGCCGGCGCTGCAGTCGACAAAAAATCCGCCGAGCCTGGCGGAATTAACCGCCAAAGCGCTGGAGATTTTAAGCCGGAATGAGAAGGGATTTTTTCTGATGGTCGAAGCAGAGGGTGTGGACATGGGCAGTCACGCCAATCGCGTGGATTATTTCATCCACCATCTGCAAAATTTTGACGAAGCGGTCAAAGCCGGCCTCGATTACGCGCTTCGCGATGAACACACGCTGGTGCTCGTCACCGCCGATCACGAAACCGGCGGCTTGAACATCATTGGCGGCTCGCAAATTGACAAACGATTTGAGCTGGTCTGGGCCACGGATCGTCACACCGGCCAGCCGGTGCCGTTGTTCGCCTTCGGCCCGCACGCCAAGCGATTCACCGGCTTGAAAGACAACACGGAAATTCCGAAGATCGTGGCGGAATTAATGAAATTAGATAATTTTCCGAAGTCTATGCCATAGTATTATTCCGGAAAAACTATTACGGTCGCGAAGACTGCGTCCGTAGGATTTTTTAACCACCAAGACACCAAGCCACAAAGAAAAAACTTTGTGTCTTCGTGTCTTAGTGGTTTAAATTTGGTTGCGGCGAGACTGCGTTATGAATAATGATGTCATCACGATTGTTTCCGGCTTGCCGCGTTCCGGCACGTCGATGATGATGCAAATGCTTGCAGCCGGCGGTATGCCAATTTTGTGTGACAACCGTCGCGCTGCCGACGAGGACAATCCCCGCGGCTATTACGAATTTGATCGCGTTAAGCTGCTCAAACAGGAGGCCTCGTGGCTTCCGGACGCCAAAGGCAAAGCCGTCAAAATTATTTCGGAGCTGCTCAAACATTTGCCGCCAGATTACAGCTATCAGGTGATTTTCATGCAGCGGCGGCTTGAGGAAATTCTCGCTTCGCAGCAGGAAATGTTGATTCGCCGCGGCAGATTTGCTGGCGAGGGTGACGCTGGAATGGCCGACTTGTTTTACCAACATCTCACGCGCGTTCACGCTTGGCTGAAAAAACAATCATCTTTCGATCTTCTGTACGTTGATTATGGCGCGATCATCGCCAATCCGATGGAACAGGCAACACTGATTTCGCGCTTTCTGGGCGGCACGATGGTGATCGAAGACATGGCGGGCGCGGTCGATCCGTCGTTGCATCGGCAGCGATATTAAATCTTCTCATCAATAAAAAATTTTTCCAAAATTTAATGTTTTTACGCGTACCCGCTGGATACGCGGTATAATGCAAGTTTGAAATCTTGAGGCAAATAACCGGTTTGGAGTAGCGCGCGATGATTATCAAAAATCCCGACAAAGAGAATAACGTTCTGATCCTGTCGCCAATTTTGCAGGCCGTCGGCAAGCCCCGGCGCAGCATCGTTCTTATTGTTTCGCTTTTCATCGTCAGCCTGGTGGGAGTTGCCTTGGCGAGCATCTATTACGGCATGGAGCTGTACAAGACGAAGGCGGCGGCCTCCTACAACGATTTTTTTGAAAACGCCGTTAAAACGAAATTGAGCCTCGTGCCGAATTACATCAAAGGCAATCTTTTCGCCAAGCCGGAGCGCATGACCATCGATATCAAGCACGAGCATTTTCAAAAGCTGGCGTACAAGCGCGAGATCGCTTTGGCGACGCGCATTCTGACGGCGAGCGACGACGATTTCGTGCCGGCGAAAATCCGCTACGCCGACCAGACGATTGACGTGAGGATTCGCCTGAAAGGCGATTGGGTCGACCATCTGCTCGGCGAAAAATGGTCGTTCCGCATCGTCGTCAAGGGCGACAACACGCTGTTTGGCATGAAACAATTTTCCATTCATCATCCGCAGGCGCGCAATTACGTTTACGAATGGATTTTTCATCAGACGCTCAAGCGCGAAAGTCTGATCCCATTGCGTTACGATTTTCTGGAGGTGACGCTTAACGGCAAGGATTTGGGCGTTTACGCGCTCGAAGAGCATTTTGAGAAGCGCGTGATCGAGTCCAATAAATTCCGCGAGGGGCCGATTCTGAAATATAATGAAGAAATTCTGTGGCAGGATCGCGCCACGCATTTTCAGCTCGGCGAGCTGGGGCCGACCGGATTGCAGTCCGAAAATTCGAGCAACATCGACGCCTTCAAGCTGAACCGGACATTCGCCAGCGAGTCGTTGCGCGGGCAATTTCTCAAAGCCTACAGCCTGCTCGAAGCGTTTCGTTACGGAAAGCTGCCGACCCACAAAGTTTTCGATGTCGAGAAATTGGCGAGATTGTTTGCAATCTCGGATTTGATGGGCGCGGAGCACGCCGTGGTCTGGCACAATCTGCGGTTTTATGCGAATCCGATTACCTCGAAGCTGGAGCCGATTGGCTTCGACGCCAATGCCGGCCACCAAATGGCGCACGTGGTAGGCTCCAATCGCGCGCTGTACGCGCCGCCGCATAAATTTAAAGACCTTGCTTTTAGCGACCCGGCTTTCTTTGAAGCGTATATCAAAACGCTGGACAGAATGTCGGCGCCAAGTTATTTGGATAGTCTGTTCAGCGACGTTGGCGGCGAGCTTGAGAAAAAGCTGAATATTATCTATGAAGAATTTCCGCAATTCTACTTTACCAAAACGGTTTTTTACAAAAACCAGCAGGCCATGCGCAACGTCCTGCGTCCGGCGGAAGGCTTGCATGCTTTTTTGCACAAGGTCGCAGATCAGCACGTGACGCTCGATCTCGCCAACATTCAAGCGATGCCGCTCGAGGTGATGGGCGTCTCATTTAAAGACGAGCTGTTCTTCACGCCGGCGCAACGCGTGCTTCTGCAGCCGATGATTCCCAACACGCCGGTCGATTACAAGCGTTTTGATTTTGCCCTGCCTGCCGGATTTGTATGGTCGGATACGATGGCCTCGCATTTGAAGCTCCAATATAGCGTGTTGGGCCTGAACGAGATGCGGCAAAATTCGATATTCCCGTGGCCGCACGAGGCCGGCGATTTTTCTAATGATCTTTTCCGGTATGATCCGAACATCGACAAGTTCGATTTCATCGTCGTCGTCGATTCATCCAAGAAGATTTTTTTCAAATCCGGCAATTGGAAGCTCGACAAAACCTTGATCATTCCCGGCGGTTATACGGTGGTTTGCCGCGAAGGCACGCGAATCGATCTCACTAATTCGGCGAACATCATTTCCTATTCGCCGCTGGATTGGCGCGGCAGCGAGGAGTCGCCGATCGTCATCAGCTCGAAGGATTCCACCGGCGACGGCCTCTTTGTTTTGAAAACGCCGGCGCCTTCGACCCTCGAATACGTGAGGTTTGACAATCTGTCGAATCCGGCGCAAGACGGCTGGACCTTGACCGGCGCGGTGACTTTTTACGAAGCCGAAGTGCACATTACGAATTGCCAATTCATCGGCAATCGTTGCGAAGACGCCATCAACGTCTTTCGTGTGGACGACTACACCGTCGACAAGTCGCTGTTCAGAGACACCAAGTCGGATGCGTTTGACGCGGATTTTGCCAACGGCAAGCTTACCAATTCGACTTTCATCAATTGCGGCAACGACGCCATCGACGTCTCCGGCAGTGTGGCCGAGATCGACAATATTTTTATTCGCGGCACCGGCGATAAAGGCTTGAGCGGCGGCGAGAACAGCCAGGTGAACGCGAGCAATATCGACATCAAGTATTCCGAAATTTCCGTCGCCAGCAAAGACAAGACTGATTTTTACATCAGCAACGTCAAGCTGGATAGTTGCGGCGTCGGTTTCACAGCGTATGTGAAAAAACCGGAATTCGGCGCCGGCGCCATTATCGCCAGAAACGTAAAAATGAGCAACTGCCGCGCACCGTTTCTGATCGAGAATAAATCGTCGATGACGCTCGACGGCAAAGTCATTCCACCGGCCCGTGACAAGGTTGAAAGCATTCTGTACGGCGTTGAATTTGGCAAAGCCAGCAAGCCGGCCAGGCCGCCGAAACAATAAGAAATTTAAAGGCAAATTGAAAATTTTAAATTGTAAATTTTCAATTTAAAATTTCCAAAGTTTTTCGAGAGCATTTACTATAACTATTGGCAAAATATTTAGGAAAATCGATTTATGGAAAAGCTGCAAATGACATTCGAGCAGTTCCTGGCCAATCAAAGCGTGCAAGTTTCGGTCTGGGGATTCGTTCTCAATATGGTTTTGTCGGCGGTTCTGGCGTATTTGTTGAGCTTGGTTTACGCGAAATACGGCCAGTCGCTTTCCAACCGCAAAATGTTTGCGCGGAATTTTATGATGATAACGATGACGACGATGCTGATCATCACCATCGTCAAAGCCTCCCTGGCGTTGTCGCTCGGCCTCGTCGGCGCGCTCTCCATCGTGCGCTTCCGCGCGGCGATTAAAGAGCCGGAGGAGCTGGCGTATTTGTTTCTGGCGATCGGCATCGGACTCGGCTTCGGTGCGGATCAGCGCATTATTACCGTGGTCGCGTTCGCCATCATCGTGGCGATGATCTGGATGCGCAGCCGGGCGCGGGGTAAACGCGATCATCAGTCGCTGTATTTGACGCTGACCAGCCGCAATCCGAGCAAGGTCGAATTGGACCGCATCGTAGAAACCCTGCAAAAGCATTGCGCCGCGGCCAGCATCAAGCGCTTTGATGAAAACAAAGACGTGCTCGAAGCCTCGTTTCTCGTGGAAGTCGATAATTACGAAAAATTGAATCAGAGCAAGGCCGAGCTGCGCAAGCTGAACGAGGCAATGACGATCAGTTTCATGCAGAACAACGGCGTGGCCTCGTAGGGCAACATTTATGTTGGCCCTCACACAACAAACGCAACATCAATGTTGCATCACACGAATTCACCAAAGAACAAGTCCGCAAATAACGCCGCGATTTCACGGCGGGAATTTCTCAAGCTTGGCGCCGCGGCGGGGCTTGGCCTGGCCGGATTGCTTGATGCCAGCGCGCCCGCCAAAATTTCTTTTGGGATCGTGGCGGATATACATTACGCCGACAAGGACATGCGAATCAATCGCTATTACCGCGAGTCGATTGAAAAACTGGAACAATGCGTTGCCGCTTTTAATGAAAGCCGGCTTGCTTTTGCGGTGATGTTGGGAGATTTCATCGACAAAGCGCCTGATAAAACCGTCGAGCTTGAATATCTTAAAACCATCCGCCAGGTTTTTTCCCGGTACGCCGGCGACAAGCACTTCGTGCTCGGCAATCACGATCTCACGAAGTTGTCGAAAGCGGAGTATCTCGCGGCTTGCGGCGCGGTTGTCCAAAACAGTTTTTATTCATTCGACATCGGCGGTTATCACTTCGTCATTTTGGACGCCAATTTCAGGCGCGACGGGGAGGCGTATGATAGCGGAAATTTTAAGTGGAAAGACACTTCTATTCCGGCGCCGCAGCTAAAATGGCTTGAGCACGATTTGAGACGCACGCCGGAGGCGAAGAAGATCGTTTTTGTTCATCAAAATCTTCACGACGAGGCCGGTGTTTACGGCGTTAAGAACGCCAAAGCCGTGCGCCGCATTCTGGAAAAATTCGGGAATGTTTTGGCGGTGATGCAAGCTCACGACCATAAAGGCGCGTATGCGAAAATCAACGGCATTCATTATTTTACGCTGAAAGCGTTGGTTGACGGGCCAACTTTAAAGAACAACGCATACGCCATCGTTACCATTGACTCGAGCCACCGCGTCAGCATACGCGGCTACGGAAGAGAAAAAGACAAAATTTTCGCATGAGTTTGCTCGTTGAAGAAAAAACCGCCGAGCCTCGCGCCAAAAGAGTCCAAACGGCCGGCGAGACAGTGAAAACGGCGCCAAAAGAAAAACCCGCCCTCGGGCCGGAAGACTATCGTTTCGAACGCAAGTTTTTCGTTTCCGATTTGACCAAGCCCGAGATTTTGAGCCTCATCAGGCTGCACCCGATCATGTTTTCGGAAATTTACCACGAGCGCTTCATCAACAACATCTATTTCGATTCGTTCGACTTGGAGAATTATTTTGCGACGGTCGATGGTTTGGGGCGCAGAAGAAAATGCCGGATTCGCTGGTATGGCGACTTGTTGGGGCGCATTGAAAAACCGGTTTTGGAGCTTAAAATCAAAGAAGGCTTTGTCGGCAGAAAAGAAAGTCATCCGCTCGAGCCTTTTTCGCTTGACGAAAGTTATCAGTTCGGCACGACGGTCGAGGTTTTTAAGAATTCCGCTCTGCCGGCAAAACTAAAACTGGATTTGCTTTCTCTGCAGCCGACCCTGCTCAATCGCTATCGCCGCCGGTATTTTCAATCCGCCAATCGCCAATACCGGATTACAGTGGACACTGATTTGGAGTTTTATCGCCTCAAACCGCACAGCAACACTTTTTTGGACAAGTGGATCGACCGCGAGAACGTCATCGTCGAATTGAAGTACGCCAACGCCAAAGATGCGAATGCCGATTTGATCTCGCGTTATTTTCCGTTTCGTGTGACCAAAAGCTCAAAATACATCACCGGCGTTGAAAAAGTGTATCTATAACTTCGGATATAAACTTTTAGGAAATCGCAGGAGCACCTTTTTATGAATCCTTCAAATGTTCTTAAGGTAGACTTGACGCCCGGCCAGGTCGCGTTGAGTTTCTTGCTGGCTTTCTCGCTCGCCTTCATCTGGGCAACGGTCTACCGCAAAACCCATAGCGGCGTGGCTTACACGCGCTCGTTTTTCTTGACGCTGATGATGATTGCGCCGATCGTCGCGATGGTGATGATGGCCATCGGCAGCAACGTCGCTTTGTCGCTCGGTCTGGTCGGCGCCTTGTCCATCATTCGTTTTCGCACCGTCATCAAAGACGCCAAAGACATGACATTTTTGTTTCTTGCCATCGCTATCGGCCTGTGCTGCGGCGCCAATGCCTGGATGGTGGCGGTGATCGGCACGGTGATGGTATCGTTGCTCACCGTCGTGATGTCAAAGATCGGCCACGGCAACGTCGGTTCCGCCGATTACATTCTCATTTTCCGGTCGAACCAAAAGGATCCGTGGAACGCCGTGCCATCGGCGGCGCAGGACATGATCTCATGGAAGCAGTTGCGCGGCGCCACGGATGTCGATTCCGGCACTGAATTTGAATATACCTACAACGTGCGGCTGGCGTCCAAGACTTCAGCGGAGCGCGTCGTCGGCGAGCTTGGCAAAAACGGCGCGGTTCGCCAGGTGACGATGATCACGCCGGAGAATCATTTGGATTTGTAATTGTCAATTAAAAATTTGCAATTCACAATTATCAATTGACAGTTGCCAATTGCCAATTGCGAATTGAAAATTGTCAATTGAAAATTAAGGCGAACCATGACCACCAACCGCACGTTGTTGTTCAACCGGCTCGAGGTGAAATACTGGGTCGACCGCACGACGCGCACGGCGTTGACGCGCGATCTTCTCGCGTTCATGCGTCCCGACGCGCACGCCGGCGCGGAAGGCGGTTATCTCGTCCGCAGCCTCTACTACGATACGTCGGATTACATGGCGTATCACGAAAAACTTTCCGGCGCCGCGGTGCGGCACAAGCTGCGGGCGCGCGCCTATGGTGAAGACCCCAGCCAATCATCGCTTGTGCGTCTGGAAGTGAAGTCGCGTTATTTGAGCTACATTTACAAAACCACGATCGACATTCCGCGCCCCGATTACGACGAAGTTGCGTTCGCTCTCAAGCGCGGTGCGTTGCCACCGGCGCGTTTGATGAACGACGCCAAAATCTCCAAGGAATTTTTTCGTTTGCAGCGGCAGTATAACATGATTCCGAAAGTCATCGTCCAATACCGCCGCCAGGCGTTCGAGCGCCGGGAAAGCAGCCGCGTGCGCGCCAATTTTGACGACGAATTGCTGGCCAGCAGCAATCTGGATTTGCTGGGGCCGCTGAAAGGCGCGCGCCGCCTGCAGCAATATAACCGCTCCATCTTCGAGATCAAGGTCGATGATAATCTGCCGTTTTGGCTGCACCAACTGATCGCCAAATACAATTTGCAGAGCCAGGCGATCAGCAAATATTGTTACGCCGTGCGCAGCGAAGCGAAAATGTCGGCTATGGGACGGCCGGAAGAATATGTGAATTGAAGATAAAACGTAATGCGTAAAAACGTAATGCGTAAACGGTAATTCCAATGTCCCCATCCAAACAAAAAATTGCCGCCGCTTTAGAGCGTTTCAGCAGCCCGGTGCGCTGGATATGGCCGCGCTTGCCGGAGGCGCTGATCGGCATCTGCGCGCTCGGCGTCATCGCATTCTCCTGCCTGACGTATTCCACCACTTTGGCGCGCCGCGCCAGCGAGCTTTTCAGCAGCAATAAATATCTCGCTCTGATTGACGGCTTTCTGAACCCGTTTCGCAGCAGGCATCTGCTGCTGAAATCGGGATTGCCGATCTACGATTTGAAAATCTCCCGGCAGGAATATGCGAAAGTGGAGCAGGTGGTCGAGCAAAATATGAAGCGCGGCTGGATGGATGATGACGCCAAAATCTGGTCGAACGCGCAATTTATTTACAACGGCGAGCAATACAACGTGCAAGTGCGCGTGCGCGGCGCCCTGCCGCCGCATTGGGCCCATCCGAAAAAATCCTGGCGCATCAAATTCGGCAAGGCCAGGATCGAGCAAGACGGAAAAATTATTGAAGAGCCGATTTATTTTCAAGGCAAACGCCAGATCAATCTCGTCATTCCCAGCGACAAACGTTACGCCCTGGCCTCTTTCCTTAATTCTTTGCTGGACAACTACCGTTTGGTGACGCTGCAAGATGGTTTTGTCATTCTGCGGATCAACGGTATCGTTCAGGGCATTTTTTATGAAGTCGAACATTTCGACAAGCCGCTGTTGGCGGCGCAAAATCGGCCGGAGACGACGGTCTTCGGGCAAAATGGCCGCGCCATGCACTTCGAGCAATACACCAAGTACGGCACGTCGGCGGCTTCGGATGCCAAATATGATCTCGGCTCGCTGCAGCGCCAGGTCGATCCCGAAGGTGATTTGGGTCTGCGCGCCATGGAAGTATTAAACGAGCACGCCCTGAACCCGACGCCGGAAAATTTTCGCCGCGCCCGCGCCGTGTTGGATTGGGAAAAGTATTTGCGCTTTCGCTGCATCACCACGCTCTGCAACACCAATCACGTGCGCTTCGGTTCGGACAATCTCAAGCTTTATTTTGACCAGAGCCGCGGGCTGTTGGAGCCGATTCCGTGGGATATTCTTTTGGTCAAGCTGCCGAAAGAGCCGGGCACCATCGACTTTTGGAACAATCACGGTCCGGACGAATTGCAGAAGGCCACGCTGCTCGATCCGATGCTGCGCCTGCAGCGCAACAAAATGTTGTGGGAATGGGTCGGCGACGGCGGCGACAGCCTGATGGCGAAATATAACGCCATTCATCAACGCATCCGGCCGTATGTTTGGGCCGATGTGTTGAATACGCCGATTCAAGGCCATAAGATGGATATCATCAAAAAAGAACTCGACTACAATGTTCGGCGCGTCTACACGGTGTTGAAGATGTCCTCCGCCAATCTTGTTTACAAGCTCGAAGCCGATGATCGCGCCGCGCTCGAGCTGGCGACGCTCAATTTCAGCGGCATCAAGCTGCGCAACATTCAACTCACCGATTCTTCGCTCTTCGAGGGCCATTATCGCCTCTACGAGGACGCCGATTACAACGGCAAGCTCGACGGCAACGATCCGCTGATTGCTGAAACGAGGGCGCAAAATTGGCAGATCAACTTTGATTTTAATCAGTACATTTTTCCCGAGCTGAAATATCGCGGAGATATTATTGATGGAAGATATTGGGAGTTTTTCGACACGATGGCCGGACGGCGGCGTTACTTTTTAACCGGCAAGCTCGCGCCGGAAAAACGCCATCCGCTCGACTGGAAGGCGCCTAAGATCGAAGTTGCCGCCATCAACGCCGTCACCGGTTCGGAAATTCCCTCGGCATTGGTCAACACCGACGCCGCGGTTCCGGACAACTCGACCAGCATTACCGTCATTGATGCTTCCGACCCGTGGGATTTGGAAGCGCCGGAATTGACGCTGGAAGAATTTCTGCGCCGCCATCCGCAGTTTGCGGCGAGCCAGGAACATCCCGGCGCCGCGGAGATCAGCGGCAAAGTCACGATTTCCGGCACAGTCATCATTCCCAAGTCGGTGCCACTCATCTTGCGGCCCGGCGCTGACATCACGATGAAGCCGCGCGCCAACGTGTTGAGTTACGGCGGCTTGATTTCCATCGGCACGCCGGATCAGCGCATCAGCATTCACGGTGATGGCAGCCAGACGGCCGAAGGCGGCGAGGTGTGGGGTACCTTTTCGGTGGTCCGCGCGCCGCAACGCGTGGTGCTGGAATACACCGATATCCAACACGGCGGCCAGGCGCAAATCAACGGCATTCTGTTTACCGGCGGCTTTGCCGTGTACGAAACCGACCTCGACATGGAACACTGCCGGATTATGAATATGATGAGCGAGGACGGCGTCAATTTGAAAAACGGCCGCATCTTCATGAAGAATTGTCTCATCTCCGGCACTGACAGCGACGCCATCGATCTTGACTTTTGCACCGGTGAAGTTTTGGATAGCCACTTCAGCAACACCGGCGGCGACGGCGTGGATTTTTCCGGCAGCTACGTCACGGTCAGCGGCTGTCGCTTCGAAAATATCGGCGACAAAGGCACCAGCGTCGGCGAGAATTCGCATCCGATTCTGATCAACAATCTTTATATCGGCTGCAACATCGGCGTTTCGTGCAAGGATCTTTCGAGTCCGAAAATTGCCTTTTGCACGTTTATCGGAAATAAACTGGCCATCGAAGCGAAACGGAAGAAGCCGTTTTTTGGCGGCGGCGCCGGCCAATTCATCAATTGTGTGTTTGCCGATAATGGCGCGTTGGTGCAGGAAGATTATTTCTCCAAAAATCAGGTGACAGTGCGCCATTCGCTTGTCGATGCGACGACAAACTGGCCGACGTGCCAGACTGCCGAAATGCGCTTCATCGCCCCGGAGCAAAACAACTATTTGTTGGAACCGAACAAACTTGCCAGCAACGGCTTTGAGGTGTCGCTGCCGGAATGGGCGAGCCTGAATCATAATGGCCACACGCCGCGGCTGCCGGGCATTTTCACCAATCCGGTCAGTCTGCTGAATGGTCATTAGACCAATCTTGAGCATGAAAGAGGATTTCGGAGGGATGGAAAAGCCATAAAATTATTACCTATCCGCCGGGCCGGGTCATGAGCAAAAACCGGGAGAAATATATTTCTTGGGCTGGGGCAATTTTGGGAGCGCTGGCGTTTTTTCTCATTTATGGCGCCAAGATACTTCAGCCGACTTTTATCGAATGGAGCATGCATGACGATGCGGCGCAACATTTCCTCGGGTGGCATTTTTTTCGCTCGGAGCCATGGAGTTTTCCTCTCGGGACAATCAAGTCATTGCAGTATCCTCACGGCACAAGTTTGGTTTATACCGACTCGATCCCGTTGTTGGCCATACCACTAAAGTTCTTTTCATCACTGTTGCCCAATCCGTTCCAATATCATGGCCTCTGGTTGTTGGTTTGTTATTTACTGCAAGGATTCTTTGCTTCGCGGCTGCTTGGGCTGGTCACAAAAAATCCGTTTCTCAATTTGTTGGGAACGTCGTTTTTTTTGATGTCTCCTGTTATTGTTCAACGCGCCGGCGGGCACGAAGCGCTGGCCGGCCATTGGTTGATACTCGCTGTGTTATATCTTTACTTCCAGGCCAACACGCGAAAGAACGGCATCAAATGGATTTTGGTTTTGCTCGCCGCGACACTGGTTCACTGCTATTTGTTGGTTATGGCCGCCGTCATTTGGAGCGGTTATTTGTTGAAGCAATTAGTCGAAGGGAAAAGAAAAAACGTTCTTCCGGTCATGGCAACAGCGGTTATTTCTCTCATACCGCCTTTTTTGGCGATGTGGGCCGTTGGTTATTTTGTGATGAATGTCGCCGAGGTCACGGGCAAGGGATTCGGATATTTTTCGATGAATCTGCTCGCCCCGGTCAACCCCGCGCCGTATCATCTTACTTTTGTCAACAATAAACCCCTTGCTACCAACGGCCAAGGGGAAGGATTCAATTATCTCGGTTTCGGCTTGTTGCTGTTAATCGTCATTTCACTTTATGAACTCTTGCGCCATAAGAGAATTTGCGCCGCCAGGCGGGATTTGCCGCTGGCGCTGGCGGCAGCGGTTTTGACCGTGCTGGCGATTTCAAATAAGATTACTTTATCCGATCTTACCCTTTTTGAAATTGATTTGCCGCGCTTTTTGGACAGAGCCTTCAACATCATTCAATCCAGCGGCCGGATGTTCTGGCCGGTTTCCTATATCTTGATGTTGGCGGCCATAGCCGTCATTGTCAAATACAACAGCCTGAAAAGAGCCGGCCTGCTGCTTTTGTTCTGTATCGCCGTGCAGGTGATTGACTTTTTCCCGTGGTATCGCAATATAAATTTGGACAAAGAGATTCTGCCGAACCCGTTACAAAGCGATTCATGGCGCCGCATCGCCGAAAAAATCAATCACATCATTTTTGTGCCGGCGGACACGCACGGTGATGAGTATGTTTGGTTTGCCTATTTGGCGGCGGATCACAAAAAAACTTTTAACGTCGCGTATGCCGCGCGCTCTCCGAGCCGGAAAGATTACAAAGCGCAACTGGCCGCAAAATTCAAGAAGGGCAAAAGCCAAAGCGATGCCTTGTACGTCATTTTCAATAATTATTATTACAAACCCGCTGCTTCGGCTGATTTTACGTATGGGGTTTTGGACGGTTATCCGATTATTGCCCCGAAGCTGGATTTGCCCGAGCTGGTTCCCTGGCCACTCAGCTTTGTGGCTGATGATAGCGCGTATTCGTTGCCGCAAGTGCTGGCCTCTTTTTCAAAAAGCGGCCATGCTGTCATCATGTCGATGGGCGATGCGAGTGCTTGCAAAATCCCACGCGATATTGCGATGGCAATGAAAGAAAAACGGGGCCGCGTTGAAGAATTGCGGCCCGGTGGCGCTTATGCCTCGATCATGCTCAACGGCGAATTGGTTGCAGAGAAAATTGATAACGACAATCAAGTAGAAATAAAATATGAGTTGGCCGATTATAAAATTAAAGTCGCCAGCACAGCACACGTGGAAATAAATGATATTCCCATAGCTTTAAATAGACAGGCATTTAATATCATTGTGTTAACAGTAGACAACAAGGAAGTCAGGTGTTTTAGTTATGAGACGGATTCAAATGGAGATTTCGCCTTGACGAACAAATAGTTTTTTAAAAAATTGATCGTCAATTCAAGCCATAAGACAACTAAACGCACAAAACGACAATGAAAAAAATTATCGCTTCCATTGCATGCTCGTTCGCCTTTTCAATCTCGGCTCAGGCGCAAGACGTCAAGCTCGTGAAGTACGAGCTCAAAACGCCGCCGGTGATCGGCGTTTATAAAGACGTGGCGATACGTGAGGGCGGGATTTCCGGCCTTCATTACATTCGCGGCTCGTGGAATGAATTTTATTTGATCACCGATCGCGGGCCGAACGCCGATGCCGGCGAAGCCAATTCCGGCAAGGAAACCATTTTATTCGCCTTTCCGAATTATGCCCCGAAAGTATTTCGCGTGCGCGCGCAGGGTGATTCGCTCAAAATTCTCAAAACCCTGCCGTTGAAAAAATTTGACGGGAAAAAAGCGAGCGGCATTCCGAATCCGATTGGTTTCGGCCATAGCGGTGAGATCGCCTGGGTCGATATCAACAAAGAAGCGGTGCCGGATAAATGGGGCATTGATAGCGAAGGCCTCACGGCCGGAACAAACGGTGATTTGTGGATCGGCGAAGAGTACGGACCCACGATCTGGCGCGTCAATGGCAAGAACGGCAAAATTACCGTGCGCTATACGCCGTTTGGATCGTCGGAACGTGAAGTGGTCATCGACAAGATCATGGCGAAAAGAAGGCCGAACCGGGGTTTTGAAGGCATTGCCTGCACGCCGAACGGCAAAATTTATGCGCTGCTGCAAGCGCCGATTTACAACCCCGATAAAGCTTCCGGCGAATCGAGCCGCTTGCATCGGCTTTTGGAGATCGATCCGCAAACCAATGCCACGCGCATGTTTGTTTACGAGCACGAAGCGCCGACCGACAATATTAAAAACAAAGATTGGAGCATCGGCGACCTGGCGGCGATCAACGATCACGAGTTTTTAGTGCTCGAACATGCGGCGAAGAAAGACGAAAATGTTAAAAAAATTTTTAAGATCGATATTTCGCAGGCCACGCCGATAACCCGCGAAGATTTCGACGGCAAAACCCTCGAGCAATTGGAAAACGCCGAGAACTGTATTGCCAATGGCGTCGTCCCGGTGCAAAAAAATTTGTATCTGGATTTGCTCGCCAACGGCTGGGACCCGTCGCACAAAAAGCCGGAGGGCATCACCGTCGTGAATGACACAACGATTGCGGTGATTAATGACAACGATTTCGGCGTCGATTCTCCCCAAGCCGATGGCATTTTGGTTCCGACCGGCAAGAAAACGGTGCTGTATCAATTTGCCGTCCCGAGAAACATGGCGTTGAATTTTGTTTCGCCGGGCGGGAGAGCTGCCGTCCAATAAGTTTACCACGAAAATGGCTTTCGTAGTAGACCCTTCAGGGTCGGTGCCTGAAGGCTACGCCCGGAGGGCACTACTACGAAACACATTTTCATCATGATGGGTGTCCAAGCGGACATGGAAATTCTTATAAAAGTTAACCCAACCAAGAATTGAGAATTGAAAAACCGTTGGAAAATTTATCGAGACCTTGCCGACACAAAACGAAATCCTGACGCCGGTCTTATCGGAGACCAACGAAACTGCGGCTCCGGCAAATAAAACGGCCCGGCGCTCCGATCACGAGCTGCAACTGGCGCGGCGAATCGACTGGCGCTTTCTCTTGCCGGGGCCATATTTGCGTCGCGTTGCTTACTTTGGCCGTGAACCGGGGGCGCTTCCGTCAGCGCTCAAAAATTTCAGCGAGTCACTTCGACTCAATTCGGTTGCTGAAAACGACAGCTTTGATCTTGTGGTTTTGCATTTGATCGAGGCTTCGAGTTTGGCGAAAGCCCACAAGCTGCTGGTGCCGGGTGGTTTTCTTTATTGGGAAATGAAACCCATCGATTGGGCCGCCTCATTGCACAATTTCAAAAAGCGTAGTCCCCGCCCCTCGTGGGCGGCTGTTGAAGCCACCGAATGCGGCCTTGCAACAGTGCCCCACAAGGCAGGACTACAACAAAATGTGTTGAATCTTTTTCACGATCACGTCGCTGCGCTCGAACGCCTGGGATTTTGCGATATTGAAATTTACTGGCTGCGCCCCAACTTCGAAGCGTGCCTTGAGATAATTCCCATGAATGAAGCAGCCGCGCTGGATTATGCGTTCTCGCGACCGCGCAGTGATTTGGCGAGCCGGCTTAAATTCGCCGTCGGGCGCGTGATGATGAAAAGCGGTTTGCTGGCGCATTTGGTGCCTTGTTTTAGTTTGATTGCACGAAAAGTTTAGTTTTGCCTCATGTTTTTCCATTATGTCATTCCGCAGGAATCTTTTTCCAATCGAGCCCTGTGCTAGGTTGGAAAAAGATTCTTCCAGAATGACATTCGTAGTAGTTTGTTGCGAATGTAAAGTTGTATGAATTTGGTTTTGACATTTCTAACGAAAAATTGGCAACGGTTTAATCTCAAGCGCTTCGGCGATCCGGTGCGGTTCTCATGTGTGATGATGACGCCGAGATTTCGCGCCTCGAGTCACGTGATTGGCTTCGTTCTCGCGGAAGGCCGAACCGAGCCGATCCTCGTCGTCAAATTGCCGCGCTTGCCCGGCGACAATGATCGTTTGGATCGCGAAGTCGCAAATTTGCATGTGGCCAATCTCTCGCGCCCTGAAGACGATGTTTCGATTCCCCGCGTCATTGCCTACGAGGATTTTCATCAACATCGGCTGTTGATCGAGACCGCGGTTCCCGGCCGGCCGATGAGTCCGGCGGTTGTGCGAATGCAGCCGGAACTGTGCACGGAAGCGCCCATCACGTGGCTGTTAAATCTCCATCTCGCCACCGCAACCCGGAGCGCGAGACACGATGATTGGTTTGAGCGATTGGTTGAAAATCCCTTGAATCAATTCAAAAAGATGTTGCCCCTTTCCGCCGAAGATGGGCGTCTAATCGATCAAACCCTCGCGATGATGAATCCATTCCGTGATGGCGATGTGCCGCTGGTCATGGAACACGGCGATTTCAGCGCGCCGAATATTTTGCAAGATGAAAACGGCCGCGCCGGCGTGGTCGATTGGGAACTGGCCGAGCCGCAGGGCTTACCGGCGGCCGATCTGTTTTTCTTTTTGACGTATATCGCGTTCGCCCGGCAAAATGCGCGAAAAAATGCCGATTATTTGAAGGCATTTCAACAGGCGTTTTTCGGGCCGAAGGCGTGGGCCTGGCCTCACGTGGCGCGCTATCGTGAGCAATTAAATCTTGCGCCGGAAATCATGGCGCCGTTGTTCGTTGCGACTTGGGGGCGGTATGTGGCGGGTCTGCTGATGCGGCTGCAGGAATCCAACGAAGCGGGGAGTATGGTTGGGAATGAAACGGTGAAGTGGCTTCAGTCGAATCGGTATTATGTTTTGTGGCGGTATGCAATTGAGCATGTGAAGGAGTTGCAAGTGGCAAATGACAAACTGCAAATATCAAAAGAAAAGCTTCTCGAATTCCACAAGAAAATACCTGATGTGTCTAAGTAATTGCGCGCCTTGTGGTGATTGCAATAGCTTCATCAGCGGAAATGAGTAGTCTACGGGGACTAAAATATGGCCCGTCTTGTCAGGCCAGGGATATTCGGGATTGGGTCCGTCTTGCGCTAAAGTCGGCGCAAGCACTTCAATCTCGTTAGCAATTGGCAGAAGCCTAGTGAAATGCGCTTTTAACTGGGAATAAGTCATACCCAGCCCTTTTTGTAGATTATGATTATTGAGGGCAACACGCAAAAACTTGACAAAGGCGGCATGGGTATGCGTGATTCTTTCAAGTGACATATCACCGGCAACCAGAAGCGCTTTGCCCAGCTTTTCGGCAGCCATCTGTAAAAGATGTAATCGATGACAAGCCGGCCATGTCGGATCGTCTATTCTTTGGTAGGTTTCCCAATCGGCGCGAGTCTGTTTGAGAAATGCCAGTTGCCAGGCACGTAAGTCAGTCATACGGTAACCAACTCACGATAAAATACCCGGTTATTCTCAAGGCTCCATCCCACGGGCAACGGGATTTCGTTCCGCAGAACCTTCTGCCATTCGTCGGGCGTGACCTCTGCGAGTTTCAAAGCATAAGGGATTTCGTCTGAGGGCGGAAAATAAAATGATTGGACGTCGCCTGTGGTAATAGTCTCAGAATTAACTTCGATCAAACGGATTTCCGGCTTGCTGGATTTGATCCAGACGATTTTTTCGAGCTTCTCTTCCAGCTCGAAATGCTCGCGGACCAATTTTTCAACAACGTCTTCAAGATGTTGATGATTTTGAGACATGGTGATTTCACTCGATGGGTTGTGAGTAAATAGCCGCAATTTTATTGACTGTGAGTAAATATATAAAATTCGCAAGCAAGATGCAAGTAGATCACTAAATAAAAATTATGTAAAAATAAAAATTATGTCCAAACTCAACGGAAAATCTCAAACCGTGCTGGTCACCGACGCCGGGCGCGGCAGCGCGATTGCGGTGATTCGCTCGCTCGGACGGAAAAAGTATCGCGTGATCGCGGCGGATGCCGATGCGAAGAGCATCGGGTTTCGTTCGCGTTATGCGCACGAGCAGCTTGTGTATCCGGCGCCGGAAGCCAAGCCGCAGGAATTTTGCGATTGTCTCTTGGAAACTGTGAAGGCCAAAGGCGTTGATTTGATCATTCCGGTGACGGATTTGGCCGGCCAGCCGCTGGCCCGCGCGCGTTGCTCTTTCAGCGAGATTACGCGATTGGCTTTGCCTGAAGATACCATGTTAAAGGTGGTGACGGACAAGGACAAGACGTGGCAACTTGCTAAAGAGCTTGGCGTGCCGGTGCCGGAAACGTATGTTGTCGATACCGCGAAAGAAGCGGTTGAAGTTTCGGAGCGTCTCGGCTGGCCGCTGGTTCTGAAGCCGCAATCGTCGCGCAAACTGCGCGAGAGCAATCGCATCGACTCCTTCAAAGTGACGTATGCCGCAGATACCGACGATCTCAACAGCCAGATGCAAAACTTGGAGGGCCGTTGCTCGGTGCTCCTGCAGCGTTATTGCGCCGGCATTGGCCACGGCGTGGAATTGCTGATGAGCGAAGGCAAGCCGCTGGCTGCGTTTCAACACAAGCGGCTGCGGGAAATCCCCGTGACGGGCGGCCCGAGTGCTTATCGTGAGAGCGTTGAGCTTGATCCCGATTTGTACGATTACTCGCTGCGGCTGCTGCAGGAAATTCGTTGGACCGGGCTGGCGATGGTGGAGTTCAAAGTGGGCAAGCTGGGCCCGGCGTTGATGGAGATCAATGGCCGCATTTGGGGATCGATTCCGCTGGCGGTGAGGAGCGGTATGGATTTTCCAGCGCTGTTGGCGGAGCTGCATTTGCGCGGCGCATCGGCAATTACGCCGCAGTTGAATTCAAATTACAAAATCGGCGTGCGCTGCCGTGATTTGCAGCGCGATTTGATGTGGATCACCAGCGTGTTGATGCAGCGCCGCAAATACAAGTTTCTCGAGATACCAACCCGCAAGCGCGCGGTGCTGGCGATGTTGGGGCTTTTCAATCCGCGGCGCAAATTCGATCTGCTGACGCTGAACGATCCGCTGCCGGGGCTGGCCGAGCTGCCGCGCATCGTCAAAAAGTTTCGCAGCAAAATGCAGGACGAGTAAGACTGGAGTAATGGAGTGGTGGATTATTGGATTGATGGGTTCCAAAATTCCAACGATCCATCGCTCCAAAACTCCAACAACCAGTGCTCCTATGCTTCGCGTATTGACTTATCACCGAGTTGCCAATTTACAAGATTCACCAAATCTGAATCCGCAAATCATCAGCGCGACGCCAGAGAATTTTGAGAAACAGATGCGCTTTGTCGCCGAAAAATACAATGTGGTTTCGATGCCGCAGGTGCTCGAAACCATCGCCAGAAAAGAATGCCTGCCGCGGCGTGCGGTGCTGATCACTTTCGACGACGCTTATTATGATTTCGGCGAGATCGCCTGGCCGATTCTCAAAGCGCTCGATTTGCCGGCGACGGTGTTCGTGCCGACGGCTTATCCCGACCAGCCGGAACGCGCCTTTTGGTGGGATCGTTTGTATCGCGCGTTGATGAACACGTCTCGCATCGAGCTGCGATCCACGCCGATCGGCATCCTGCCGCTGGCCGACGCGAAGATGCGCCAGCAAAGCTTGAAACGATTGCAACATTACATCAAAAGCATTCGGCACCGGGAAGCAATGGCGTTGGTGGATGAAATCTGCGACAAGCTCGATGCCGAGCCGCTTACGCACAAAAGTGTTTTGAGCTGGAATGAATTGCGGCAGTTGACGAAGGAAGGCGTCACGCTTTGCGCGCATACGCAGACGCATCCGATCATGACGCAACTCTCGCCGGAAGAACTCCGCCAGGAAGTGGCCGGTTCGCAAAGGGATTTGCAGCGTGAAATCGGCGAAACGCTGCCGATCTTTTGTTATCCCGGCGGTGGCCACGACGATACCGTGGTGAATGTTTTACGGGAAGAAGGCTTCACGCTGGCGTTCACGACGCTGAAAGGGCAAAATGATTTGCGTACGGCGGATCCTTTGCGGCTGCGCCGGACCAATATGACGCGGCGGGCCTCGCTGCCGATTTTTCGCGTGAAGCTGATGCGCTGGGGCGCGTATCTCGATCGCTGGCGGCAAAAGCGGCGGCAACAACGTCAAAACCGTGGGCTACGACAATGAAGTTTTCACGTCGATTCTCTGCTTTGGTGATCATCATTTTTGGGTCATCTTCTGCGCCGGCCAAAATCATTCACGTCCCGCGCGATTATGCTACGATTCAAGCCGGCATTGACGCCGCCGCGAGCGGTGACACCGTCCTGGTGGCGCCGGGTGTATACTCCGGGCAAATTAAATTGGAGACGAAAAGCATCACGTTGAGTTCCTGGTTTCTGATTGCAGGCCGTGGCGAGTATATATCGCAAACCATTCTTGACGGCGCCGATAGTACCGTCGTTAAAGTAAGACATGCGGTCGGTCCCGCAACCGCAATCATCGGTTTTACCATCAGGAATGGCCGAGATGGAATCAATCCCCGTGGAAAATTCCACGCGCTGTACAATCATATTTTCAATTGTGGCGACGGGATCGATTATGAGCGAGGCAGCGGCGGCCTCTGCCGTTACAATCTGATTGAAAAGAATAAAGGCGAAGGACTCGATTTGGATAACGATGTCAATGTTGTCATTGAAGATAATATCATCCGGAATAATGGGGAGGATGGAATTGAGATTCAGCTTCAGGATTACACCGGGCCTCGCCTGCCCTACGTCATTCGCCGGAATCTGATTTATGGCAACGGACAGGATGGCATTCAATTGGTCGGGCATTGTAGTCCAACCAACCGGATTTTTTATATAGAGCGCAATCTAATTTATGACAATGCTTTTTCGGGTTTAGGGTGCATGGATAGCGGCAATACCAGGGAAACTTATGAAGGCGCGAGCCTGGTGGAGCCCATTTATCTGATCAACAACACGTTTGCCGGCAACAATTATGGGATTACCGGCGGGGACAATATGGTTGCGCTCAACAATCTGATCTTTGGCACCAAGATGACCGCCATGAAAAATGTTGACGGCCATTCGATCAGCGCCTACAGCAATTTTTGGCTTAATGGGGTTGATTTTGACAACTGCAATCAAGACCAGGCCACGATATGGCGTGAGCCGCCCCTGTTGGACGAGAACTATAAAATCACGCCGGGGAGCGCCTGCCTTGACCGCGGCACGGCATTTTTTGTCTGGAACGGTGACACGGTATTGAACCTGCCGCCGGGAAGTTTTGCGGGTTCGGCGCCGGATATAGGCACTGTTGAGCAAAATCTCGCTTATCCTTTGATCGAGTTAAATCTTTCGTCCGAGGCCATGCCCGGCGCGGTAAAACTCAACTGGCAGACGAATAACGCGGCCAACAGCCTGGGCTTCGAAATCCATCGGAGCCGGGGCGGCATTCAGTTGGCCAAAAGCGCTTTCGTCGAGAATTCAGGCGACGCCGCAACTTTCTCCGCGCACCGTTATCTCGATGACGATCTTCTCCCCGGCACCTATTACTATCGGCTGAAGCAGATCGACCGCGATGGACGAATAAGTCTATCCAAAGTTTTACAGGTTGAGCTTTCGGCGCCGGCGGTTTATGGACTTCTGCCGAATTATCCGAATCCCTTTAAAGGAAAAACGAGCATCGAATATCACTTGCCAACGGCCGGTTTCGTCAGTCTAAAAATTTATAGTTTTCTCGGTCAAGAGATTCGTACGCTGGCGGATGGGGAAAGGCCGGAGGGGTTTCATCACCGGCTGAGCTGGGATGGGCGTGATGCGGCGGGCAGGAAGGTAGCTTCCGGCGTTTATTTTTGTGAATTAACGGCAGGAAACTTTAGAGCCGTGAGAAGGCTGATGGTGCTGCCTTGAGAACGAAGTCTTTTAAACATAAATCAAACATATATGAAGATCGCCTACATGATGTCGCGCTTTCCCAAAATTTCCGAAACGTTCATCCTTTATGAAATTTTGGAGCAGGAGCGTCTCGGCAATACCGTCGAAGTTTACCCGCTTTTGCGCGAGCATCAGCCGGTGACGCATCCGGAAGCCGAACGCCTGGTCGAGCGGGCGCATTTTCATCCGTTCATCTCGCTGCCGATTATTTGGGCGAACGCGCATTTCATGCTGCGCCAACCGATCAGCTATCTCAAAACCTTGTTTGAAGTTCTCAGCGGCACTTTCGGCAGCATGAATTTTTTTGCCGGTGCGCTGGCATACTTTCCAAAATCGGTGCGCTTTGCTTATGAAATGCAGAAACAGGGCATCGAGCACATTCACGCGCATTTCTGCAATCATCCGGCGGTCGCGGCGTTGATCATTCACCGGTTGACCGGCATTCCATACAGCTTTACGGCGCACGGCTCGGATTTGCACAAAGACAAGCGCATGCTCGATAAAAAAGTCGCGGCCTCCGCTTTTGCGGTCACGGTCTCGAATTTCAACAAAGGCGAAATGCTGAAAGCCTGCGGCGAGCGCCAGCGCGATAAAATTCACGTCATCCGTTGCGGCATCGACCCCGAGGTTTTTTTGCCGACGGAACAACAAAAAAACGGCAAGGCGCTGTTCCGCATTATTTGTGTCGGCTCATTTGAGGAAGTGAAAGGCCACAAATATCTCGTCGAAGCCTGCCGCCGGCTGCGCGAGGCCGGGATTGATTTCGTTTGTGATTTGATCGGCGACGGCCCGGTGCGCGAGCAGGTGGCCAAACAGATCGCGGAGCTTGATTTAAACGACAACGTCATCATCCACGGCAGTCTCAAAAGACAGAAGGTGGCGGAGATGATGCGCGCGGCGGATGTGAAGGTGTTGGCGAGTGTGCCGACCGCAGAAGGCAAGCGCGAGGGCGTTCCTGTCGTCATCATGGAAGCAATGGCTACGTGCTTGCCGGTCATCTCGACGCAGCTTTCCGGCATTCCGGAACTGGTTGATGATGGCCGCACGGGTATTCTGGTGCCGCCGGGCGACGCGGATGGTTTGTTTCTGGCGCTGCAAAAACTTTATGAGAATCCCAGCCTGCGCCGGAGCCTGGGCCGCGCCGGCCGGGAAAAAGTTTTGCGCGAGTTCAACCTGCGGTTAAATGTCATCAATCTGGCGAATCTATTTGCTGCCGCCACGCCTTGATCATCCGCAGCGATTCCGGTTTCTGATTATATGGCCTTGATGGAAGCCGCTGATTTTCCGCAAAAAACCTTTTTGCATGTAACCGTGTAATAAAGTTATTGAAATTTACCTCCTGCCACGGATTGGCAAAACGCTTTGGGATGACTCTACATCTCCAATTGCACGTGGCTCATTCCACAATTTCCCTCAGGCACAGCCCACGGGCGCAGCCTCTGATCAGACCATGGATGGATTGGGAGTTTAACACCTCTTTAACTCGCCGGTGCATAGTGAACTCATTGGCTTCTGAATACGCCAGCTGCGTGTTTTTTGAAGCTTTTCAAAGTCAGGGCGTCCTATGAATAAAATAAAACAATGCTTATTTGCGACGTTGATCGCCTTTGTCATGCTGGCGGTCGACGGCCTGTACACCTTCGCTTCAGCCCAGGGCCAGCCGCTTACGTTTTCCGCGTTTGGCGATATTCCTTATGGCAGCAGCGAGTACGCGCTTTTGCAGCAACAAATTGCCGACCACAACCGTTACAGCCCGTCGGCCTTTATCGTTCACATCGGCGACATCATGATGGGCTCATGTGATGAGAAAAAATATGCGGACGTCGCCGGGATGATGAAGGGATTCGCGGTTCCGGCGTACATCGTCGTCGGCGACAATGAGTACAATGATTGCGGCAATCCGGTTCAAGGGCTGGCATATTGGAGAAAATATTTTTTAAATTTTGAGGAAAATTTTTGCGGCGCTCCCGCCACGGAGCATCAAAGCGTGCGCCCCGAGAATTTGGCTTTCGTAGTCGACGGCGTGCTTTTCATCGGCATCAATCTGGTCGGCGGCGACGTGCATGATCTGAATGAATGGTCGATTCGCATGCAGGAGGATGCGGATTGGGTCAGCCAGCAATTTCAAACCAAAGTTTCGCATGTGCGCGCCGCCGTTGTTTTTGCCCAAGCCGGGCCGGAGGGTAGCGCCAATAATCGCGGGCCATTTTTTAATCAATTTCGTCCGGCGGCGGCGGCGTTTGGCAAACCTATTCTCTACATTCAAGGCAACACGCACACCTATAAGCTGGCGCAGCCCTGGCCTGAGAAGAACATCACGCAGCTCGTCGTTCCCAAAGGCAATGCGGAACCGCCTTTGGAAGTGACGGTCACCATGGATGCAAATCCGCAGAGCGCATTTATCGTGAAACGGAATCCATGGTCGAGCCAGACAATTGTCAACATGCCGCCATGCGCCAATGCCGGCCCCGATCAAACGCTTACGGGAACGACTGTGGCCAATCTTGCAGGCCAGGCGACGGATGACGGCGATCCCAGCGGTGCTTTAACCACAACTTGGAGCAAGGCGAGCGGCCCGGGGACGGTGACATTTGGAAACGCCAGCGCGCTCGCGACCACCGCAAGCTTCAGCGCGCCGGGCATTTATGTTTTGCGCTTGATGGCGAATGACGGCCAGTTGCAAAAAACCGATGAAGTGACCATTGCCGTGAACGCGGTGCTGCCGAGTGCGCCGATTGTCGGTTCATTTACCCCCGCCAGTGGAGCCGCCGGAACGGTGGTCACGCTCGACGGCAGTGATTTTGCCGGCGCGACGAATGTGGATTTTAACGGCACAGCCGCGACAAGCTTTACGGTTAATTCCAACATGCAGATTGCGGCAACAGTACCTGCCGGCGCCACGACCGGAAAAATCACGGTGACCACCGCCGCCGGCGCCGGCGCCAGCGCGAACGATTTCGTCGTCACCACCGGCGGAGAGGGAAACCTCAGCGTGTTGACTTTTTATCCCACGGATGATGCGTACGTCCAAACCGTCAGCACCACGAGCAACTTCGGCGCTTTGCCGGATCTCCGCGTCGAGACCAACAGCGCTTTTGATGTTACAATTAGCTACCTCAAGTTTAATGTCACCGGCGTCACGGGGGCCGTGCGAAGCGCCAAGGTTCGCCTGAAAGTGACCGATGGCAGCACGGAAGGCGGCTCGATTTTCACGGTTTCAAATAATTATTGGAACACGAATAATCCCTGGGTTGAAACCGGTCTTATTTGGGACAACGCGCCGGAGCTTGACGGCAGTGCTCTGAGCTCGTTGGGTCCTGTCACCTCCGGGCAGACGGTGGAGTTGGAGGTCACTGCCCCGCTTGTGCGGGGAAATGGGACCTACAGTTTTGCTCTGAAAAGCAACAACTCAAACGCCGCTGAATATAGCTCGAAAGAAGGCGTCGCTTCGCCGGAGTTGGTTGTGGAGGTTTCACAAAATGCTCCCACGATTGTTTCTTTCTCACCGACTAGCGGCGTCGTGGGAACCGAAGTCACGATTACAGGAACAAAATTTAACGGCGCGACCGCCGCCGCTTTTAACGGCACACCGGCAGTTTTTAATATCGATTCGGATACGCAAATACGCGCCGCCATGCCAGCCGGTGCCACCTCCGGAAAAATCAGCGTCAGCAATCCCGACGGAACGGCGTACAGTGAAATAGATTTTGCCGTCACCGCGCCGCCGGAGATTATTTCGTTCGCGCCGTCCAGCGGCGTCGAAGGGACCGAAGTGACCATCACTGGCAGCCATTTCACCGGCGCCACGGGCGTGAGCTTTAACGGCAATGCCGCCACGACATTTTCTATCGATTCCGATTCGCACATTCGCGCTTACGTTCCGGCCAGTGCGACGCCGGGGACGGGAAAAATTATCGTCACGCATGCGTTGGGCAACGCCACCAGCGCAGCCGATTTCACGATCACCACGGCAACGCCATTGACATTTTCGTTTGCGCCTCAGCACGATACGTACGTCAACTCCGACAGCCCGACGAGCACTAGCGGCACCTCCAGCACGCTGCGGGCAAAAGTGGGTGTTTACAATTCTTACTTGAAATTCGAAGTGACGGGCCTAAGCGGAACTTTACAGAGCGCCAAGCTGCGGCTGCACGTTTCTGACGCCAGCCCGGACGGCGGTTCGGTTTATGTGACCTCGAATAACTACAACTCTTCCACGACGCCATGGGTTGAAAAAGGCTTGAACTGGAATAATGCGCCTGACCTCGACGGCGCGGCGTTAAGCTCGGCCCCGCAAAGCGGGGTGATTATCGGGCAATGGGTGGAGTTCGATGTGACGCCGGCGATCGTGGGCAATGGCGTTTACAGTTTTGGATTGAAGAGCAACAATTCGGATAAAGTTTATTATCGCTCCAAAGAGTACGGCGCGGCCACGACGCCGCAGTTGGTGATCCAGGGCTTTTCATCCGGTGCGCCAAGCATCACGTCTTTTGCGCCAAGCTCCGGGCCGGTGGGAACGGAAGTGACGATCATGGGAAACAACTTCAGCGGAACGACGGCGGTGACTTTTAACGGCGTGCCATCAACCAATTTCACGGTGGATTCGAACACAAAGATTCGCGCCAAGGTGCCGGCTGGCGCGACGATGGGAAGGATTCAAATCACCAACGCCAGCGGCAGCGGTTCTTTCGCGCAGGAATTCGTCGTGACCGCGCCGCCGCAAATGACTTCTTTTACGCCGGCCAGCGGGATAGCAGGCACCGAGGTGACCATCATCGGCAAAAATTTTATTGGCACAACCGGTGTGAGCTTCAAGGGGATTGCCGCGTCCTCGATTTTTGTCGATTCCGATACGCAAATTCGGGCCATCGTTCCGGCCAACGCTGCGCCGGGAGCGGGAAAAATTGTCGTGACCAACTCCGCCGGCAGCGTCACCAGCGCGAATGATTTTACCGTCAATTTAATTTTCACTTTTGCTCCGCAGCACGACGTGTATGTAAGCTCCGCAGCCCCGACGACCAACTACGGCAAGGCCAGCACGTTCCGCGCCAAGCTGGGCAGCACCGAGACGTTTTTCAGCTACTTGAAGTTCGAGGTCACGGGCCTGAGCGGCGCTTTGCTCAGCGCCAAGCTTCGTTTTTATGTCTCCGATGCCAGCCCGGATGGCGGATCGGTGTGTTTAGTTTCAAATAACTATCTGGATGGCTCGGCGCCTTGGGTCGAAACCGGCATGATCTGGGGCAACGCGCCCAGCATTAACGGCACGGTTTTGAGTTCGACGGGCAAGGTCAGTGTCGGGCAATGGGTGGAATTTGATGTGACCCCGGCGATTGCCGGCGACGGCACCTACAGTTTTGGATTGCAGAGTAACAATTCGGATAAAGTTTACTATCGTTCCAAAGAAAATGGCGCCTCAACCATGCCGCAGTTGGTTATCCTGGCGGCGTCAAGCTCATCATCGACTTCAAAACGCGATTATTCGGATACATCGAAGGATGAAAATGTTGTCGCTGCTATTCCGGCAGAATTTGTTTTGCATCAAAATTATCCCAATCCGTTTAACCCGAACACGCAGATTCGTTTCGGGCTGCCGCGGCAATCGCATGTGACAATCAAGTTGTACACGATTAACGGCGTCGAAGTGAAAACGTTGGTTAATGATCATTATCCGGCCGGCACGCACACCATAACCTTTCATGCGAAGAATTTGACGAGTGGAACCTACCTCTACGTCATGCAGGCCAGCAGCGTGCGGCAAGTGCGCCGGCTGGTTTTGATGAAATAAGGCTGCGCCCGTAGGGGGCAAATGTTATGGACCGGTCACTGCAAGCAAAATTGTGATGCGATAGATCACTGCGAAAGTGACCGGTCAATTGGCTGGATTGAAAACAGTTTTAGATCATATTTTCCGCAAAACCAGGATTTTGTTTGTACATCGCATAGTGAATTAACACACCTACCGCCAAGGAATGGGCGAATGCGATTTGTATGGCAATTTTGGCTTTCAAAGTGCGCGTGGCCCATTGGCTGATTTCTTCTAACACAGTTCCTCGGGCGTAACCCGCATTTTTCTCTGACCACCTTCACTCTATTTTTTAGTTGAATTCCGGAATATCACCTGCTTGCAGTCGCGGGTGACTTTTTAAACAACGTGGTTGCGAGTACTGCGCGTGAGCGTGGTGTCAGACATTCAACCCGAAAGGACTTCTCATGTACAATCTGAGACAAGCATTTTCTAAAACAAGGAGTTTGGTTTTTTTTCTGACCCTGCTGGGAGCGGGCCAGGTGTGGGCGCAAGGTCAACCCCTCACTTTTTCAGTCACGGGTGACGTTCCCTATAGCTCGAGCGAGGCCTCGACTTTCCAGAAGCAACTGGCCAATCACAATTTATACAGCTCTTCGGCGTTCCTCGTGCACGTGGGCGATCTTGCCTCCAGCGGCCAGTGTGGCGAGTCCTCCTATTCGTCCGTGGCGAATATGATGAAGGGATTGGCGGTGCCGGCTTACATCGTCCTCGGCGACAACGAATCCGTGGATTGCAGCAACCGCGCGCAGGGAGTGGGTTACTTTCTGCAATATTTCCAAAATTTCGAGCAAAATTTTTGCGGCGCGCCTTATACCGAGCGCCAAAGCGAACGTCCCGAAAATTGGGCTTTTACCATGGACGGCGTGCTGTTCGTCGGCGTCAATCTGGTCTATGGCGGCTCCACCGCCTTGCAGCAAGCCGCGGCTTGGGCCACGCAGCAGTTTCAAGCGAAAGGCTCTGAAGTTCGCGCCGCCGTTTTCTTTGCCCATTACACCCCGGGTTCCAGCTCGACGTTTTCCACGCCTTTTCGCCAGGCCGCCGCCGCCTTTGGCAAGCCCGTTCTTTTTGTGCATGGCCATGGCCACACGTGGAGCATGGTTTATCCCTTTCCCGAGGACAACATTCTGCGCGTGCAAGTCAACAAGGGCGCGAATGAAGACCCGGTTGAAATCACGGTGACCATGGACAACTCTTCTCCGGCAAATGCGTTTGTTTTCAAACGGAAGCCGTGGGGCAGCAAGACCATCGTCAACATGCCGCCGTGCGCGAACGCCGGTCCGGATCAGGAGATTGTCGGCGCGGCTATCGCCGATCTTGAAGGCCAGGCCACCGACGACGGCGATCCCAGCGGCGTTTTGACCACGACGTGGGGCAAAGCGGCCGGCCCCGGAGCGGTAACATTTGGCGATGCCAGCGCGGCCGTGACCACCGCCAGCTTCAGCGCCGCCGGCATTTACGTTTTGCGCTTGACGGCGAATGATGGCCAACTGCAAAATTACGACGAAGTAACCATCGCCGTGAACGCCAGCACGACTAATGGGCCGATCATCAGCTCGTTTACGCCAGCGAGCGGAGATGTGGGGACCGTGGTCACGCTGAACGGAAGCAATTTCACCAACGTGATGAGCGTGCTATTTAACGACATTCCTGCCACGAGCTTCACGGTCAATTCCGAGACCAAGATCTTGGTCACCGTGCCGCCGGGCGCCACAACCGGAAAAATCACCGTCAACACCTCGGTTGGCGCCGGCTTCAGCGCCAGCGATTTTGTCGTCACCGGCGTTGGCCCCGACGTGCTGACGTTTCTTCCCACGGATGACGCGCACGCTGTATCCACCAATGCCACGAAAAATTATGGCACGGCCACGAACCTTCTGCTGGATAGGAATAGCGCCTCGGATGCCGCAAACATTTACTTCAAATTTAATGTCACCGGACTCACGGGACCCGTGCAAAGCGCCAAGCTCCGTTTGAAATGCAGCAATGGCAGCTCGGATGGCGGCTCGGCTTTTCTGGTTTCAAATGATTACCAGAATACGAGCACGTCTTGGGTTGAAGGCGGCCTGATTTGGAACAACGCCCCGGCGATCACCGGCAGCCCCTTGAGCGCGCTCGGTACTGTCAGCGACGGGCAGACGGTGGAGCTTGACGTCTCCGCGGCGATAACCGGCGATGGAACGTACAGTTTTGCCTTAACAACCACCTCGTCGAACGCCGCCGAATACAACTCGAAAGAAGGCAACACCCCACCGGCATTGGTTCTTCAGGTTGCGCCGCCGGCGCCGATTCTTCCTTCGATTGCTTCTTTCACACCGGATAACGGCCCGGTGGGGAGCGAAGTGGCGATTATGGGAAATGAATTGGGCAGCACGGTAGGCGTCACCTTTAACGGCACACCGGCTGCTTTTATCGTGGATTCGAATACGCAGATTCGCGCGACCGTGCCGGCCAGCGCCACCACCGGAAAGATCAGCGTCGCCAACGCCGAGGGCACCGCATTCAGCGCCACGGACTTTACGGTAACCGCTCCGCCAGTCATTGCTTCGTTTGCCCCGACGAGCGGACAAGAAGGCACCGAAGTGACCATCGTTGGCAATTATTTCAACGGCGTTGCGGCGGTAAGCTTCAAGGGCAAGGCCGCCATCTTTGTGATAGATTCCAATTCTCAAATTCGGGCTTACGTTCCGGCCGGCGCGACGCCGGGAACGGGAAAAATCGTCGTCACCAGTCCGCTCGGCAGCACCACCAGCACGGACGATTTCACCATCACCGCTACGGCACCGTTAACTTTTTCCTTTAATCCCCAGCACGATACCTACGTCAACTTCGACAGCCCGACGAGCACCAGCGGCACTTCCAGCACGCTGCGGGCAAAAGTGGGTGTTTACAATTCTTATTTGAAATTCGAAGTGACGGGCATGACCGGCACTTTGCAGAACGCCAAGCTGCGGCTCCATGTTTCGGATGACAGCCCGGACGGCGGATCGGTCCATTTGGTCTCGAATAACTACAAGTCCTCCACGACGCCCTGGGTTGAAAAGGGTTTGAACTGGAACAATGCGCCAGACATTGACGGTTCGGCGTTAAGCTCGGTGGGCGCGGTGAGTATCGGGCAATGGGTGGAGTTCGACGTGACTTCAGCGATCGTGGGCAATGGCATCTACAGTTTTGGCGTGAAGAACAATAACAGTGATCAGGTCTACTATCGGTCAAAGGAATACGGTCCAGCCACCTCGCCGCAGTTGCTGATCCAAGGCCTTTCGACCGCCGCCCCGAGCATCACGTCGTTCACGCCCAGCGACGGGCCGGTGGGCACGGAAGTCACGATCATCGGCAACAACTTCCTTGGAACCACGGCAGTAACTTTCAACGGCGTGCCGGCAACCGTTTTTACGGTGGAATCGAATACCACGCTTCGAGCTTCGGTACCGGCTGGCGTCCCGCAAGGCGGGAGCAAGATCAACATCACCAACGCCAGCGGCAACGGCTCCTACGCGCAGGCTTTTGTCGTCACAACTCCGCCGGTGATCACTTCCTTTACGCCAAACGAGGGCGCGCCGGGAGATGAAGTCACCCTTACCGGCAGCCATTTCACGGGAACGACGACG
>Ga0073934_10002937_pt1 | contig 33157 bp, 30 predicted proteins | sample LarsenN4metaG_FD_76834 | JGI IMG/M metagenome (GOLD analysis project Ga0073934, IMG submission 76834) | Hot spring sediment bacterial and archeal communities from British Columbia, Canada, to study Microbial Dark Matter (Phase II) - Larsen... ...
GAGCGGCCCGTTGGCTAGGCGCACGGAGCGCAGGGCCGAGACATATCAAGTGGATAGGCGAGGCCCGAGCACCGCGCAACGACGCCAGCGGGCCGCGCAGTAGAAAGATTCACAGCTTCTGAGCCCGCCCGCTCGCGCAACTCCACAAACAACGCCTCCGCCGCTCCGCGCGCATAGCCGTGCCGTTCGAAGTACGCAGCTGCGGCCGCCATCGCCGCCGTATGAACGGCGTGTGCCGCGACCGTACGATCGATCTCAGGGAGGTATTCGTTGCGCACGTGGGCGGCGAAGTCCAGCACGGCGTTGGCGAGGGCCTCGATGCTGCCGTCGCGCACGTCGTGCCCTGGACCGTAACGGCCGCGCCGCTGCAATCGCGCGATGCGCCGCCTGCCGCGCGGTCGCCGCCCGGCGGATGCGAGGGCAAACCAGGCCAGTCCAGTGGCAAGCGCCTCGACGGTCATGGCCTGATAGTCGACGCGCGTGCGCTCGGCGCCAAAGTACCCTCGCGTGATCGCATCGAGCCACGCCCGCCAGGCAGTCTCCAGCATCGCGTGTTCGGAGTCGACGAGCCTGAAGCGCGGTATATCCGCCGTCATCGCCTGTCCCTCTTGTTCGCGGATGGCGCGAGTCGCATTGGCTAGTGGATCTGGCGCGCAGCTCCTTGGCATTGCGGTGGATCGGCGTACTCCTGCGGAGGCCAGTCCAGCCGGAAGACGGCGTCGTCACGTGCCAGCGCGCGCTGCCGTATCTGCCCGGCGTAGAACCCGAGGGATTCGTCGAAGCCCGAGTCGAGCAGGCGGATGCAGGCTTCGAAGCGGCCGAGCTCGCGCAGGGCTTCGGCCTTCTGCAAACGATCGTCCGGGTCCGCCTCCTCGAAGAATTCGAGCAGCGCTTCGAGGTTGGGCGCGAACAGAGCGCCGTACCGCTGCTCGAACTCCGCGCCGTAGTGCTCCCAGTACGGCTTCCAGAATTTCTCCCACTGAGGGTGCCCCGGCAGCTTGCGCCGCGGTTGGTTCAGGCTGTGCCACAGCGCGATGCGCACGTGCCGCCGGCGCTCGCGCGCCGCGCAGCACGGATCGGTGATGGCCTCGGCAAGCACGTCGGTGTCGGGCGCGCGGATCGAGGGCGCGCGCTTCCACTCGGGCGCGACGTCCTGCGGCGGCTCGCCGCGGATCGAACGGTAGAACGGATCGTCGATGCGCCCAACTTCGGCGGCGTCGTCGACCCAGAACAGCCGGCTGCAGCCACTGCAGCGCGCGATCTTCGGAAGCTCGGGCAGCAGTCGCGCGTCGAGCTTGCCGTCGCTCCAGAGTATTTCCACGCCGGCGTTGACGGACTTGAAGGTCTGCCGCGAATGCAGATGCCCGCAGCAGGGGCTGGCGAGGACGAGGGTGGGTCCGGGGGTCGTCACGACTGGGTCTGGTTTTCGAAGACGGGAGGGCCCTGTCGAAGGGAGGGCACGACCGAGCGCAAAGCGTCGCATCAAACGGGCTCACTGCGTGAGCCTGCGCGCACGCCCCTCGCGCCGGCGCGCCGCATCGTTCGGCGCCAGCGCGGGGTCGACGCCGTGCGCGCCGGGCGCGTCACAGCGCGAGCCAGCACGTTCAAGCGATCGCCGCCGCCCTCGCCACGTAGTCGCAGAACGCGCACTCGGGCGCCGGCGCCGGCGGATGCTTCATCGCCAGGCAATCGGCAACCTCGTGCAGCGTCGGCTCGACCCAGCCCGCGTCGCCGTCGTAGGGAATGAGCTTGGTGCGGAAGCGCAGCACGTCGTCGAACGCGGCGTCGTCCTTGATGCCGTTGGCGTAGACGAACCACGCGCGATCGGCCACCTTCAGTCCCTGATGGCGCAACAGCCACTGATAAAACTCGACCTGGCGCTTGTAGCCGTCCTGCCATTCGGCGTCGAGCGTGACCTCGTCCTTCTTGGCGGTGGCCTTGTAGTCGACCACGTAGTGGGTGCCTCGCGCATCGGCCCACAGGTCGTCGATCGCGCCGAAGACCGTGAGCCCGGTCGGCGCGTGCTCGACGCGCACGCCGGTGAAGTTGTGGCGCCAGCGCGGCAGATCGGGATGCGCGGCGGGGATCAGCGCCAGCCCCTCGCGCTCGAGCCGCGGCGGAACCTTCGTGCCTCCGCGGTAGCGATCGAACTCGTTCTTCAACAGATGGTCGACCGCGCTGTTCAGGTTGAACGGATAACCGGGCGGCTGCCGGATCTTCGCTCGCACGTCGAGCCAGAAGCAGCGCGGGCAGGTGAGAAACAGGTCGATCTTGGTGCGGCTCAACGCGGGCAGGGTCACGGCGGATCCCGGTTCGAAGTCCGTTCGATGCGAACGCACCGCGCATTGAAGCAGGCGCGCGCCGGTACGATCAAGCCATGGCCAAAGTGATCCCTACCGGCTGGCGCGAACTCGAGGTCGCCGGCGCCGCGCTGCGCGAGATCGAGACGCTGGCGACGCTCGAGTCGGGTCTGCCCGATGAGCTGACGGTCTTCCACGGCGTGCACTGGACCCGCATCGACCGCGGCCATGCGGTGTTCGGCGAGATCGACTTCGTGATCGTCTCGCCCGGCGCGCGTGTGCTCTTGGTCGAACAGAAGTCGGGCTTCCTGTCGGAGACGCGCGAGGGGCTCGTCAAGAAGTACGAAGGGCGCGAGAAGCTCGTCGCCACGCAACTGGCCCGCACGCTCGAGGCCCTGCGCCGCCGGCTCGCGCCGGTCGTGCGCAACGAACCGCTCGCGATCGACTACCTGCTGTACTGCCCCGACTACGCGGTCAGGCACAAGGGCACCGCCGGCATTCCGCCCGAACGCATCGTCGATGCGCCGTTGCGCGGCCAGCTTTGCCGGCGCATCGTCGAGGCCTTGTCCGAGGAGCCGGCGCGCGATGCGCTCGCGCACCAACTGCGGCGCTTCTTCGCCGACGAGCTGCAGCTCGTGCCCGACGTGAGCGCGCTCGTCGGCCGCGCCGAGCGACTGGTCACGCGGCTCGCGGGCGGGCTCGCGCACTGGGCGAAGCGGCTGGAGTTCGATCCGTTCCGGCTGCGCGTGGTCGGCACCGCGGGCTCGGGCAAGACGCAACTCGCGCTGTCGGTGCTGACCGCAGCGGCCGGCGCGGGACGCCGCGCGCTGTACGTGTGCTTCAACCGTCCGCTGGCCGATCACATGGCGCGCATCGCGCCGGCCGAGGTGGAAGTCGCGAGCTTCCACCAGCTCTGCGACCGCAGACTGCGCGCGGCGGGGCAGGCGGTCGACTACGGCCGCGCCGGCGCGTTCGCAGACATGGAGGCGCGCTTTGCCGCACTTCCGGTCGATGCCGAGGCGCAGGTCGACGAACTCGTCATCGACGAAGGTCAGGACTTCCAGCCCGCGTGGAAGGACGCGCTGCTGCGGCTGCTCAAGCCGAACGGGCGCGCCTGGTGGCTCGAGGATCCAATGCAAAGGCTGTACGACCGCCCGCCCGTGGACCTGCCCGGCTGGGTCGCGTTGAACGCCGATGCGAACTACCGCAGCCCGCGCGACGTGCTCGGCTACGTCAATCGGCTGCTGCAGCCGGCGCGTCCGATCGAGGCCGCGAGCCCGTTCGCCGGCGGCGACGTCGAGTTCCTGACCTATGCCGACGCCGCGCAGCTGGTCGATGCGACCAAGCGCGCGATTACCAGGGCGCTGCAGGCGGGCTTCCGTGTGAGCGATACGGTAGTCGTCACCTTCAGCGGGCGCGAGAAGTCGCTGCTCGCGCCGTACGACCAGCTCGGCCCGCACAGGCTCAAGCGCTGGCTCGGTCGCTACGACCTGTTCGGCACGCCGCAGTACGCCGAGGGCGAACTGCTCGTCGAGACCGTCTACCGCTTCAAGGGACAGTCCGCGCCTTGCGTGGTGCTGACCGAAGTCGACTTCGAGACGTTCGACGAACTCGCGCGGCGCAAGCTCTTCGTCGGCATGACGCGGGCGTCGATGAAGCTGATCGTCGTGCTGTCGGAGCGCGCGGCGAAGACGCTGCTGGCGAGCATCGGCGACGGCGAAGGACAGCCGACGTAGGTAGCCGGCGGCGACAGCGCATCCCGGACCCGCGCGCAGCGCCCGCCGCAGCCGCGGAGCATCGCTCCGGTAACATCGCGCCCCTTCGCAGCCCCCGCAGTGCACGGGTAAGCCATGTCGGAACAACAGTCGCTCTTTGCCGCGCCGGATGAAGGCGCGGAATCGCTGACGCTCGCGCAGTTCGCGAGCCGCGCGTATCTCGACTATGCGGTATCGGTCGTCAAGGGCCGCGCGCTGCCCGACATCGCCGACGGACAGAAGCCGGTGCAGCGGCGCATCCTGTACGCGATGAACGAGATGGGCCTGGCGGCCAACGCCAAGCCCGTCAAGAGCGCGCGCGTCGTCGGCGACGTGCTCGGCAAGTACCACCCGCACGGCGACCAGGCCGCGTACGACGCGCTCGTTCGCATGGCGCAGAGCTTCTCGCTGCGCTATCCGCTGATCGACGGCCAGGGCAACTTCGGCTCGCGCGACGGTGACAGCGCCGCGGCGATGCGCTACACGGAGGCGCGGCTCACGCCGATCGCGCGTCTGCTGCTCGACGAACTCGACGAAGGCACGGTCGACTTCGGCCCGAACTACGACGGCGCCTTTCAGGAGCCGAAGCTGCTGCCCGCGCGGTTGCCGTTCGTGCTGCTCAACGGCGCGACGGGCATCGCGGTGGGGCTCGCGACGGAGATTCCTTCGCACAACCTGCGCGAAGTCGCCGCCGCGCTGCAGATCGTGCTGAAGAACCCGAAAGCGCCGCTAAAGGAACTGCTCCAGGCGATGCCCGGCCCGGACTTCCCGGGCGGCGGGCAGATCATCTCCGGGGACGAGGAGATCCGCGAGGTCTACGCGACCGGGCGCGGCAGCCTGAAGGTCCGCGCGCGCTACACGTTCGAGGAGCTGGCGCGCGGCCAATGGCAGCTCGTGATCACCGAGTTGCCGCCGGGCGTATCGGCCGCCCGCGTCGAACTGGAGATCGCCGAGCTCACCGACCCCAAAGTCAAAGCCGGCAAGAAGTCGCTGACGCCCGAGCAGCAGAACCTGCGCCAGATGGCCAAGTCGCTGCTCGACCGCACGCGCGACGAGTCCGACAAGACCGCGCCGGTGCGCTTCGTGATCGAACCGGCCACGTCGCGGATCGACCGGCACGAGCTGGTCAATTTTCTGCTCGCGCACACGAGCCTCGAGACGAACGTACCGGTCAACCTCGTGATGATCGGCACCGACGGGCGGCCGCGGCAGAAGGCGCTGCCCGACATCCTGCGCGAGTGGGTCGAGTTCCGCGTCGCGACCGTGCGCCGGCGCACGCAGCACCGGCTGGCCAAAGTTCAGGACCGGATTCACATCCTGGTGGGCCGGCAGCTCGTCCTGCTGAATATCGACCGCGTCATCAAGCTGATCCGGCGCTCGGACGAGCCGAAGCCCGAGCTGATGACGGCGTTCAACCTCACCGAGCGTCAGGCCGAGGACATCCTCGAGATGCGGCTGCGGCAGCTCGCCAAGCTCGAAGGCATCCGCATCGAGCGCGAGCTCGCCGAACTGCGCAAGGAAGAAGGCGGCCTGCAGAAACTGCTCGATTCGGAGGCCGCGCTCAGAAAGCAGATCGCCAAGGAGTTCGACGACGACGCGAAGCAGTTCGGCGACGCCCGCCGCACGCTGATCGAACCCGCCGAGCGCGCGACCGTCGAGGCCAAGGTCATCGACGAGCCGGTCACGGTGATCGTGTCGGAGAAGGGCTTCGCGCGCGCGCGCAGCGGCCACGGCCACGACGCGACGCAGTTCACCTTCAAGCCGGGCGATGCGTTGTACGGCGCATTCGAGTGCCGCACGGTCGACCAGCTCATCGCGCTCGGAGCCAACGGCCGCGTGTACTCGATCCCTGTCGCGCAACTGCCGTCGGCGCGCGGCGACGGCGCGCCGGTGACCTCGATGATCGAACTCGAGCCGGGCACACGGCTCGTCGCATACGTCGCCGGCGCCGTTTCGCAGCCGGTGCTCGTCTCGACCAGCAGCGGCCACGGCTTCGCCTGCACGATCGGCGACATGGTGTCGCGGCAAAAGGGCGGAAAGCAGTTCATCACGGTCGAGGAGGGCGCCGTACCGCTGCCGCCGGCGCTCGTGGACCCCGCGACCGACGACCGCATCGCCTGCCTGTCGGAGAAGGGACGATTGCTCGTCTTCGCTGCGAGCGAGATCAAGGCGCAGCCGGGCGGCGGCCGCGGCGTGACGTTCATGGGGCTCGACGACGGCGAAAAGATGATCGCGGCAACGCCATGCGGCGCGAGCGGCGTGGTCGTGCATGGCGTTTCGCGCTCGGGCAAGCCGGTCGACTTGCTGGTCGCCGGCGAAGCGCTAGCGGCACACACGGGCCATCGCGCGCGCAAGGGCACGCTGATCAAGTCGAAGCTGAAGGTGAGCGGGCTGGCGAAACCGGTGGCGGCGCCGGCGCAGTGATGGAGCGTGGCCGCAGGTCGGCGTAACGCTGTCCCAGCCCGGCCGATGGCGAAGCGGCGGGCAAGGTCGCGCTACAGCTTTGGCCGCTTCGCGTCGACGCGCTTTCTCTCTGCGTCAAGAAAGCGGCGTCCCTCGGCCGTCACGATGCTGATGCTGCCCGCATCGTCGAGCTTGCCCATCGGCCGGTATTCGACATACAGATCCTTCAAGTCCCAGGTCAGCTCCTCCACCTCCCAGCGGCCGCCCTGCCGGTTGGACCAAGTCGTGCGCCGAACGGCCGTCGGCTTGCCGTACTTATCGCGTAGATCCTGCGCAATCTGCTCCTCGGCGTCGAGGCCCGCAGTGACGATCAGCACCATCGCGAGGCGGCCGTTATGCAGCACGCCGGACAGCGCGCATCCCTGCGTCAGGTGGATCCAGGTCGGACAACGGGCGCGCGGCAGATGGATGCCGACGCCGTTGTCGCCGCCGAGCGCGGCGGCAGCGCCCGAGTTGGACTGACACGTGGCCGGCGGTCCCTCGCTGACACCGAACAGGTTGCCGAGCGCCTGCAGCCCCTGCTGCTGCGGACTGCCGAGTGCGCAGCGCGGCAGCCGCAGCGGCTCGCCCATCGGCACGCCGAACACGGTCATGTCGACACCTGCGGCCGAACGGACCGGACGAGCGGGTTCGGGCGCGCTTGCGGTTACGGACGGCGGCGGCGCGGCCGCGGCTGCGGACGGTGTGGCCGCCTGTGGCGTGGATGAGCTCGTCGCAGCGCTCATGTGTTCGGCTCGCCACGCCGCCGACGCGAACCGGTCAAAGACGCCGCGGACAAAATCGGGCTGTCGCGTCAGCTCTGCGGCGGCCCGGCGCAACTGCGCGACCGGGCAGGCATCACCACGGCAATCGGGTGCGCCGCTCCGCGCCGCCTCTTGCAGCAGTTGCTGCAATGCCTGCCCGTAAGCGTTGAACCGAGCCATGTCCTGCGGACCGGCCTTGCTGCCGTCGCGCGTCGCCGACCGGCGCGTGGCTGCCTGCAGCAGCGCAAGTGCCGCGTAACGGCGCGCGCGCGTATCCGCAGCGTCGCGCCCGACCACGTCGCTCAGCACCCGCTCGGGCGGGGCGAGTCCATCCGAGCGGGCGGTGGCCGCTGCCAAGCGGATGTCCAGCAGCACCGCCAGCGCTGCCAGCGCAACGAACTGGATCGGACGGTTCATCGGTCAAGCCTCCACTGGCGGCTACACCTCGACGATGCGCCGGTGGACGGCGCCATGCCGCCCGAGCGCCACGCGCACGCGGCGGCGCCAGCCGGGAACCATCGGCGCCGTGACGATCAATGCCGCCATCGCGGCAAGCGCCACGAACAGCACCGGTAGACCGACGATCACGAACGACAGCAGCGCGCCGACGCCGGCCAGCCCCAGCATCAGCGCAAAGCCGAGCGCGTAGTACAGGTAAACGCGCCACAGCGGCCATTGAATCAATTCGTCGCAGGCCACACGGTCGCCGACCTTGCATGCGATCAGGTGGCGCTGCCACAGCAGCTTGAACACGAAGAACACGCCTTCGGCGCCCGTGTACACCGCGGCGTCGACCATGTTGGAGACCTTCACTCTTCTGACATGGGTGGCCTCGCCGCCCTTTCCGACAAAGGAGATGTAGTCGTACTGGCGACTGTGCTGGTCGACCTGCGACGGTCCCAGCGCTTCGATGCTGCCGTTGATTTCGACGAGTCTCATGGGTGCTCTCCGGGGTCAGGGCGTGACTGGGACGCCGTCGATCGTTGCCGACAGCAGTTCGATGCCACCTTGAACCTTCAGCGCGATGCCGGAGCCGCGCGCGGCCCAGACATTGACGACGAATCCGTTCTGCGTCGTCGTCCAGCTGCACGCATTCGCGAATGTGCCTGCGGGGACCGTGACCGTCTCGAACCCGTTGAAGCGGTGCGTCTCGGTGATCTGAACGGTCTGCGGCGGGCCGCCATTGATGGACGTGATGCGCGAGTAGCTGTGCGTCCGCGACTGGCCGGGCGACATCGCGCCCGGGAACAGCATGTAGGGCGACAGCTCGTAGACAATCCGGTCCGTGACGCCGCGGGTGACCGACGAGGCGACCATCGCGAAGGTCTTGAAGTCGCTGCCTTCCTGGCGGCCGAAGCTCGTCGCCTCGCTCGTGTCGCCGGTCGATGGCCCCGCCGTGTACGTAGTGCGCTCGCGAATTTCGATCACCGACTCGCCATTGCGGATCGTCGGCCCGATCACTTCCGCCGTGGCCTCGGTCGTGGTCGTCGTGCCGATCAGACGGTACGACTTCACGACGCGGTGCCCGGTCACGGTGCCTTGGGGATCGGTGCACTCGTCAGAGGTACCGGCTACGCCCACCGTTGCAAGGTTGAAAGTCGCGACGCAGTTGCGAGCGGCTGTCATCGCGAGCGTCACGTTGGGCGACTGCCCGGTGCAGTCGCCGCTCCAGCCGGCAAAGCTCGATCCGGCGGCGGCCGCGGCGGTGACGACCACGGCGGTACCGAAGGGCAGCGTGGCGCTGCAGGTTGCGCCGCAGTCGATGCCGGCCGGCGTGCTGGTCACCGTGCCGCTGCCCGCGCCTGCCTTCCCGATGTTTAGCGTCACTGGCGTCGGCGATGGCGACGGCGACGGTGATGGCGACGGAGAGAGGGCCGGTGCGGAGCCGTTGTCGCCGCCGCCACAGGCCGCGCCGAGCATCGCCGCCGCCGTGACCGCCCCGAACAACAGCGCCTGCCTACGAGTCGTCGCCATGGTCCCCTCCTCGTTGTCGTTGCCACGCACGGCGCGCGGCTGCGGCACTTGATACGGGGAAGACCGTTATCGGGTTGTTATCGTCTCGGAGCCCCCTTCGCTACGACAGCGACGATGCCCTCGTGAGCGCCGCGCGATTGAACGGATTGCGATCCGTGAAGCCGTCGCGCAGGGGCTCTGGCACGTTCGGAAGGGCATTCCCGATCCAGTCGACGGCCGCGCGCAACGCGATTGCCGATGCAACCTGATCGTTGGCCGACTCGAAGACCTGGTGCAGGGCCAGGTAGTACTCGGGGAGATAGGGGCCGGCCGGCGCGCGCTCTCGCGCCAGCGACTGCATTTTCCGCGCGAGCGACAGCGCGTCCCCGGTCCGGCCGGCGGCGGAGATCGCCTGCAGCAAGCGCAGCTGAAGCGGCCAGTAGTAGATCCAGGCGTCGGCGCTGCGGCAGTCGCGCGCGTGACGCTCCAACAGCTCGATCGCTTCGGGCGAAGGGAGCGCGCGGCACTGCTCGATCGCCAGCGACCAGTGCTTGCCGCGCGTGCGCAGGCCACCGCGCGCGAGCACTGCCGCTTCATCGAGCCAGTCGCGCGCCTGCGGCAAGCGGACGCCTTCGATCCGGCAGCGTGTCAGCAGCCAACGGAACCGTGCGTCGGTCTGGGCAGGGGGCTGGTCACCGAGGACCTTGCGGGCGCGGCCGGGTTGCCCGAGATCGAACCAGCAGTGTGCCAGTTCGATCTCGGCAACGACGCGCCACCACTCGCCACCAGTCGGGTCGGCGCGGCGGCACGCGTCGATCTGCTGCTCGGCATGAAGCAACGCCCCGTCGTACCGCCCCAGCAGTCGCAGGCTGCGCGACAGGCTCGCACCTTGACTCCAGCTCTGCAGGCTTTCACCGCCGTACCGCAGTGCCAGCGCGCGGCAGCGTTCGTACTCCTCCGCCGAGCCAGCGACATCGCCGGTCACGTACGCGATCATCGCGATGTTGGCCGAGGCCATGTGCATGTGGCGGACGTGACCCACACGCTCTGCCGCCCGATAGGCCAGTTCGGCCGCAGCGCCGCTGTCGGCGTAGCGTTCGAGGTAGCTGAGCGTCGCGGCGATATCCACGAGCGCGCCGCTCGCCCACGGGTGATCCGGGTTGCGGTTCGCCCAGTCGGTACACACCGCCAGCGACTGCATCGCCTCGGCGGCGCGGTCCAGGCGAGCCAGCGCGTTGGCCTTGAGCTCGTGCACGAAGGCGCGCTGAAACTCGTCGCCGAACCGTTCCGCGAGCGGCAGCGCCTCGTCGGCGGTGCGCAGCATCCCCTCGAAGTCGAGGTCCTGCGCCTGCATTCGCATCCGCCCCTCCAGGCTCAGCAGTCGATCCTGCGGCGTGGCGGCGATCTGCTCCATCGTCGCCGCGAAGCGGCGCATTTCGTCGAAGCGGCCCAGTTCGAACGCGGCGACCAGTGCGCGCGACAGTGCCGCCGTGCGCTGCGCTGCGAGGGCCCCGAGCTGCATGCAGTCGTCGGCGCGCAACAGCAGTTGCAGTTCTTCGTCCAGGCGCGACACGCTGCGCGCCTCGTCGGCGGCGGTCAGGAACGACGCGCTCGCCGCTGCGTACTCGGCCGCCGCTGCCCAATGTTCGGCGACCCGAGCCGCCGCCGCGTTCGCCCGCTGCAGCACGCGCGCAATGGCCGCGTGCAGCGAGGTGGCGATCGCGCGCGGCAGCGTCCGCAGCAGCGCCTCGACGATCAGATCGTGCGCGAAACCGCGGTCGCGGATCACCTGCGCCTGCTCCAGCTCGCGCCACGGCTCCGACAGGTCGATGACGCGCCGCTGCAGCACCTGCGCGGCCAGGTCAGGGGTGAAGTCCTGCCCGGCGAGGGCTGCAATGTGCGCGAGGTTGAGCGCCTCGGGCGACAGTTGCGCCAGGCGCCGTTCGATCAGCGAACCGACATCGGCCGGCAGCGGCAGCGCCGCGCCTTGCGGATCGCGCAGCGGACACCGCTGATCGAGCATCGCGCGCAGGGTCTCGAGGATGAACATCGGATTGCCACCGGTGTGCCGCAGCAGCGCGGGCGCCCAGCGGCCTGCATCGAAATCGGGCAGCCCCAGCGACTCGAGCAGCGCCTGCACTGCCGCGAGATCCAGGGGGGCCAGCACGAGTCGGGTCAGCGCGCCGGTGTCCTGCGCCGCAGCCCACGCCCGTAGCGGCTCGGGCAGCTCGCCCGGGCGTGATGCGATCAGCCATTGCCCCTCCGCCGCATCGGACAGGCTGTCAGCCGAGCTCAACGCGGGCAGCAATTCGAGCGAAGCGACATCGGCGAACTGCGCATCGTCGAACGCGATCACGCGCAGGCCGGAGTCCATCGCGGCATGGACGCACGCGGCGATGGCCATGCGCAGTTGCAGCGGCTCCAACGCGCCGGGCGCCGGGTGGCCCAACTCGGGAAGCAGCCGGGCGAGCACGCGAGCGGCGGACTCGTCGGGCGAGGCACCCGCAGCGATCAGTGCACGCAGCAGGCGCGCGATCGCCGCGTACGGCGTACTGGCGTCGCCGGGTCGAGCGTGGACGACGACGCCGCGCTGCGCGGCGGCATAGTCGTTCATCAAGCGCGACTTGCCGATGCCCGGCTCGCCGATCAGCAGCACGCTGCGCTTCATCGCTCCCGCCCGAGACAGTTGCCGCCACTCGGTTTCGCGGCCGATCAAGCGCGGCGGGCGAAGCACGCTGACCGGCGTGGGCGGCGTGGTCCGCGCCGCCTGCGGGTCGCCCTGTGCGATCAGTTGTTCCAGCGCTTGCGTCTCGCGATCGGGCAACACGCCGAGTTCGCCGCGCAGGACCACGCGGCAGCGATCGAACGCAGCGAGCGCGGCTGCGCGGTCGCCGCGCAAGTAGTGCAGGCGCATCACACGGCGGTGCGCGTGTTCCTGGATCGGTTCGATCTCGATCAATCGCTCGGCCAGGCGCAACGCTGCCGCGATGCGGCCCTCGCCTTCGAGCCGTGAAGACAGTGCCGCGAGCGAGCGGCCCACTTCGTCGCGCCAGCGCTGACGCGCGACGCCGACCCACGCGTCGAGGTCGCTGCAATCCGAGAAGTCCAGGTCGCCAAGCAGCCCGCCCTGGCAACTGTCGGGGTCCAGTTCGAGCCGCGGCAACGGCGGCGCCAGATCGTGAACGATGTCGCTCGCCAGGGTCAGCAGCCTGCCGGGAACGATCACGTCCCGACCGGCGGCCTGGCGCAGCTTGAACATGCGCTGGCGCAGGCTGTTGCCGGCGCGGCTGTCTTCCACGTCGGGCCAGATCGTCGCGGCTGCGCGGGCGCGCGGTGTCGGACCGTGCAGCGCGAGCATGGCCAGCAGAGCCGCGCCGCGCCGCTCCAGCGCGCGGGCCGTGCCATCGGGCAGTTCGAGCCGAGGTGCGCCGAGCAACCTCAGTCGCACCGGGCCCGTGGCGGGCGCGTCGGCCTTCGTCATCGATCAGTGCGGGCTGCCATGGCGCACGTGTGACGCAACGGGTCGAAGTCCGATGTGTCCTGGATCGCGGTAGCGCGAGCACATTCTTGCGCGTGGCAGTTATCCGCCTGTTATCGGCTCCGTGCAAGGGTTCCTACGGTCTACGCGGCTGATGCCACGGGTGGCCACGGCCGCGTCACGAGCCGATGTTCAAGTGGCCGCGCATTCAGCCGCGGGAAGCGCCGCGTGGCCCTGATGGGGGCAAGCGGGCCGCCGAGCCCGTGGCACCCCGCTCGACGCGGTCGGGAACCTGGCCCGCGAGCGCGGGCGACCGCGCCTGCACGTGCGACACGGAGCCGACGCAGTGAATCCGATGTTGGGGACCCGCATGCGCGACGTCGCTTCGATGCGACTCGCGCGGTCAAGCGAAAGCTGGCGCGATTCGCGGTCAGCGCCGCACGGTCGGCCGTACCTGGCTCGGCGCAGCCCGCGACGGGCCGCTCACTCCATGACCGCCTCGCCGCGCAGCACCTGCACGCATCCTCCGCCCACGGCGGCGCGGATGCCGTCGGCCGTGCGCCGTGCCGAGGCGAGCAGCAGGCTCGGCCGGCCCATCTCGACGCCCTGCGTCACCTCGTAGCGGGCTTCCTGCGCGTCGGTGAGCGACAGCAGAAACGCCGCCAGCGCGGCATTGGCGCTGCCCGTGGCCGGATCCTCCCAGGTGCCGGAGATCGGCGCGAACATCCGCGCGCGCAGCCGACTGGGCGAATCGCCTTCGGCGTAGCAGTACAGATGCAGCGACAGCCGGTCGCGCATGCCGGTGCGCTGCGCGAGGGCCTGGAAGGCGGCGAGGTCCGGCGCGGCGCGCGTCAGCGCTTCGGGCGTGACCTCGACCATGCAGAACGGCAGGCCGACCGAAGCCATGCGGGGCCGATGGCGCGCCAGCACGAGGTCCGCCGTCGTGAGGCCCGCGCACGCGGCGATCGCCTCGGCGGGCAGTTCTTCGCCGACGGACAGCGGCTGCGGCGCGGCGATGTGCGCGCCGAGCAAGCGGCCGGCTGCGTCGCGCTCGACGCGCACGTCGACCAGCCCGGCGATCTCCTCGAAGCGCAGCAAACCGTCGCGGTCGCGGCCCATCGCGGCGAGCACGCAGCCGGTGCCGACGTTCGGATGCCCCGCGAACGGCATCTCGGACGTGCGGTTGAAGATGCGCACGCGCGCGGTGTTGGCCGGATCGGCCGGCGGCAGCACGAAGGTCGTTTCGCTGTAGTTCATCTCGGCGGCGAGCGACTGCATCTCGCCGTCGGTAAGACCGCGCGCGTCGGTGAACACCGCGAGCGGATTGCCGCCGAAGCGGCGGTCGGTGAAGACGTCGACGGTCACGTATGGAAAGCGGCGGGTCATGCGTTGGTCCTCGGACGCGTGCGGCCGATCGCGATCGTCGCGACGACGGCGGCGGCAAACAGCCAGGTGACCGGCTCGACCCGCTCGCCGAACAGCGCCGCGGCGAAGCCGATCGTAAAGAACGCCTGCAGCAACTGCACCTGGCCGACGCGCGCGATGCCGCCGAGCGCCATGCCGTTGTACCAGGCGAAGAAGCCGATCAATTGCGACACCAGCGTCACGTAGGCGAACGCGCCCCACGCCGTCCATCCCGCGTGCGGCGGCGCGCTCCACACCAGCGCGAGCGTGATCGGCGCGGTGACCGGCAGCGCGACCGCCAGCGCCCACAGGATCACCGCGATGCCGCCGAGCCGCGCCGACAGCCGCCCGCCGGCGACGTAGCCCACGGCGCCGATGATCACCGCCGCGAGCATCGCCGCTGCGCCGAAGCCGAACGCGTGCGCTTCGCCGCCGCGCAGCGCGAACGCGATCACCAGCGCGGAGCCGGCCGCCGCGCACAGCCAGAAGCGGCGCGAATGGCGCTCGCCGAACCACAGCGCCGCGAGCACCGCGGTCGCGAACGGCAGCGCGCCGTTGATGATCGCGCCGTGGTTGGCCGGGATGTGCTTCATCGCGAGCGACGACAGCAGCGGAAAGCCGATCACGACGCCGACGGCGCTCCACGCGACCAGCGGCCAGTCCGCGCGCGCGGGGCGCCGCACACCGGTGGCGAGGATGAGCAACGCCGCGATCGCGCCGGCGATCGACATGCGGCCGAACGCGAGGAACCACGGGTCGAGTTCGGCGACCGCGGTGCGCGTCATCGGCAGCGTCAGGCTGAACGCGATCACGCCGAGCAGGCCGAGCGCCAGCCCGAGCCCGACGCGCGGCCGCGCTTCGATCGCGTCGGCGACGCCGCTCATGCCGTGGCGCCTGCCGCGACGCGCTCGCGCAGCAACTCGCCGAGGATCGCCACGCCCGCGCGAGTGCGCTCGGGCGGCACCGTCACGAAGGACAGCCGCAGCGTGTTCGCGCGCGGCGCATTCGCATAGAAGGCCGCTCCCGGCACGAAGGCGACGTTGCGCGCGATCGCGGCCTCGAGCAGTTGCGCGGCGTCGATGCGCTCCGGCAGTTCGATCCACACGAACATGCCGCCGTCGGGCTGCGTCCAGCGCGCCGCGCGCGGGAAGTGTGCACGCAGCGCTTCGAGCATCACCTCGCACTGCGCCGCGTAGCGCGCGCGGACGCCCGGCAGGTGCGACTCCAGCAGCCCGCTCGTCACGACGTGCGCGGCGGCACGCTGCGCCAGCGTCGAGGTGTGCAGGTCGGTCGCCTGCTTGACCCGCACCAGCACGTCGATGACCCGCGGCGGCGCGATCACGAAGCCGAGCCGCAGCCCCGGCGAAAGGATCTTCGAGAACGAGCCGAGCCGGATCGTCCGCTCGGGCGCGAACTGCCGCAGCCCGGGCGGCGGCGCGTTCCGGTACCACAGCTCGCCGTACGGATCGTCCTCCACGAGCCACAAATCGAGCGCGCGCGCCTTCGCGGCGAGCGCCGCGCGCCGCTCGCGCGACAGCGTGCGGCCGGTTGGGTTCTGGAAGTTCGGCATCACGTACGCGAAGCGCGCATCGCGAACCAGGGCGGCGTCGATCGCATCGGGTTGCAGCCCTTCGGCGTCGACCGGCAGATCGCGAAACTTCGGCTGCGACAACGCGAAGGCCTGCAGCGCGCCGAGATACGTCGGCGATTCGACGAGCACCGTGCTGCGGGGATCGATCAGCGCCTTGCCGATCAGGTCGAGCCCCTGCTGCGAGCCGGCGACGATCAGCACCTGCGCGGGCGAAGTCGGAATGCCGTTCGCAGTCTCGCGCGCCGCGACCCACGCGCGCAGCGCGTCGTCGCCCTCGGTCGCGCTGTACTGCAGCGCCGCCGGTCCCGCGTCGCGCAGCACGGCGTCGAACGCCGCGCGCAGCGCATCGACCGGAAACGTCGCGGGCGACGGCAGCCCGCCGGCGAACGAAATCACCTGCGGCCGCTGCGTGACCTTCAGGATCTCGCGGATGATCGAGCTCTTTGCCTCGGCGGCTCGCGTCGCGAGGCGGGGCAGGGCGGAGGCGAACATGGGTGCGTTCATGCGAAGGGTCGAGGATCGTGTCGAACTGCGGATGGCGTCCGAACGCCTACGGCAGGCGGCCGACCGCCGACGACCGACGGCCGACGGCGATCACGCCACGCCCATCCACATCGCGGTGGCGGCCAGCAGCGCGCCCATCGCGACGTTGAAAGTGCGCAGCCGCGCGCCGTGCGACAGCCATTCGCGCAACGCCGCGCCGGCGGCCGCCCACAGCACGAGGCTCGCGGCGCACGCGATCGAAAACACCATGCAGACGACGGCGGCGCGCTGCCACGGCCGGTCGGTCGCGAGCCACGCGGCGGCGGTCGCGACCGCGAGCATCCACGCCTTCGGGTTCAGGTACTGGAACAGCGCCGACTGCCAGAACGCGAGCGGCAGCGCGAACGGTCCGCCGGCACTGCCCGCGTCGCGCGAGCGCGCCAGGCTCCACGCCAGCCACAGCAGGTACGCGATGCCGAGCCACTTCAGCAGCGCCGACAGCGCGGGCGAAGCGACGATCAGCGCCGCCACACCGCCGGCCGCCGCGAGCAGCATCGTCGAGAAACCGAAAGGCACGCCGGCGATGTGCGGCAGCGCCGCGGCGAAGCCGTGATTCGCGCCGGTGGCGGTGGCGATCGCGTTGTTCGGCCCCGGCGTGAACGAGCCGACGAGCGCGAAGACGACGAGCGCAGTCAACTGATCCGCGCTCATCGATCTGCGCCCGCGAGCACGCGCGCGAAGAGGTCGGCATCGACGTTGCCGCCGGTGAGCGCGAGCCCCACCTTGCGGCCGGCGAGCGATTCGCGCTGCTTCAGCGCCGCGGCGAGCGAAGCCGCGCCGGCACCCTCGGCGACGTTGTGGGTCGCCGCGAACAGCAGCCGCATCGCTTCCGCCACCTCCGCATCGGTGACCTGCACGATGCCGTCGACGTGCGCGAGGATGATCTCCAGCGCCTGCGCATCGGGCACGCGGCAAGCCAGACCGTCGGCAAGCTGCGTCGTCACCGGCGCCTCGATCGGACGGCGTGCCGCGAACGACTGCGCATAGCACGGCGCGTGCGCGGAGACGACACCGACGATCCGCGTGCGCAAAGACAACGCCGCACGCGCGGCGCTGCAGGCGCTGATGCCCGAGCCTTGGCCGACAGGCACGTAAACGACATCGAGTTCCGGCGCCGCACCGAAGAACTCCATCCAGTAGGTCGCCACGCCGCGTACCAGATCGGCGTGATACGAAGGCACGTAGTGCAGCCCGTGCGCCTGCGCGTAGCGGTCCGCTTCCTCGCGCGCGGCCTGGAAGTCCTCGCCGTGTTCGATCAACGTCGCGCCGAGCGCGCGCATCGCGGCGTTCTTCTCGCGGCTGTTGCCGTGGGGGACGAAGATCGTCGCGGCCATGCCGTAGCGGCGCGCCGCGAACGCCACCGATTGGCCGTGATTGCCGCGCGTGGCGGCCACCACGCCGCGGCACGCCGGCTCGCGCCGCTTCAACGCGTCGAAGTACACGAGCCCGCCGCGCAGCTTGAACGCGCCGACCGGCGTGTGGTTCTCGTGCTTCAGCCACACTTCCGCGCGCAGCAGTTCGCAAAGCTGTGGCCACGCGTATTGCGGCGTGGCCGGCATCGCCGCGCGCACGATGCGGGCGGCGTCTTCGATGGCGTGGCGGTCGGGCAGCATGCGCGGTGCGATTCGTTCGAGCTTGCACTGTACCCGCGCCGACCAGTACAGTGCCAGTACAGTTTGACGGTTAATCGCGGCCACTGGCCTGCCGCTGCGGGCAGGACAGTCGAGCCGCCGGGGACGCGGATGGTGCAGACCGAGCCGAGTTACGAGACGACGGAGACGGCGAGCGAGGCCGATGTCGAAACGGTCGACGCCGGGCTGCACCTGCACAACCTGCAAGCGGCGGATCTCGGCGCGGTACGGCCGCTGTTTGTCTTCGCGCGCGACGCGGCGGGCGCGGTCATCGGCGGGCTGCGCGCGCGCGTCTGGGGCACCGCATGGGAAGTGCAACAGCTCTGGGTCGATACGCGCCAGCGGCGGCGCGGCATCGGCTCCGAGCTGCTGCGCCGGTTCGAGCGTGCCGCGCGCGAACGCGGCGGCACGCTGATCTACCTCGACACGTTCAGCTTCCAGGCGCCGGCGGTGTACCAACGCAACGGCTACGAAGTCGCGTGCCGCTTCGAAGGGTTTCCCGACGGCATCGTCAAGTACGTGATGCGGCGCCGGCTCGATGCCGTGGAGACGACGCGATGAACGATCTCGGGCGCGACGAGACCGCGGCGCTGGCCGCGGCCACGCCGCGCGTGCTCGCGGGCGCCGAACGCACGCTCGCCGATCAGCTCGCCGCATGGCTGGCGCTGCGCATCGACGAGCACGCGCTCAAACCGGGAACGCGGCTGCCTTCGATCCGCCGCTTCGCCGACGACAAGCGCGTCAGCCGTTCGACCGTGGTCGAGGCGTACGACCGGCTGATCGCCGCGGGCTACGTCGAGTCGCGCCGCGGCTCGGGTTTCTACGTTCGCGCAAGGCGCAACCGGCCCGCCGCGCCGGTCGCAAGAGCCGCGAGCGCTGCGCGCGCGACGGCTGCTACGGCGCCGATCGACGTGCTGTGGCTCCTGCGCAGCATGCTCAGGCAGGCGCCCGCGAGCGATCACCCGGGCGCCGGATTGCTGCCGCCGGCGTGGCTCGACAGCGAGCTCGTCGCCGCCGCGGTACGCGCGATCGGCCGCAGCGCGGGCGCGGCGTTGCTCAACTACGGCGTGCCCGAAGGCTATCTGCCGTTGCGCGAACAGCTCGCGCAGCGGCTCGCGCAGTCCGACATCGGCGCCACGCCCGAGCAGATCGTCACCACCAACGGCGTCACGCACGGCATCGATCTGGTCGCGCGGCACTTCATCGCGCCGGGCGACACGGTGTTCGTCGAGGACCCCGCGTGGTACCTGATGTTCGGCCGCTTCGCCGCGTTCGGCGCGAAGGTGGTCGGCGTGCCGCGCGGGCTGGACGGCCCGGACACCGCGGTGCTCGCCAATCTGCTGACGCGGCATCAGCCGAAACTCTTCGTCGTCGGCAGCGTGCTGCACAACCCCACCGGCACGTCGCTGTCGGCGGCCAACGCGCATCGGCTGCTGAAGCTCGCCGACGAATACGGCTTCACGATCGTGGAGGACGATGTCTACGGCGACCTCCATCCGGGCCGCAACGCCTCCTCCTGCATGCGGCTGGCGAGCCTCGATCAACTGAAACGCGTCGTCTACATCGGCGGGTTCTCCAAGACGCTGGCGGCGAACCTGCGGGTCGGCTTCATCGCCGCGCATCCGGACATCGCGCAGCCGATCGCGGAACTGAAGATGCTGACCGGACTCACGACGCCGGAACTGACCGAGCGCGTGGTCGCACGCATTCTCGCCGAAGGGCAGTACCGCCGGCATCTCGAACGGCTGCGCGGCAAACTGGACGCCGCACGCGACCGCACCGCGCGCGCGCTCGAAAAAATGGGCGCGAAGCTCTTCGCTCAGCCCGACGCCGGCATCTTCCTGTGGGCCGATTTCGGCCGCGACACCAACGCGATCGCCGCCGCCGGTGCCGAGCAGGGCATCCTGTGCGCTCCCGGCAGCCTGTTCTCGCCGACGCAGTTGCCGAGCACGTGCATGCGCGTGTCCGCCGCGACGAGCCTGAACCCGGCGGCGCTGCGGTTTCTCGCACAGGCGATGGGCTGATCCGGCCGTCGGTCGCTTGCGTCGAGGTAAGACGGCGATTGTCCTGAGACAGATCGATTCCGATCGCGCCGGGTACAGTTGCAGCGTTCCGATCGCGTGTCCCGCGTCATGCGCCCGCTGTTCGAACCCGCCCTGGTCAACGACGCCTTCGGCGATCCGGGGCTGTACGTCGACTTTCGCGAGGAACGCCGCGCGCTGCTGTTCGACTTCGGCGACGTGGCCGCGCTGCCGCCGCGCAAGCTGCTGCGCATTTCGCACGCCTTCGTCACGCACGCGCACATCGACCACTTCGTCGGGTTCGACCGCTGGCTGCGCGTCGTACTCGGCCGCAAGGAGCGCGCCACGTTGTACGGCGGACCCGGTTTCATCGCGCAGGTCGAGCACAAGCTCGCCGCGTACGCCTGGAACGTCGTGCATCGCTACGACGTCGCGCTGACGATCGAGGCGGTCGAGCTCGACCCCGACGGCCGGGCACGCCGCGCGAGCTTCTGCAGCCGCGACCGTTTCGCGCGCGTCGACGGCGAGTCGTGGACCCGCACGGACGACGTGGTGCTCGCCGAGGAGTCGTTCCGCGTGCGAGCGCGGTTCCTCGACCACGACGTGCTTTGCCTCGCTTTCGCGCTGGAAGAAACGACGCATGTCAACGTCTGGAAGAACCGGCTCGCCGAGATCGGACTACCGACCGGGCATTGGCTGCACGTGCTCAAGCGCGCGGCGCGGGCCGGCGCGCCGGACGACACGCCGATCGAAGTTCGCTGGCGCGATCGCGACGGCGAACACAAGGTGACGCGGCGGCTCGGCGAGCTGCGGCCGGTGTTGGAGTTCGTGCCGGGCAGGCGCGTCGGCTACGTGACCGACATCCGCTACACCGAAGCCAACCTGCGCGCGCTCGACGAACTGCTCGGCGGCGTCGATCTGCTGTTCATCGAAAGCGTGTTTCTCGACAGCGAGTCCGAGCACGCGGCGCGCAAGAACCATTTGACTGCGAAGCAGGCCGGAACGATCGCGCGACGGCTCGGCGCGAAGGCGGTCGTTCCGTTTCACTTTTCCCCGCGCTACGAGGATCGGGCATCGGAGCTGCACGCCGAGCTGCAGGCCGCGTGGCGCGGCGAGCTCCCTGTCGCCGTGGCCGGGGAGAGGGCGTGAACGTGCGTGACCGGCCGCGCGAGTCAGCCGGCAACGTTCAAACGAGATGACGGCATTGCTCGAAATCGCCGGTGACACCGGAGAAGGCGGCGGGCAGATCGCGCGAATGGCGATCGCGCTGGCGGCGGTGACCGGCACGCCGATCCGGCTCACGCGCATCCGCGCCAAGCGGCCGAAGCCCGGACTCGCCGCGCAGCACCTGACCGCGCTACGCGCGGTCGCGGCGCTGGCCGGCGGCGACATCGAAGGGCTCGCGCTTGGTGCCACCGAAGTGACATTCCGCCCCGGCCCGGTCGAGGGCGGCGACATGCGCTTCGATGTCGGCACCGCGGGCAGCATCACGCTGCTGGTGCAGGCGTTGCTGCCGGTTCTGCTCGCCGCGCGGCGTCCGTCGACGGTGCGGCTCACGGGCGGCACCGACGTGCGCGGCGCGCCGCCGCTCGACTATCTGCGTTTCGTTCTGTTGCCGCTGCTCGCACGCTTCGGCGTCGACGCGCGCATCGCGTGCGTGCGGCGCGGCTACTACCCGCGCGGCGGCGGCGAAGTCGAACTGTCGGTGCGCCCGGCACCGGTTCGGTCGCCCGGCCGGATCGCTGCGGGTCCGCTTCGCTCGATACGTGCGTTCGTGCACACCGCCAAGCTGCCCGAGCACATCGCGTTGCGCATGCGCGATGCCGCGCTCGCGCAGCTCGCGGGCAGGACGGTCGATGCGACGGTCGATACGCAAGCCGAGAGCTTCGGCCCCGGCGGCGCGATCGTGCTCGCGGCCGATCGCGACAGCGCCACGCTCGGCGCCGGACGGGTGGCCGAGCGCGGCGTTCGCGCCGAGGCGCTCGGCGAATCGGTCGGCGCGGAATTGGCGCGCGATCTGGCGCTCGATGTCGCGCTCGACGTGCACGCGGCCGACCAGTTGATCGTCTATCTCGCGCTCGCGTGCGCGGCGGGCGGCACGGCATCGTTCACGACCGCCGAGGCGAGCCTGCACACGACCACGGCGATCTGGCTCGCCGAGCGCTTCGTGCCCGTCCGCTTCACCGTCGAGCGGCGCGAGCGGTGGGTCGAGATCGCCTGCGAGCGGCGTGAGTGATGCCGGAAGGCGGTACGTCTGCCTCGCGGCGCAGCGAATCCCTACCGCTTCAGCGCGTCCGTCCGCACTTCGCCTCGCCGCACCCACACGCCGCCGCCTTCGCACTTGAGCAGTTCGTTGCCGCTCAACACGAAGCTGCCGATCTCGTACGGCACGTCGTTGAAGTAGCAGATGCCGGGGCCCTGGTCGAGGTCGAAGGCGTCCTCGTCTTCTTCGTCGATGATCGGCGAGGTTCTGCGCTCGGGGTCGGGGGCGTCGACTTGTGGGATCTTCTTGACCATCTGCGCTCCTTCGTTGTGTATCGAATTCCGGACGGACCCAACATGACACCGCGGCGGGCGTGCCGCCTTGATCGGGGTCAGCGCATGCGCTCGCTTGACCTGCGACACCCGGGGCGGATCCGCGATGCGGCATGCTAACTGCATCGGGGTCGCGCCGTCCTAATTTATGCGCCATATCGACGTCTTCAACGGCGACGCGGACGGCCTCTGCGCGTTGCACCAGTTGCGGCTCGCGGAGCCGGCCGACGCGGAGCTGGTCACGGGGCTCAAACGCGAGATCGAGCTGCTCGCGCGCGTGCGCGCGTGCGCCGACTGTGCGGTCACCGTGCTCGACATCTCGCTCGACCGCAACCGCGCCGCGCTCGAACGTCTGCTCGCCGAAGGCGCGCGCGTGCGCTGGTTCGACCATCACTACGCCGGCGACGTTCCGGCGCACCCGCGGCTGGAGGCGCACATCGATTGCTCGCCGTCGACCTGCACGAGCATCCTCGTCGACCGTCATCTCGGCGGGCGCTTTCGTCGCTGGGCGGTCGTCGCGGCGTTCGGCGACAGCCTGCGCGGGCCCGCGCTCGAACTCGCCGCCGCGCTCGGCCTGGACGAGACGCGCATCGAGACGCTGCGCGCGCTCGGCGAGGCGCTGAACTACAACGCGTACGGCGAGACCGAAGCCGACGTGCTGATCCATCCGCGCGCGCTGTATCGCGTGCTGCACGCGTACGAGGATCCGGTCGACTTCGCCGCGCGCGAGCCGATCGTCGCCGCGCTGATCGACCGCTGCCGCGCGGATCTCGCGGCCGCACGCGCCGTCGCGCCCGCGTACGCGGACGAACGCTGCGCGCTGTACCGGCTTCCCGACGAGCCGTGGGCGCGCCGGGTGCACGGAACGTTCGCGCACCGGCTCGCCTCCGACGATCCGAAGCGCGCGTATGCGGTCGTCCGCGTGCGCGCCGACCGCACGTTCAGCGTCAGCGTGCGCGCCCCGCGCGGCGCCGACGCGCTGTGCCGGCGGTTTCCGAACGGCGGCGGCCGCGCGACCGCCGCCGGGATCGACGGGCTTCCGGCCGAACGCCTCGAAGAATTCGTCCGCAGCTTTCGCGCGCTGGATTGGTGCGAGGAGCCGAGCCGATGAACGAGAGCGCCATCACCCTGTTCGTGTGCGGCGACGTGATGACCGGGCGTGGCATCGACCAGGCGCTGCCGCACCCGAGCCGGCCGCAGCTCTACGAGGAGTACATGCGGTCCGCGATCGGCTACGTCGAACTCGCCGAGGCCGCCAGCGGTCCGATCCGCCGTCCGATGGGCTATGCGGACCTGTGGGGCGACGCGCTGGCGGAGTTCGAGCGGCGGCGCCCGGATGCGCGAATCGTCAACCTGGAAACCGCGGTGACCGCGAGCGACGACGCGTGGCCGGGCAAGGGCATCCACTACCGGATGCATCCGGCCAACGTGCGCGTGCTGACCGCCGCGAAGCTCGACTGCTGCGTGCTCGCCAACAACCACGTGCTCGACTGGGGACACGCGGGGCTCGCCGAGACGCTCGACACGCTCGCGCGCGCGGGCATCCGCACCGCGGGCGCCGGCCGCGATGCGGCGCAAGCGGCGGCGCCCGCGATCGTCGACCTGCCGCCTGGCCGCCGCGTGCTGGTGTTCGGCTACTGCACCGAGGACAGCGGCGTGCCGCCTGACTGGGCCGCCACCGCGACGCGTCCGGGCGTGGCGCTGCTGCGCAAGTTGAATGCGCCCACCGCCGCCGAGATCGCCGCGCAGGTGAGCGCGGTGCGGCGCGCCGGTGACATCGTCGTCGCTTCGATCCACTGGGGCGGCAACTGGGGCTTCGCGATCCCCGCCGCCCAGCGCGAGTTCGCGCACCGGCTGATCGACGAAGCCGGCGTCGATCTCGTGCACGGCCATTCGTCGCACCACGTCAAGGGCATCGAAGTCCACCGCGGCAGGCTGATCCTGTACGGCTGCGGCGACTTCGTCAACGACTACGAGGGCATCCACGGCCACGAGCACTGGCGCGGCGATCTCTCGCTGATGTACTTTCCAACGCTCGACGCGGCCACCGGCGCGCTCGCCGCGCTCGCGATGACGCCGACGCGGATGCGCCGCTTCCGCGTGCGGCGCGCTTCCGACGAAGACGCACAATGGCTCGCCGACACGCTGAACCGCGAAGGCCGCCCGCTCGGCACGCGGGTCGAGATGCAACCGGACGGCTCGCTCGCGCTGAGGTGGACGCCGTGAGCGTCCCGCGCGAGCGCAGGTAATCTGCAACGGGAGATCCCCATGCTCGTCTTCGCCCTCAAACACACGCGCGACTTTGGCGAACGCGTCGCCGCCGCGCTCGGCGTCGAGCTCGCCCCCTGCGAGGAGCGCGAGTTCGAAGACGGCGAGCACAAGGCGCGCCCGCTCGTCGAGGTGCGCGGCCGCGACTGCTACGTGATCCAGAGCCTGCACGGCGGCCCCGACGCCAGCGGCAACGACAAGCTCGCGCGGCTGCTGTTCTTCGCCGGCGCGCTGCGCGATCATGGCGCCGCGCGTGTCACCGCCGTCGTTCCGTACCTCGCCTACGCGCGCAAGGACCGCGTGACCAAGCCGCGCGACCCGGTGATCACGCGCTACGTCGCGCAGCTCTTCGAGGCCGTGGGCATCGCGGGCGTCGTCACGCTCGAAGTGCACAACGTCGCCGCGTTCCAGAACGCCTTCCGCATCCCCACACTGCACCTCGAGTCGGCGGAGATCTTTGCATCGCGCGCGGGCGAGCTGGCCGGTGCCGGCCCCGTCGTCGTCGCCTCGCCCGATCCCGGCGGTGTGAAGCGCGCGCAGCTTTTCCGGGAGACGCTCGAAGCGCGACTGAACCGCGAGTTCGGCGCCGCGTACCTTGAAAAGCGCCGCAGCGCCGGCGTGGTGAGCGGCTCGATGCTCGCCGGCGAAGTGCGGGGCGCGACCGTCTTCCTCGTCGACGACCTGATCAGCACCGGCGGCACGATGCTGCGCGCCGCGCAGACGTGCCTCGCCGCCGGCGCGACGAAGGTCTACGCCTTCGCCGCGCACGGGCTGTTCAACGCAAGCGCGAGCGAGGTGATCGAGAACCCCGCGTTCGCCGCGACGATCATCACCGACACCGTGCCGCCGTTGCGCCTGAGCGCCGCGGCGCGCGAGCGTGTGCAGATCGTCAGCGCGGCGCCGCTCTTTGCGGGTGCGATCCGGCAGGTGCACGCGGGAGCGGTCGGCGGCACGTAACCGCGCATGTCAAGCGAAGAGATGCGGACGGGGCTTGACGATCCGGCTTGACCGGCACGACGATGTGGGCGTTGAAACGGGTGAGCGGAAGTCAACCGTGCAACGCGGAGTCCACGATAGGGCACAGGCGACGACCGAAATATCCCACCGAAAGCCCGGAAGCCGCGCCGCAAGCCGCTTTCGGGCGATGCCGCTGCCGGGACAGGGCGCACAGCGGCGACGTGTTATACGGACACGTGCGCCCTAAATTGCGTTAAAGGGCGTGGCGGCCGAAAAGAAGGTGGAAATGTGAATTCGAACTCTGATGAAACGAACGAGTGGCTCCCTGTAATTGGGCGGTCCCTTGCCTTTCTCTGCCTCGCGCAAGCTGATCTAAGGGACAAGGAACTGGCCACGCAGGGAAGATTCCTGGAATCGCTGGGTCTATCGCGGAAGGAAGCGGCGGCTCTGCTAGGCACATCCTATGCGTCACTGACCGAGTTGATCCGGCAGGCAAGCAAGAAAAAGGGAGGGAAACGTGCCGGCGCCAAAAAGAAAGGGTGAACAGCGCTCGGACTCGGTACCTCTGCCGGGGGCCGTGGATCAGTTGGAGAAGATCACGCGATTGCTCGCGCTGCTGGCAGTTAAGGGTGAATCGCAACCCGAGAAGATCAAGGTCCTTTCGGGCGCCGGCTTTTCGAACACCGAGATCGCGGAGTTGCTGGGCCTCACATCAAACGCGGTGAACGTTGCGCTGCATCGTCTGCGCGCAAAACGTTAGTACCGAAGGCTTAGCACGGCATGGCGCGGATCAATCAGCAGCTTCTCGAACGACTCAAGAGCAAGCTGGGCCTAAGCCGAAGTCGGGTCTATGCACTGATAGACGCCAAGGTTCGCAGCGCGCACCTCCCACGACATCTCGCCGCGATTGCCGTCGCTGCGGAGCGTGGCATCAACATCTCCAAGTTCGCCTCTGCCGACGATCTTGCAGCGATTCGGCAATCGGCAATCAATGCAGTGCCCGCACCAGTTGTGGTACCGGCGGGTGGGACAGCACCGAAGGCCGCTGGGCGATCTCTCGCGAAGACCAACGGCCGCGGGCCAGCGCAGAAGAGGCGCGGGACCACAGTGTTCGTCGTGCACGGTCGCGATCTTTCTGCGCGTGATGCGGTATTTTCCTTTCTCCGCTCGGTCGGCCTCCAGCCCCTTGAATGGACCCAAGCGCTGAAGCTGACGCGCAAAGGTTCCCCGTATGTCGGCGAAGTTCTGGATGCTGCGTTCCGTGAGGCGGCTGCAATCATTGTTCTCCTCACCCCCGACGACGAAGCAAGATTAAACCCCATTTTCTTGACGTCTCGCGACCCAACGCATGAACGACAGCTAACTGGCCAAGCGCGCCCCAATGTGCTCTTCGAGGCAGGGATGGCGTTCGGTAAGAATCCAAACTCGACTGTCCTAGTGCAACTTGGTGAAACCCGACCGTTCAGTGACGTTGGCGGGCGTCATGTGCTCTATCTGAGCAATAGCCCAGCAAGTCGACAGGAGTTTGCGACCAAGCTCGCGAACGCCGGTTGCAACGTCGACACGTCAGGGACCGACTGGCTATCCGTGGGCGACTTTCAAGCACGCCCCCTAACAGCCGCTTCAACCCGGACGCGCCGCAAGCGGCGCGTCCGTTAAGCGAAACGTTAGACAACAATGCCCCGGACACTGGCCCTCTTTGAAGCCTCCTTGCACCGGTGATCGGGACGCGTTAGGCACCACAATCAATGGCCATGCGCTTCGGGCTCGAGCGGCTGTTTTGCGAAGCGCGGCGGCGCACCAAAGTCTTGCCGCGTGCCTGTAACGAGCGCGCCGTGCTTTAGCTCATCTGCGCCGCGCCGATCCACGCAAGCCGAAGCGTGCGACGCGTCGTGATCAGCGAATATGACTCGGGCACCTGTAGGTGCCGTGCGCAGAACTCGACGTCGAATAGCGCACGGATGCGATCGGTTCAAAAACCTGCCTCCCGGTCACGCATTTCCAGAAATTGGAGGCCTTGATCCGCACGCCCCTCAGCCGCTAGCCTCGCGCCCGCAAAAGTCGGGGCACAAGTGGAAGCGATTCATGGGAGGTGGCGTGAAAGCGTTTTTCTTCGTGATGGCGATAGTTGCGGCGCTGATTGGCGCGCCATCGGAGTCGGCGGCGCAAAAAGTCGGTGTGGTGGTCCTGCATGGCAGATGGGATTCGCCACGAGGCTGGGCACTGGGCCTTGCGCACTATCTGGAACGCGAGGGCCATCTCGTCGCCAACCCCGAGATGCCTTGGTCCGGAAGCCGGAGCTATGACAAAGGGGCCGCGGCCTTCGTCAGCGAGATCGACGCGGCGGTCGCGGATCTGCGCGCCAAGGGTGCGGCGAAAGTCGCGATCGCCGGGCACAGTCAGGGTGCTTTGGCCGCCCTTTACTACGCGACCCAGCGCGAAGTGTCCGGCATCGCGCTCATCGCGCCGGGCGGGTACGCACAGGGCAAGTTGTTTCTCGAACACTATGGCGCGACCGTGGCCGAAGCGCGGCGACTGGCCGCCGAAGGCCGCCATGGCGATTCGATCAGCTTCGTGGACCTGAACACGGGCAATCGCACGAGGCGTGTCAGAGCGCCGGCGGCGTCGGTGCTCGACTACTTCGATCCGGACGGGCCGATGAACAGCTTTCGCATCGCCTCGCAGGTCAAACCGGGAACCGCTGTGCTCTGGATCGCGCCACGGCAGGAATCGGAGGGCTTGAAGCGGTTGTCTGAGCTCACGTTCGAGGGGCTGCCGGCGCAAGTGACTCGCAGCCGCGTGGATGTCGCGGCGGATCATCTGAACGCGCCGGACGCCGCCAAGCAGGCGCTCGTCGAATGGCTGAAGGGCCTGTGAGAAGCCCCTGTACCCGCGCCCAGGCCTCGACTGAGTTTCGACCCGGCACAGTGCATCGTCGGAGCTGATTCGCTCATCGTGTACCCGAGTACTCGCAAGTGCTCGAGCAGGTGCCCGATCGCGCCAGGACATAGCAAACCGCCCGCACGAACGCCTGTCGCGCGGACCCGCTCGATCAGCGCGGTACCGCACCTGCCGCATCCGCGGCGCGCTTGACCGCGACGGTCAACGGTTTTTCGCTGCCATCACGCTGCACCGTCACCGTGACGGTCGACCCCGGCGCGCCGCGTAGTCGTTGCGCGACCTCCGCCATCGACGAACCCGTCACCTCTTTGCCGTCGATGGCGATGATGCGGTCGCCCGCGCGCAGACCGGCCCGCGCCGCGGGCGAGTCCGGGAGAACCTCACGGATCACGATGGCGCTCGTGGCTTCGTCTTGGTCGATGCGTGCGCCGATCGAACCCGCCGGCGGCGCGCTTCGGCGCACCAGGTTCAATGTCGTTTCCGCTTCGCGCACGGCGGTCACCTCGGTGCACTGGGAGGCGAACAACGGCGCCGAGTAGCGCGCGCGGTACACGCGGTACTTGTACTTCAGCGTGATGCGCGGTTGCGCCGGGTCGAGGCTGCCGTGCGCCTCGCTGCGGTCCTCGGGGATCCGGCAGCGCGATTTCTTTTCGATCCAGCTCTCGCGAACGTACTGTCCGCGCAGCGCGAGCCCTTCGCGCTTCAGCTCGAAGCGTTCGCTGAGTTCGCCGTCGGCGGTCAGCTCCAACGGGCCACCGAGCGAGTCGGACACCACTTCGGCCTCCGGTACCAACACCTTGCGCGGCTTGCCTTGCAGGACGATGCGATCCCCGTCGAGCTTCAGCACGTAGAAGGGACCGAACGGCAGCGGAACGCCGGGCCGCAGCCCCTCCATGGCCCACTCGCCCTCCAGGGCCTCGAACTGCGCCTCGCGCTCGAGCCGGTATTCGAGCGCGACGATTTCGTCGCGCACCTGCGCCGCGTCCGGCGCGTTCGGCGCCAGTTCCAGATAGCGCTTCAGGTTGGCGATCGCCTCGCGGATCCTGCCCGCTCGCGCCTGCACCATGCCGAGGTTGTAGTACGCATCGGCCCACTGCGGGGCGAGCTGCACCGCGTGCTCGAACTCTGCGATCGCGGCGCGGTAGTCCTCGGGCGAGCGGGCCATCTCGACCGCGGTGCGCCCGCGGATCAGGTGCCGGCGCGCGTCATCGGAAACCGCGTCGGCCGCGCGCGCCGGCGCGATCGCACACAGAACGACGAGCAAAGCGAGCCTTGCGATTCGATTCACTTTCTTGCCTCCGCACCGGCGGGCGCGTTGCGCGCCTGCGCCGCTTTGTACTTGCGCTCGAGGGCTTCGAGCTGACCCGCGAGTTGTTGCTGTTCCTGCTCGGCCTGCGCAAGCTGCGCGTCGAGCTGCGCCAGTTCGCGCTCGAGCCGTTCGACGGCGGCGAGCGCCTCCTGCGCGCGGCGCTGCGCGTCGTCATCGCGCGCCTCCGCGGCTGTCTTGCCTTTGAGCTGCGCGAGCGCCTGCCCGGTGCGCGCGCGGCGGGCACGAGCGGCCTCGATCGTCTCGCGGTTCTTCGCCAGGCGCGACTGGAGCGCTTGCGCCTGCTCGATGATCTCGCGGTAGATCGCGGCGTCCGGCGGCGAATCGTCGAGCGCCGGCGTCGGGATCGGGATCGGTCCGCTCGGCGCGGGCGGGCAGTCGCCCGCGCGCGCGCCGGAGGCGTCCGCGCCGCGCTGCGCGTCGCGCCGCGCGGCATCGAGCGATGCGGCGCGCGCCGCGGACAAGGCCCAGCCCGCCGCACACTGCAGCTCGCGCAGCGCGCCTGCGCTACGCGTGGCCGGGGGTTGCGCCGTGCCGCGATCGGGGCTCTTGAGCTTCGCGAGCAGTTCGCGCCGCTGCTGTTCGAAGCGTTCGGCGTCGCGCTGGGTTGACTCGTCGCGCGGGGCGCTGCGCTCAGCGACGGGCGGCGGCGCGGCCGGCGGCTTGGCAGCGGCCGCGTCGGGCCGCTCGACGCAACGCGTTCGGCTCAGCCACTGCCAGTCGCTGCCCATTCGGCCGCTGCTGCGCGCGCTTTCGCACTCGGCGCGCGACGCGAAGTTTCCGGTCCGCGCCGGCGCCATGCACGCCTGCGCAACGCGGACCTGCTGGCACAGGTACGCGTTGTAGGCGCTCTGATCGATCTGCCACGCGGCGACCGCGGCGAGCGGCAGCGCCGACAAAACGACCGCGCCCGCCGCAGCGAACGGCAGAGACGGACGTGCTGCAAGCCGATGCGAACTCACCGAGCCGATGCGCAGTGCCCGACTCATCGGTTGCCGTGCCACCAGGCATCGAGCGCGCGCGGATCGACGGTCTGCACCGCTTCGGCCGTTCCGTCCGGCCGCACGGTGACGCTTTGCCCCGCACGGATCTCGAGCGGCTCGCGTTGCGCTTCGCCGGCGCGCACCTCGACGACGCCGGACAGCACGACGAGCGTGGTGCGTCCTTGCGCGTCGGTCGCCACCGCGAACTCGGTGCCGCGCACGCCCAACACCGCTACCGGCGTGCGCACCTCGAACTCTTTCGACCACCGCTTGATCAGCAGGTGCAGGCGCCCGCGAGCCAGGTCGAGCCAGCTTCGATCCGGCGTGTCGTGCGCGGTGACCTCCGTTTCCTGATCGAGCAGCACGCGGCTGTCGCCCGGGGCGAGCACGAGTTCGGCCTGCGCGCCGCGTGCGGTGCGCAGGCGGGCGCCGTCCTGCAGCGCCAGCGCGGAGGACGGATCGACCGCGCGCCAGCCGCCATCGGGCGCTGCGAGTTCGAGCTGTCCGTAGGGCACGGTGATCGCGAAGCGAACCGGCTCGGAGGGCGATCGCGCGGCGAGCGCGCGCGCCGCGCGCAAGGCGTGTTCCGCGCGCTGCGTCTGGCGCAGCGCTGCGTCGCGTTGCCGCTCGGCACGCAGCCGCGCCGCCTCGGCGCGCGCGAGCGCCTGGCTGGCGACATGCTGCGCCCCCGAGTCCTGCGTGCGACGCGCCGCGGCGAGCGCATCGCGGCTCTGAGCGACCAGGCGCGCCGCGGCCTCGAGCTGACGCTCGGCCTGCGCGAGTCGTTCGCGCGCTTCGCGTTCGCTGCGTTCGAGCGACTGCACGAACGGTGCGAGTGCGGCGTCGGACGAAGGGCGATCGTCCGCCCTGGCTCCGCCGGCGACAAGCGCTCCCAACGCGAGCAATGCCGCGGGCGCGTAACGTGCGGCGAAAGCGATCGTGTTGGATCTCATGCGCTTCGAAAGATGCGTGCCACGCCCAGCTTTTCTATCGTGCGGGCGGTCGTTCGAGTTGATTGAAGTCAAGCGTTGCGGCGGCGTGCCGCGACGTGCGGACGCGGATCGACGGGCGCGCCGGCGGGCCGATCGGCGGCGCGCTTCACCGCTGATCCCGGCGTTGGCCGCTTCGTGTGTCGCGGTAGTAGGATCGCGCTCATGATCGATTGGTCTACCTGTCCAGCCGTTGAGCGCGACCCGGAGCGGGTGAGCGGTGCGTGGGTATTTCGCGGCACGCGGATCCCGGTGGCTGCGCTGTTCGAGAATCTCGAAGACGGCGCTCAGGTGTCGGACTTCGTCGAATGGTTCCCCGGCGTCACGATGGAACAGGTTCGCGCTGTCCTGGAGCACGCCGCGCGGAGCGCGCTGGCAACGGCTTGAGTGCGCATCCTCTTCGATCAGGGAACCCCCGTTCCGCTGCGGCAGGTGTTGGCGCAGCACGAAGTCGTCACGGCGTACGAGCAGGGCTGGTCGAAACTCAAGAACGGTGAACTGCTCGACGTCGCCGAACGGGAAGGGTTCGCCGTTCTGGTCACCACCGACATGAACCTGAAGTATCAGCAAAACTTGGCGGCAAGGCGGATCGCTGTCGTGGTGCTGAACACCACGAGCTGGCCGAGGATTCGGCGGGCGGCGAGCGCAGTCGTCGATGGGGTGAGTCCCGGTAGCTACGCGGAGGTCGAGATCCCCTGAAGGTGGCGGTTCGTCACTCGACGCGAGCGGCCATGCACACCGACACGTTTCCGCTTATGTGCTTCGCGCTTTCGCGTGCTCTCTGCACGGACGCCGGTCTCGGGCCATGCGTCAGCAGGCGCTGCCCATCGTCGCCGCCGAACGCTCCGCGAGCGCCAGATACTCCCTCGCCCGCTGCGGCCACTTGTGCGGCTCGCGCGGCTCGGGTTCGGTCAGGTGCGCGAGCGCGAGCCGCGCGCGCAGGCAGGCGCGCAGCGCGACGTAGAAGTGGTGCAGGCGGTCGTCGATGCGGTCGCCGAGCTGCGCTTCGATGTGGCGGCGCAGTTGCTCGCCGACCCACGCCGCGCCGAGGCGCTCGCACTCGAGGCCGAGGAAGCCGATCTCGTCGAACGGATCGACGAGCCGCAGCGCGCGGTTGAACTCCAGGCAGTCGATGATGACCGGCGCGTCGAGCAGGAAGACGTGCTCGGGGCGCAGGTCGCCGTGGCCCTCGACGATGTGGCCGCCGACGGCGCGCGCCTCGATCAAGGCGCGGTCGGCGTCGAAGAAGCGTTCGATCGCTTCGAGGATGCGCTCGACGCGCGCGCCATCGAGCGCGAAGTCGGGCCGCAGCAGCA
>Ga0073934_10002939_pt1 | contig 33121 bp, 35 predicted proteins | sample LarsenN4metaG_FD_76834 | JGI IMG/M metagenome (GOLD analysis project Ga0073934, IMG submission 76834) | Hot spring sediment bacterial and archeal communities from British Columbia, Canada, to study Microbial Dark Matter (Phase II) - Larsen... ...
CTAGAAGCGGAACGCCGACTCGATGCGAACGCCCGCGCGTGGTTCGTCGTTTTCCCGCGTCACTGGCGAGAGGGGCGTCTGGTCTTCGACGCTGACCTCGCCGCCGACCCTAAGACGCGGCGTGAACTGATAATACGCGCCAACTGAGGCCTGATCGCCGTGGCCGCGCTCGGGTGAGCGCTCGATCCGCTGCGCCTCGCGGACGTCCAAGGTGACGCCCCATCGCTGATTGAGGGTCCAGGCCGGGGCCGGCAAACGGTCGTTTTCGCTATCTCCAGTGATGGTTTCGGTCACGCCGCTGGATGTCGTGAAGCGCTGGTACCATGGTACCGCAGCCGCGCTAGGCGCCGATGCGCCGGGGGCAGGGGTCACGGGCCGATCCTGGGCATGCGCGACGCCGGCGGTCGCCAAGACGGCGGCCCCTGCTATCACCCATGTGGATGGCTTGAACACGCGACTGACCCCTCGCACTGGCCCTGATTGAACACTATAGCCCAGTTCGGCTTGCTCCGCAGTGAACTTTAGGACACAGCCCGAGCCATAATTTCAGCCGGAGTTCTCCAGTTTGGGGCAAAACTGCGACAGCAGCAGCGAGTTCCCTGCCACCCCAGGCCCACGCCACAACATCGCCAGCATCGCAGTGAACCCCTAGTTCGCCCGTAGCCCCGTGATATATGGGCGGCGCGCCCCGGGGGCGGTGCGAAAATCATTAAGGCGGAGGAACATCCATGAGGCAGGCTGGGCGCACGATGGCGAAGGGCGCGCTGTTCATGATCGCGGCCCTGGCGCTATCGGCCTGTTCGCTGTTCCGCGGCGACGATTCCGCTGGGCAGTCGCGCGCTGACGCCGACCGCGAGCGCGGCGGCATTTCGCTGTTTGGCGGCGGCGATTCGGGCCGCGGCGGAGAAGCCGGCATTGGCGTCAATTCTTATCTGTGGCGCGCATCCCTCGACACGCTGAACTTCATGCCGCTGGCCTCAGCCGATCCCTTCGGAGGCGTCATCATCACGGACTGGTACTCCGACCCCACCACCCCAAACGAGCGTTTCAAAGCGACCGTGTACATTCTCGACACTCGCCTGCGCGCCGATGCGCTCAACGTGTCGATCTTCCGCCAGCAGCAGGTGAATGGCGCTTGGCAGGATGCGGCGGTGGATCCTGAGACCGAAGTTCAAATCGAGAATGCGATTCTTACGCGCGCCCGTCAGCTTCGGCTGAGCATGGTTCGCGACTAGACAGGCGGGGCGTTTGCCGCCACCAAACGCCCCAACAGGGGCGTGTGAGCGATGTCGTCCAGGTACAATCACCGCGAAGTCGAGCCGAAATGGCGCGCCCGCTGGGCCGACGCCGGCATCGACCGCGCGCTTGCGCCGGACCAAGCGAAGAGCAAGCTCAAGGCATACGTCCTGGAGATGTTCCCCTACCCTTCGGGGCGCATCCATGTCGGCCATTCGCGCAATTACACGATGGGGGACGTAATCGCGCGCTTTCGGCGCGCGAACGGCTACAACGTCCTCCACCCGATGGGCTGGGATGCGTTCGGCTTGCCGGCGGAAAACGCAGCCATCGAGAAGGGCGTCCATCCCAAGCGCTGGACGTACGACAATATCGCCGCGATGCGCAGCCAACTAAAGCTGCTGGGTTTGGCCATCGACTGGTCGCGCGAAATCGCGACGTGCGATCCCGAATACTACAGGCACCAGCAGGCTATCTTCCTGGCGTTCTGGAGACGAGGCCTCGTCTATCGCAAGAAGCAGAAGGTCAACTGGGATCCGGTCGACAACACTGTGCTCGCCAATGAGCAGGTGGTGGACGGCCGCGGCTGGCGCTCCGGCGCGCCGGTGGAGACGCGCGAACTTGAACAGTGGATGTTCCGCGTCACTGCTTATGCCGACGATCTGCTCAGCGCCATCGCCAAGCTGGAGAGGTGGCCCGACAAAGTGCGGCTCATGCAGACCAACTGGATCGGCAAGAGCCAGGGTGCGCGCTTTCACTTCGACGTTGTTGGCCAAGATCGCAAGATCGAGGTGTTCACGACGCGGCCTGACACGCTGTTCGGCGCGAGTTTCCTGGCGTTGGCGCCCGATCATCCGCTGACGAAGGAGATCGCGCTGCGCAGACCGGAGGTCGCGAAGTTCATCGAAGATTGCGCCCATCTCGGCACAAGCGAGGCGGACATCGAAAAGGCCGAGAAGTTCGGCGTCGACCTCGGCCTCAAGGTGAGGCATCCGTTCGATCCGAACTGGGAATTGCCAGTCTGGGGCGCGAATTTCGTATTGTCGCAGTACGGCACGGGCGCGCTGTATGGCTGTCCCGGTCATGACGAACGCGACCATGCGTTCGCGGGCAAATACAAGCTGCCGATCCTGCCAGTGGTGCTTCCGACCGGCGCGGACCCTGCGACGTTCGACGTTCGGACCGAGCCGTTCGTGGGCGAAGGCGTTGCATACAATTCCAAGTTCCTGGACGGCCTTCCCTCTCGCGAGGCGATTGCGCGCGCGATCGCCGAATTGGAGAAGCTGGGCGTCGGCGAAGCGACGACGCAATGGCGCTTGCGCGATTGGGGCGTATCGCGCCAGCGCTATTGGGGCTGCCCGATCCCGGCGATCCATTGCGCAAAGTGCGGCGTCGTGCCGGCGCGCGAAGAGGATCTGCCGATCACGCTGCCCGAGGACGTGAGCTTCGACAAACCAGGCAATCCGCTCGCGCATCACCCGACCTGGAAACATACGTCCTGCCCGCAATGCGGCGGCGAGGCAGAACGCGAGACCGACACGCTCGACACCTTCGTGGATTCGAGCTGGTACTTCCTGCGCTTCGCCGATCCGCAGAACGTCAACGCACCGTTCGACAATAAGCTTGCGGCATACTGGATGCCGGTTGATCAGTATGTGGGCGGCGTCGAACATGCGGTGCTGCATCTGCTCTACGCCCGCTTCTTCTGCCGCGCGCTGCGCGACTGCGGCATGCTCGAGGGGCTGCCGAGCGGCGAACCTTTCGCCAGCCTCTTCACGCAAGGAATGGTCGTGCACGAGACGTATCGTTCCGCGTCGGGCCAGTGGCTGCTGCCCGAAGAGACCGAAGTGAGGGACGGGCAACGCCTGGAGCTTTCGACTGGCAAACCCGTCGAAATCGGCGCGGTGGAAAAGATGTCGAAGTCGAAAAAAAACGTCGTCGACCTCGATGCGTTCGTCACCGATTTCGGCGCGGATGTTGCGCGATGGTTCGTGCTCTCGGACTCACCGCCCGAGCGCGACGTGGAATGGACGGCTGCAGGCGTGAAAGGCGCGTGGGGCTTCGTGCAGCGCGTCTGGTTGCTGGTCGATACGCACGTTGAGCAATTCGGCGCACGCGATTTCGGCGCCGGACCGCCGGCAGGAGCTGATGCTGGAGAGGCCTTCGCCCTGCGCCAGCTCACGCATCGAACTGTACAGCATGTGACGGACGACATCGAAGGCTTCCGCTTCAACGTCGCCGTGGCGAAGTGCTACGAGCTGGTGAATGCCATCGCGCGGCTCAAAGGGGAGGACGACGGTGCGGTGTTCGCGCGCGGCGAAGCGCTGCGCATCCTGACGCAGCTCATTTCCCCTTTCATGCCGCACCTCGCGGAAGAGTGCTGGGAGCGGCTTGGCTTTGAGCCATTCGTCGCCACGGCGTCTTGGCCGGTGGCGGACCCGAAACTGGCGGCGCGCACCACGGTGACGTTGCCTATCCAGGTCAACGGCAAGAAGCGCGCGGAGATTGAGGCGGCAAAGGGCGCTGCGGAGGCCGATGTGCGGGAGCAGGCGCTCGCGCACCCGGCCGTGGCGCAGTTCATCGCTGGGCAAACTGTCCGCAAGGTGATTGTCGTGCCGGACAGGATCGTGAATATCGTGGCAGGTTAGCGGGCGGAGAAACCCCTGATGCGTGTGCTGATCGCCAGTCTTGCCCTGTTTCTGGCCGCCTGCGGCTTCCAGCCGATGTACGCGCCCGCTGGGGGCGGCTCCGCGATCGGCCCCGTGCAGGTGCGGCAGATCGACGGCAAAGCTGGCCACGTGCTGAAGCGCGAACTCGACCGCATTCTGGCTGTCGAGAACGGCGCCGCCGAACCCATGATCCTGGAAATCACGCTCTCCGAACAGGTGACGCCGCTGGGCATTCGCGTCGATGAGTCGGCCACGCGGGCCGAGTTGCGCCTCATCGCCAACTACGTGCTGACCCCGCCCGCCAATCGCGGCGAGATCATGCGCGGCTCGGTGTTTACGGTGGTGAACTACGATATCCCCACCGCCGCGTTCGGCGAGATCGCCGCGCAGGACGACGCGCGCGAGCGCGCCGCCGAAACGATGGCGCAACGCTTCCGCGCTGAACTGGCGCTGCGGGTGGCGCAGGCGCGTGAGGCGGGCACGCTCCGGTGAAGATTCAGGGCGCCGCGCTCCGGCGCTTTCTCGACAAGCCAGACAAGGACGTTCGCGCCGTTCTGCTTTACGGGCCGAACGCAAGCTTCGCGCACGAGGCGGCGCAGAAGCTGGCGGCGTGGGCTTTGGGCAAGTCGGACGATCCCTACGCAATTACCAAACTGGGCGAGGACGAAATCAAGAAGGACGGCTCGCGCTTGGCCGACGCGCTGGCGGCGCAATCGTTGCTCGGGGGGCCGACGATCGTTTGGGCGCGCATCGATGGCAAAGGCGCCGACGCCGCCATCGTAGATGCGATCGAAGCCATCGAACGCGGAGAAGCCGCCGGCTATCTGATCGTCGAAGCCGGTGAACTGAGCGGGGCATCCGACCTGGTGAAGGCCTTCACGTCCGCCAACCGCGCCGCGTCGATCGCATTCTATGACGAAACCGAGGCTGAGCGCGCGCAGCACGCCAAAGCGTTGGCAAAAGAGCGCGGCATAATGTTCGAGCGTGATGGAGAAGAGGCCTTTCTTGCCGCCCTCCCCTCCGACCGCGGACTGGCCAAGCAAGAAATCGAAAAGCTGGCGCTCTACGCCAGCGGTCTGGAACGCCCCTTGAACCCCGAAGATGTCGAGATGCTGCTCGCTAGCGAAGGCGAAAGCGCGCTTGACGCAGCCAGTCTCGCCGCCGCCGAAGGGCGCGCCGCCCAGGCCGTAGAAGGTCTGGCGCGCATCGACAACGTCTCCGGCGTGTCTGCGCTGCGCGCCCTCTTGCGGCGCCTGCACCAGCTGCGCGACGCGCGCGCCATGATGGACGGCGGCATGAGCGCCGCAGACGCCGTGGCCAAGCTGCGCCCGCCGGTGTTCTGGAAAGAACGGGACGCCGTGATTGCTCAAGCGCGCCTGTGGACGAACAAGAGGCTCAATGCGGCCTACGAGACACTCTGGGCCGCAGAATTGCGCTGCAAGACGGCAGGAGCGCCTCAGAACTTGATCGCTGCCGATGCTTATCGCAGCGTGGCGCGATTGGTCGGGGGCGAGCGGTGAAAAGAACAGCGTCGGTCATCGCCATGGTCGCGTGCGCCGGCGTCGCCCATGCCGAGCCGGGCGGCGTTTCCAGCGTGAGCGGTCCGACAGTACGCGACGGCGAAACGCGCATCGAAGCGCGCACTGTGGCGTACGACGGCGGCGCGCTCGACGGCACCTGGGCGCACCGCGCGCAGGCCGGCCACTCCTTTACCGACTGGTGGCAGGCGACATTGATCGCGCGCGCCTCGCAGCCCGACGGCGATGACGCCGAACTGCGCTCCATCGGACTCGAAAACCGCATCGATTTTACGGCCACGCGCGACTGGCCGGTGCATTTCGGCGCGCAGGGCGAATACAAATGGGGCGTCAATGGCGCCGACGATGAGGTGGAGCTGAAGCTGCTCATGGAGCACCAGTCGGGCCCGTTCAGCGCCCGGCTCAATCTTATCACCGAGCGCGCGTTAGGTGATGGCGCGGACTGGGAGAACGGCTACGCCGCGCGCTTCATGTGGCGCGCCAGCGATGCATTCGCGCTTGGCGTGGAAGCGTTCGGCGAGATCGACGCGGACGCGCACGCCGCTGGCCCCCGCGCTACATTCCGTATCGGCGACGCCACGCTCGGTGTCGGCTATCTCGTCGGCGTCGACGAAGCGCAGGCCGACCGTCAGGTCCGGCTGGGCCTTGAATGGTCGCCCTAAGCCGCGCACCTCGTTTCGGTTGATCCCTCGCTCCGGCGCCGCTAGCGACAAGCGCAAGGGAGAGGATCATGGCCACGAGCAAGCGCGGCGGCATCGCATTTCACTGGTTGATGCTGCTCGGCTTCGCGGTCGGCCTTGGCGCGGGTCTTTACGTCAACCTCAACATCGGCGCCGACGATCCCGGCGTCGTCTGGGTGACGACCAACATCACTGGGCCGATCGGACAGCTTTTCCTTGGCCTCCTGTTCATGCTCGTGCTGCCCCTGCTCTTCTCGGCGATTGTCGTGGGCGTCGCGGAGATGGGCGACCTCGGCGCCCTGGGACGCGTCGGGTGGAAGACGCTGGCGATGACGGTCATCGTGTCCACCATCGCCGTACTGATCGGGCTCGGGCTTGTGAACTACTTCCGCCCCGGCGCCGGCGTCGACACAGCGCTCGCGCAGCAATTGCTCACGCAATATGCCGACAGCGCGCGTGGCATTGTCGAAAACGCGCCCGAACGAGTCGACCTTGCGCAATTCTTCCTCGATCTGGTGCCGCGCAACGTGTTCAACGCCGCCGCCGAGAACCAGGTGCTGCCGTTCATGGTGTTCGCGGTGTTCTTCGGCATCGGGCTTGTCCTAGTGCGCAGCGCTGCAAGCGATCAGCTGCAACGCGTCATCACTGGCCTGTTCGAAGTGATGATGAAGCTCCTCAATATCGTGATCAGAGTGGCGCCCATCGCTATCGCCTGTCTCATGTTCAATCTCGCCGCGTTATTCGGTTGGGATCTGCTCGCGCGGCTCGCGGCCTATGTCGGCGTCGCCGTCGGCGCGATGGCGATCCACATGTTTGTCGTCTATCCGATCTTCGTGCTGATCCTCGGGGGCAGGAACCCCTTCGCATTCTTCGCCCAAGCCCGCGATCCGATGGTAGTCGCGTTCTCGACCGCGTCTTCGAACGCCACCCTGCCCGTCTCGCTGCGCGCGGCGGAGACCGAACTCGAGCTGCCGAAGAAAATCTCGCGCTTTGTGCTGACTGTCGGCGCCACGGCCAATCAGAACGGCACTGCGCTATTCGAGGGCGTCACGGTACTGTTCCTGGCGCAGTTCTTCGGCGTGCCGCTCAGCATCGACCAGCAAGTCATGGTGATGCTGGTCTGCATCCTGGGGGGCATCGGCACGGCCGGCGTGCCAGCGGGCTCGCTGCCAGTGATCGCCATGATCCTGGTCATGGTTGGCGTCCCGGCCGAAGGGATTGGCCTTATTCTGGGCGTGGACCGCTTCCTCGACATGTGCCGCACCACGCTTAATGTGACGGGCGACCTCGTGGTAGCGACGGTGGTGTCGCGCGGCGAAACGGACCCGGTCGGCGAGCCGCGCGTGGCGCCGGTGGCGCCGGCGGATTGATCACCGGGCGCGCTTGGCGCGGGCCAGGGCTTCGGCGCCGCGGTCGAGCGTGTCGTCCTTCTTCGCAAAGCAGAGGCGCAGCAACGGCGGCGGTTTAGGCGTCGCGTAGAAAGCCGAGAAGGGTATCGTTGCCACACCGTGCTCGATGGCGTGCCCGGCGAAGGCTTCGTCACTCATCTCGACGCCTGAGGCGGCCAGATCGATGCAGAGGAAGTAGGCGCCTTTCGCGGGAAGAGTGACGAACCCCTCCCCCTTCAGCGCTTTGTCGAGCCGGTCGCGTGAGCGCTGGAAATCGGCGCGCATAGTTTCGAAATAGGAGCGCGGTTTTCCGAGCGCGTAAGTCACGGCGCGCTGGAGATTGGGCGGCGTGGTGAAGGTGAGGAATTGGTGCGCCTTGGCGAACTGATCCATCAGCGCCGGCGCGCCGCAGGCGAAGCCCACTTTCCAACCGGTGAGCGAGAACATCTTTCCGGCCGAGCCGATCTTCAACGTCCGGTCCCGCAGCACCTCCAACACCGAGACGTGCTCAACGCCGTCGAAGGTGATGTGCTCCCACACCTCATCGCTGACGACGATCGAGTCGTGCGCGCGCGCAAGCTCGGCGAGCATCGCAAGCTCCGCGCGGCTCATGACGCTGGCGCTCGGATTGAGCGGCGTGTTGAGCATGACGACCTGAGTCTTGTCATTGAACGCGGAGACGAGCGCTTCGCGTTCGAGACGCCAGTGCGGAGGGTGAAGGCGCACGATGCGTGGGATCCCGCCCGCCCTTCTGACCATTGGCAAATAAGCGTCGTAAAGCGGCTCGAAGAGGACGACCTCATCCCCCGGTTCGATGAAGGCTAGCAGCGCCGCGGCAATGGCTTCGGTGGCGCCGGATGTGATGGTGATCTCGCGCTGCCAATCGAGATCAAGGCGCTGATGCTCGCGATAGTGCGCCGCCACCGCCCGACGCAGCTCGGGCAAACCACGCATCGGCGGATATTGGTTGGGACCGTCGAGCGTTGCGCGCGCCGCGGCTTCCAGGATGTCGCGCGGGCCGTCTTCTTCCGGAAAACCCTGCCCCAAATTCACCGCGCCGCGTTCGGCGGCGAGGCGCGACATGACTTCGAAAACGGTCGTGCCGAGGGACGCGTAGACGCCGTTCATCTTCACCCATCTCCGGGTCGGCGCGAGCGACGAGCCCGGAGCCCATAAACTCAATCCTATGGCTATGGGCCCCGGAATTGCGCCACGCGCAATCCGGGGATGGGGGCGAGCTTTAGAACCCGCCGCGCAGGCGCCGGATCACGTCGTCAAGCTGTTCCAGCGTCTTGTAGGCAATCTTCACCTCGCCGGCCGATCCCTTCTCGGTGATCGTAACTTCGAGCCCAAGGGCATTGGAGAGCGATTGCTCGAGCGCGCGCGTGTCGGCGCTCTTGCCATCGCCGCCGCCGGGCGTCACCCGCGGGCCGTGCTTTTCGTCCTTCGCCTGCTGCGCCAGGCGCTCGACGTCGCGGACGTTGAGCCCTTCGCTGATCGCGCGCTGCGCCAGACCGCGCGGGTCGGGCGCGGTGAGGATGGCGCGCGCGTGGCCGGCGCTGAGGCGGCCGTCACGCACCATTTCCTGTAGATCCTCCGGCAGCTTCAGCAGCCGCAGCATGTTGGCGATGTGCGGCCGCGACTTGCCGACGGCTTCGGCGATCTCTTCCTGTGTGCGGCCGAAGCGGTCGATCAGCGCCTGGAAGCCTTGTGCTTCTTCGATCGGATTGAGGTCCGTGCGTTGCACGTTTTCAACGATGGCGATCTCGAGCACTTCGACTTCGTTGAGCTCGCGGATTACCGCCGGAATGGAGTGTAGGCCCGCGCGCTGCGCGGCGCGCCAGCGGCGTTCGCCGGCGACGATCTCGTAGCGCCCATCGGCGATCGGACGCACAAGGATCGGCTGCAGAACGCCGTGGGTGCGGATCGAACTCGCAAGCTCGTTCAACTCGGCTTCGTCGAAATGCTTGCGCGGTTGCTGCGGATTGCGCTGCACCAGATCGATCGGAATCGAGCGCGGGCCGTCGCTCGCGTCCGTCGTGCGCGGCGCAGTGTGCGGCACGGGCGAAGGCGCAACGGCCGCCGGCTGTTGCGGCGCCGGCGGCTGTACGTTGGTGACAGGCAACTCGAACACGTTGCGCGGCGGGTCAATCGGCGCGGGCGCGGGACGCGGCAGTTCAGGTTGGGGCGCGGCCCACGCGGGCGCATTGGCGGGCTTGGGCGGGGGCGCATCGGTGCGCACCGGCTCGCCGAGCAGCGCCGAGAGTCCGCGGCCAAGTCCCCGTTTCGCAAACTCACTCATTGCTGTCTCCGTACCCGTGCCGATTCGCTGTGCTTAACAACTTGCTTGGGCAATCCTTGCCCATGGGTAAAAATTTCCGGCCGCAACTCACGCTGCTTTCAGGTTTCGCTCGCGTTCGATCAGTTCTTTCGCAAGCTTGATGTAGGCTTTGCTGCCGGCTGCGTTCTGGTCGTAGATGATCGCAGGCAGGCCGTGGCTGGGCGCCTCGCTGATGCGCACGTTGCGCGGAATCACCGTTTCATAGACTTTGTCTGGGAAGTGCGCCCTCACCTCTTGCGCAACTTGATCGGACAATGTCGTGCGCTTGTCGAACATGGTCAGCACGACGCCTTGAATCTCAAGTGCGGGATTGAGGTTCGTCTTCACGGCGTTGATCGTGGCCAGCAATTGCGCCAAACCTTCGAGCGCGAAGTATTCCGTTTGCAGCGGCACGAGGACGCCGTCCGCAGCAGTAAGCGCATTGACGGTCAATACGTTCAGGGACGGCGGGCAATCGATGAGCATGTAGTCGACGCCGAGCTCGGAGCCCGCGCGAAATTGCGTGACGGCGTCGCGCAATCGGAATTGCGCGTTTTGCCCTTGCATCAGCTCGGTTTCGACGCCCGACAAGTTCGCATCGCCTGGCGTGATGTAGAGATTGGGCACTTTCGTCGGCAGGATGGCTTTCGCCAAAGGCTGATGACCAACGAGCACGTCGTAACTGGTGACGGTGCGGTCGTGCGGATGGATGTCGATGCCGGTCGAGGCGTTGCCTTGGGGGTCGGTATCGAAGATCAGCACCTTCTGGCCAGCCGCCGCGAGCGCGGTGCCGAGATTGATGGCCGTCGTGGTCTTGCCTACCCCGCCCTTTTGGTTGGCGATCGCCAATACGCGCATGTCCCACTCCTCTGACGGATGCCGGAGCGCTCAGGCGGCCTTGCTGACGCGAACAATGCGGCCGCGCGGATCGCTCAAGCTCTCCAGCACGTCTGCCCGATACGCCCCACCATTTAGGACGTCTGAGGCGGCGGCCAGCTCGGCGTCTAGGTTCGCGCCTTTTAGGAAGAGCCCGATCGCGCCGCGATCCAGAATCGGCTTCGCATAGGCTATGAGTCGCGGCAAGGGCGCCAGGGCGCGGGCGGTCACCACGTCATACGGCCCCTCGCCGGCCCGGAACGCCTCGATGCGGCAGTTGAACACCTTGGCGGGCAGCTGGAGTTCCCGCGTAACCGTCTCAAGGAACCTGGCTTTTTTTGCCGTCGCTTCAACCAGATGCACGATGGCGCCAGCGACGTCAGTCAGCACGCTTGCGAGCACCAATCCCGGGAAGCCAGCTCCAGCGCCAAGATCCACCCAGCGTTTCGCCTCGGGCGCGAATTTCAGGAGCTGTGCGCTGTCCAGCACATGCCTGGACCAGAAAAGGTCCAACTCCTTGGGGCCAATCAGGTTCATACTTTCTGAGGCCTCGGCTAGGAGCTGGCGGTAGGTAACCAAGCGTTCCATTGTTTCCTGTGAAACGGGGAAGTGGGCCTGGAACTCCGCTTGGCCGTAGCTCACGGCCATCCTCCTCCGGTTGCAGGGGAGGTGTCGCCGAAGGCGACGAAGGGGCAAGTTGGCCGCGTCCCCCGATTGCTCCTCGCTAAACTTGGCGGCTCCACCACAGGCGGGGGCGCATTAAGGACCGAACGCATCACGGGTGCGGCCCTGCTCCGCCGTAGGCCGCGGCGAGATAACGGGCGATGGGCTTGGGCTGATCCAGAAAGTAGCGGCCTCGATATTCCTTCGCATCCTCAGGCGGCCTGGCCGCATCCGCGAGCACCAAGGCCGGCATGCTCTGGTTCTCTTCGCCGATCAGCGCGATCATCTCCGCGCGCGGCCGTGGATACGGCATGCGCTTAACCTCTATCGCGCGCGCCCAATGAGGGTTGGCCAGGAGCACGCCCTCCATGGTCGCGCATGAGGTGCAAAACCAGGTCCCCTCCAGCGCCGGATCGTCGAACGGCGCCCGGAGAATGAAGAGCGTGTCGCGCTCGAGCTTCATGCGCGTTTCCTGTTTTCGCGCTTCACATGCGCGAGCAATGCGGTGAGCGCGCCGGCGGTGACGCCTTCGATGCGCGAGGCTTGGCCGAGCGTGACCGGACGCGCAATGGCGAGCTTCTCGCGCACTTCGTTGGAGAGCCCGCCCACGCTGGCGTAGTCGAGCGCAGGATCGAGGCGCAAATCTTCGTCGCGCTTGAACGCTTCGACATCGAGCGCCTGGCGTTCGAGATAGCCCGCATACATCGCATCGATCTCAAGCTGCTCGCGTGCTTGGCGCGACAGCGAGCCAAGCTCTGGCCAGATCGCGGCGAGCTGTTCGAACTCAATCGACGGATACGCCAGTAACTGCAGCGCGTTGCGGCGCTGGCCGTCCTGATTGACCTTGAGGCCCCGCGCTTCGGCTTGCGCGGGCGTCAGATTAAGCGCGCGCGCAAGTTCGCGGGCTTTCTCGATTTCCCGCATTTTATCGGCAAAAACGCGCGCCCGCTCAGCGCCCACGCAACCCAGCTCGATGCCTTTGGGGGTGAGTCTTTGATCGGCATTATCGGCGCGCAAGCTCAACCGATATTCGGCGCGCGAGGTGAACATGCGATAGGGCTCGGTGACGCCGCGCGTGACGAGGTCATCGATCATCACGCCGATATACCCCTCGGCGCGCGTGATCTCGAACGGCCCTGCTCCGGACGCGGCGCGCGCTGCATTCAGCCCGGCGACAAGCCCCTGCGCGGCAGCCTCTTCGTAGCCGGTCGTGCCGTTGATCTGACCGGCGAGGTAGAGGCCCTTGATGCGCTTGGTCTCCAGCGTCGGCATCAGCTCGCGCGGATCGACGTAGTCGTACTCGATCGCATAGGCGTGGCGCTTGATGACGACGTTCTCGAGCCCCGCGATGGTGCGGATGAAACGCTCCTGCACGTCCTCCGGCAGCGAGGTGCTGATGCCGTTTGGGTAGACGGTGTCGTCGTCGAGGCCTTCGGGTTCGAGGAAGATCTGGTGCGACTGCTTCTCGGCAAAGCGCACGACCTTGTCCTCGATCGACGGACAATAGCGCGGCCCTCGCCCGCTGATCGCGCCGGAATAGACGGCGGACTTCGACAGCGATTCTTCGATGATCCGATGCGTTTCCGCGTTCGTGTAAGTGATGCCGCAGGCCACCTGCTCGTTGGTGATGCGCTCGGTCAGGAACGAAAATGGAGAGGGCTCTTCGTCGCCGTGCTGCAGCTCCAGCGAAGCCCAGTCGATGCTGTTGGTATCGAGCCGCGCCGGTGTGCCGGTCTTGAGGCGGCCCATCGCGAAACCCACGCCGTACAAGCGATCCGAAAGCCCGATCGCGGGGGCGTCGCCGTGGCGACCTGCGGGGATGCGGCTGTCGCCGATATGGATGACGCCCTTCAGGAACGTGCCGGTGGTGAGGACGATGCGTGGGGCGCGAAATTCCCGGCCGTCCGCGGTCGTGACCCCTTGGACCACCGGCGTCCCCGCCGGCGAGGACGCCGGCGGTCCCAGAACAAGGTCCTCGACCGACGCCGCCTCGATCGTCAGCCCCTCCTGAGCCCCCAGCGCCGACTGCATGGCTTGGCGGTAGAGCTTGCGATCGGACTGCGCGCGGGGGCCGCGTACGGCGGGGCCCTTCGAGCGGTTGAGCAGGCGGAACTGGATGCCGGCGGCGTCGGCCACCCGACCCATGACGCCGTCGAGCGCGTCGATCTCACGGACCAGGTGGCCCTTCCCGAGGCCGCCGATGGCCGGATTGCAGCTCATCTCGCCGATGGTCTCGAGCTTGTGCGTCAGCAGCAGGGTGCGCGCGCCCAGACGCGCAGCCGCAGCCGCGGCCTCGCAGCCCGCGTGGCCGCCGCCGATCACGATGACGTCGTAGGAGCGCTCAGTGCTCACTTGGCTTCCGTGTCGTCCTTTTGGTCGGCTCGCAAGTCCTGAAGCGCATAGCCGCCAAGCCAGCACGCCGCGACGAAGGCCACGGCAATCAAGCCAAGCGCCATCCATCCCAACAAGGGCGCGCGCAGGACCTGACCGAGGACAGCCAGCAATCCTCCGGCGACAACGCCCATCCAAGCGATGCGGCCGAGCGTTTGTGCGGAGAGATTTGAGCCTAGTGGCATGCTGAGCGATCATAGCGCGGGGCTCTTGTCTCGTCGCGCAATTTCACGTGCAACCCGCTAATTTCGGTTCACCAGTTTCGCGTGAAACGCCGCATAAAGTGCGGGTTTTCGTGCGATTTCATTTGCCGATGCAGAAGCTTGAGAAGATCTCGTCGAGCACATCCTCGACATCGATGCGCCCTGTCAGACGGCCGATTGCGGTAGCGGCAACGCGCACGTCTTCGGCGGCCAATTCAGGCCCTCGATCCATCGCCGCAAGCGCGCGGCTCAGCGCATCGCGCGCCTCCTCCACCAGCCGCCGGTGACGCGCCCGCGTCAGCGCCGGCGCCTCCTCGCGGCCGAGGGCTTCGGCGACGCGGTCCTCAAGCATCGCCGCGAGCTCGCTGATGCCTTCCCCGGTCCGCGCCGAAGTCGCAATCGTTGTGACGCCGCCGACATTGAACCCAAACGAGGCGCCCGGCAGATCGCACTTTGAGCCGACCATGATGTCACCCGGCTTTAGGCTTGCTCCGACCGCACCCGGATAAGGAGCGCCTGGCTCAGAGACGGCGATCCGCAGATCCGCCTCCTCGGCCCGCGCCAGCGCGCGGCGGACACCTTCGGCTTCGATGGCGTCGGCGGCTTCGCGAAGCCCTGCCGTGTCGGCGATCCAGACCGGGTAGCCCGCCAGCACCAGGCGCACCTCCACAACGTCCCGCGTAGTGCCGGGAATGTCGCTGACGATCGCGGCCTCGCGCTTGGCCAGCGCGTTCAGCAAGCTCGACTTGCCGGCGTTGGGCGGGCCGATGATGGCGATGCGATAGCCGTCGCGGATGCGCTCGCCGCGGTGGGCGTCGTTGAGGTGCGCGTCCATGTCGGCGGCCAGCGCGTGTAGTAGCGGTCCGGCGCGGCGCGAGAGTTCGCCGGGCAGGCCTTCGTCCGGGAAATCGATCTCGGCTTCGATCAAACCCTCGGCTTCGATCAGGCGGGATCGCCAGCTCTCGTACACGCTCGAGAGCGCGCCGCGGCGTTGGCGCAGCGCCTGTCGCCGCTGGCCTTCCGTTTCGGCGTCCACGAGGTCCGCGAGGCCCTCGGCCTCCGCGAGGTCCAGCTTGCCGTTCTCGAAGGCGCGGCGCGTGTATTCGCCGGGTTCGGCGACGCGGACGCCGGGCTGGCTGAGGCAGGCATCGATGACAGCGGCGATGACCGCCGAGCCCCCATGAACGTGGAGTTCGGCGACGTCTTCGCCGGTGAAGCTGTGCGGGCCAGGGAACCACAGCGCCAAGCCGTCATCGAGCGAAAGGCCCGTGCGCGGATCGCAAAAGGCTTGGCGCGTGGCGCAGCGCGGTTTGGGCAAATCCCGCGCCGTCAGCGCCTGCAACGTGGCGCCTGCGGCAGGGCCCGACAGCCGGATCACCGCCACGCCAGCGCGGCCAGCGCCCGAGGCCAGCGCAACGATGGTGTCCGTTTTCATGTGAAAATATCTAAGCTTGGCTTAGGGCTTTTCACGTGAAGCGGGGCCGGCGGCGGCACCTGCGGCCGAAGTCATCAGCTTCACGAATGCGTCCTGCGCCTGCGTGCCGACGCTCATCCAGGCTTGCATCATTGTGTCGGGGCTCATCAGCTGGAGGTTCTGCTCCATGCGCTTGCCCATTTCCTCGACCAGCTTTTCGTTGATCGGCGTGACGTCCGGCAGGCCCATGAAGCGGCGCGCTTCCTCCGGCGAGCATTCGACATTGACGGTGAACTTCATTGATCCAATTCCTTCGCGCCTAGCGCGCTAGCGGGTCTATAACGCGCGTAAAGCCAAGGAGCGAGCGATGGGTGATTGGGTCGAAGTCCAAGGGCCGGACGGGTCGTTCAAAGCGTACGTCACGCGGCCGAGCGGAAGCCCGAAGGCGGCGGTCGTCGTGATCCAGGAGATTTTCGGCGTCAACGCGGTGATGCGCGGCAAGGCCGACTGGCTGGCGCGCGAGGGCTTCCTGGCGATCGCGCCCGATCTCTTCTGGCGCATCGAGCCGGGCATCGAGCTGACCGACCAGACCGACAACGAGTGGAAGCAGGCGCTCGATTACATGAACCGACTCGACAAGAGCGCGTCCGTTCGCGACGTGCAGGCGACGCTGACGCATGCGCGCAGCGCGCTGGGCGTCCGTAAGGCCGGGTGCCTCGGCTATTGCATGGGCGGCTACATCGCTTTCCTGGCCGCATGCAGGACCGATACGGACGCATCCGTCGCATACCATGGCGGCGGCATCCACACGGCGCTGGACGAGGCCGGCGGGATCAAGAAGCCGGTGCTGCTGCACAACCCGATGAAGGACAGCTTCATCCCCGTCGAGGCGCTCAACACGATCCGCGAGACGCTGAAGGACAATCCGATGGTGACGATCTACGAATACGCCGAACAGGATCACGCCTTCACGCGCGAAGGCGGCAAGCACTACGACGAAGCGGCCAAGCAGCTCGCGGACGGGCGGACGATTGCGTGGCTAAATGAGAAGCTGGCGTGAGGTGGGCGCTGATTGCGGCGGCGCTGGCGCTAGCCGGGTGTGACACGCGCCTCACTTCTGCGCCGCCGGCTGTTGACCCGAGTGGGCAAGCCGCACGCCTCGTTCCAGCAGATTTGCCGGCATTTTTCGATTGTCTTCGGCAAACTGAAGGAACAGCGGTTTCAGCGCATCGCGGCGGGGCGCGCGACGGCTTACCGGAGAACGCGCTCTCGACGTTTGAAGCGGCGGTGCGCGAAGCGCCTGTGTTTCTGGAGATCGACGTGCGCGCAGCGCGCGACGGCCTCGTTGTCATGCACGACGAGACGGTTGAGCGCACTACGAACGGTGAAGGTGCGGTCGCCGAAATGACGGTGTCGGAAGTGCAAGCGCTGCCGCTCGACAATGGCGACGCTCATCCGCCCAGCTTGCGCGAAGCGTTGGACTGGGCGAACGGGCGCACGGTGCTTGAGCTCGACATCAAGCAAGACGTGCGGTTTGAGGATGTGATCGCGGAAGTCCGCGACGCGAACGCGATGGGGCGCGTGGTGTTCATCACCTACAGCGTCGGCGCAGCCGGGCGTCTGGCGCGGCTGGCGCCGGAGGCGATGCTGTACGTCACGATCACGAGCACTCGCGATCTGGACGAGTTGGAACGGCGGGGGGTGAACCTGGCGCACGTCGTCGCCTGGACCGGGGACGAGGAGCCCAACACCGAACTCAATACCGCGCTGGCGCAGCGGGGCGTCGAGGCGCGGTTCGGCCCGTTCGGACGCAATGCGCCAGCGAACCAGGCGGCGGCGTTCGCGGAGACGGGGCTGCAGATCATCTCGACCGATGAGCCCGCCGCAGTGGTCGCCGATCTCGATGCGAATGACGGCGTCGAGGGCTACGGCGCCCTGACTTGTGTCGGCGCTTCGCACGGCTCCGATGGCTCTCTTTGGATCAGCGAGGGATGACGATGAAAGCCATCCGCATCGAGCAGCACGGCGGGCCGGAAGTGATACGGCTTGTGGATGTCGATGCGCCATCGCCCGGCGCGCATGAGATTCGCGTGCACCACATCGCGGTTGGCGTGAACTTCATCGACACCTATCATCGCACCGGATTGTACAAGATCGCATTGCCGAGCGGGCTTGGGCAAGAAGCGGCCGGCTTTGTCGATGCGGTCGGCGAAGGCGTGACGCGATTCAAGATCGGGGACCGCGTGGCTTATGCGCTTGGCGCCTTGGGCGCATACGCGGAGGCGCATGTCGTACACGAAAATCGCGCCGTGCACTTGCCGGATTCGATTTCGTTCGATGTCGCTGCCGCCTCGCTGCTAAAAGGCATGACTGCGCGTTATCTTCTGCGCAAGACGTTTCGCGTGGAACGTGGACACGCGATCGTCGTGCATGCAGCGGCGGGCGGCGTCGGGCAAATCCTGGTGCAATGGGGCAAGCATCTTGGCGCGCGTGTGATTGCGACTGTCGGCAGCGATGCGAAAGCCGAGATCGTTCATGCCCTCGGCGCTGATGACGTGCTGGTGCAGGGCCGCGATGACATCGGAAAGCGCGTGCGTGAGATCACCGGAGTTGGCGCCGATGTCGTGTACGACGGCGTCGGTAAAGACACCTGGGATGCATCGCTCGACAGCCTGAAGCCACTCGGCACGATGGTCAGCTATGGCAATGCATCGGGCGCCGTGCCGCCGATCAGTCCGCTCGTGTTGGCGCAGAAGGGCTCGCTGTTCCTGACGCGCCCGACGCTCGGCCATTACGTCGCAACGCCGGCGCTGCTCGATGAAACGGCGCAGGATCTATTCGACGTCATCGAGCAGGGCGCGGTGAAAATCGCGCCGCCGAAGCGCTACGCGCTGGCGGATGCGGCGCAAGCGCATCGCGATTTGGAAGCGCGGAAAACGACGGGGAGTTTGGTTTTGATCCTATAAAGGAGCGCGAACCTCCAGGTCCGCCTTTGACGCTAAGGCGCGGGTCCGACGGCGGCCCTTTACTTCACAGCCGCAGCGCGCGGATACGCCGGGCGCTTGTGCAGCTCCGTCACGTAGTCTTTCACCGACGCCGGGATGTCATTCTCGATCCCCGCGAACTTGGCGCCCGTGACGATGTAGGCGACGGAGATGTCCGCTGCGGTGAAGCGATCGGCAGCAAGATAATCCCTGCCGGCGAGGCGCTCGCCCACAAATTCGAGCCGCTTGATGATCGCGTTCCTGAGATAACCCGCGGTCCAGTTTTGCTTCTGGTCCTCCGGCGCCATGAAGCGGGTGGCCACGAGGGGATTGCCGTAGGCGGCGACGCCTGCTTCGCCGAACAGCAGGAATTGCAGATAGTCGGCGTAGCCCGGCTCGTTCGGCTTCACCTCGAGATCGGTCGGGCCATACTTAGCCATGATGTAGATCATCATCGCCACCGACTCGATCATGCGCACATCGCCGTCGACCAACGCCGGCACTGTTCGCAATGGATTGACCCTCTTGAAGTCATCACTCGGCTTGAAGAACGAGGCCTCCGCCGTCTCGTACGGCACGCCCATCTCTTCGCAGAGCCACAGGACGCGCAACGAGCGCGCGCCTTGCGAGTGGTAGATCTTCAGCATCGCGGCCTCCTAAGCGTAGCGCGCAGCTCAGCCGCGCAGGTGGCGCGGAGCGCAGTGCTCCAACTTCCGCCTATGCGTTCATGGACTGGAAGAAGTCGTCGTTGTTCTTGGCGCTCTTAAGCTTGTCCAAGAGGAACTCAATGGCGTCCTGCGTGCCCATGGGCGAAAGGATGCGGCGCAGGACGTACGTCTTCTGCAAGTGCTCCTTCGGCGTGATGAGCTCGTCCTTGCGCGTGCCAGACTTCAGAATGTCGATGGCCGGGAAGATGCGCCGGTCGGCCACTTTGCGGTCGAGCACGATTTCCGAATTGCCGGTGCCCTTGAACTCTTCGAAGATGACTTCGTCCATGCGCGAACCGGTGTCGATCAACGCCGTCGCGATGATGGTCAGCGAGCCGCCTTCCTCGAGATTGCGCGCAGCGCCAAAGAAGCGCTTCGGACGCTGCAGCGCATTAGCATCGACACCGCCCGTCAGCACTTTGCCGGAGGAGGGCACTACGGTGTTGTAGGCGCGCCCGAGGCGCGTGATGGAATCGAGGAGGATAACGACGTCCTTGCCGTGCTCGGCCAGGCGCTTGGCTTTCTCGATCACCATCTCCGCCACCGCGACGTGGCGCGTCGCGGGCTCGTCGAATGTTGAAGAGATGACCTCGCCCTTCACCGTGCGCTGCATGTCGGTGACTTCCTCCGGGCGTTCATCGATCAGCAAAACGATGAGGAAGACCTCCGGGTGATTGGTCTCGATGGCCTTAGCGATATTCTGCAGGATGACCGTCTTGCCCGTGCGAGGCTGGGCGACAATCAGCTGGCGCTGGCCCTTGCCGACGGGCGAGACGATGTCGATGACGCGCCCGGTTTTGTCTTTGAGCGTCGGGTCGTCGATTTCCATTTTCAGCCGCTCGGTCGGGTAGAGCGGCGTCAGGTTGTCGAAATGGACCTTGTGGCGAACGCGCTCGGGATCCTCGAAATTGATCTCATTGACCTTCACGAGCGAAAAGTAGCGTTCGCCGTCCTTCGGCGCGCGGATCTGGCCGTCGACCGTATCGCCCGTGCGCAGCCCGAACTTCCTGATCTGTTGCGGCGAGACGTAAATGTCGTCGGGACCAGGCAGATAATTCGATTGCGGCGAGCGTAGGAACCCAAAACCGTCGGGCAAAATCTCGATGACGCCGCCCCCGCCAATCTCGACGCCGCGCTCGGCCATCTGCTTTAGGATGGCGAACAGCATGTCCTGCGTGCGCAGCGTGTTGGCGCCCTCGATTTCGAGCGATTCGGCCAGCTCCAGAATTTCGTGCGGAGGTTTGCGCTTGAGCTCCTGCAGCGTGAGCGAGGTGAGCTCTTCGATCGCTTGTGTTTCGGTCATTGTCGTCTCGGGAAGACGGCCTGCGGGCGTAAAGCCGCTCGGGCAGAGCCGTCAGTTGGAAGGAAAAGCCGGCGGTTAGGAGGGGTGTGCGGCGCCGCCGTCGCGCGCGCGCCGAAGCGCGCGTGCGGAGCAAGATCACACCTTGACCCCAACCGTCAAGCGGGATCGGGCGGTTAGGGTTCCAGAGTGGCCAGCAGAACCGCTGCTATGGCGACCAGAAACGGGACTTCGCTCATGAGCCGCCAGAATCGCTCAGAACGCGTTCGCCGGCCCGCCGCCAGCTTGCGGCCCTCGGCGGATAGGAATCCGTGGTAGCCGCTCAAGCCCGCCACGAGAATCAGTTTGAGCCAGAACCAGCGCGGCACGTTGGCAGCGGCGGCGGCGAATCCTTGCGACCAGTCGGGGGCGAGATAGGCGCCTAGCAGGAAAACGCCGAACGCCCAAGCCAGGATGATGCTCGGCGTTAAGATGATGAGACGCAGGCTGCGCGCCGCCTTGAGCATCGCCGTTTCCAGTTCGCCGCCAGATTGGGACGCCGTGATGTAAGCGTAGAAACGCGGCAGCATCAGCAGCCCGGCGATCCAAGCGATCACCGCGATGATGTGAAGACCACGCGCTAGATCGTAGCCGATATAGTGCTCCATCATCCCCTCTGCGGACACAGCCCGTACTTCGCTGGGCACAATCGACTGCCAGTTTCCGACTGCAGCTTCCCCGGCGCCGCGAGCGCACGCTCGACCAGATCCGCGAGCGCGTCAATGAACTGCGGAGTCGCGCCAAGGGCAGGGGCCCGCAGATAAAAGGGAAGATCGAGCCGCTCGGCGAGATGCGCATATTCAATGTCAAGCTCCACCAGCGTCTCGATGTGCTCCGACACGAAGGCAATGGGGCAGACGATGACGCCCGCCCCCTCTTGGCCGGCGGCGCGTATTTCGTCCTCGGTGGATGGCCCTAGCCACTTCAATGGACCCACGCGCGACTGGTAGCAAATGCGCGCGTCCCATTCGGCCGGCAACAATCTGCGCACTGCCGAGAAGCTTTGCTCGATCTGCCACTGATAGGGGTCCCCACGATCCACCACGCGCTGGGGCAAACCGTGGGCGGAGAAAAGCAGCCGCGGATTGGGCGGAGAGCCAGCCTTGCGCCAGGCCTCCAAGACGGCCGAAGCATGCGCCTCCGCAAACCGCGCGCCGGCCGGATAACAACATATAGCGGAGCAGGGCAGCTTCGATGCTCTGCGCCAAGCAGCCAGCGACGATGCAGTCGTCGTCGAAGAATATTGCGGATAGAGCGGCAACAGGATCGCATCCGTTGCCTCCCATTTTTCTGCCGCCTTGGCTGCGTCTTTCACGAAGGGGCGCCAATATCGCATCGCCGGAAAGCATTTGAATGTCACGTTCCCGATGCGTTTTGCGATGACTGCCTCAAGGGCCTCCGCCTGCTTCTGAGTCTCCACCAGGATTGGCGACCGTCCGCCCATCAGCGCATAGTTCTTCTTCGCCAGCTCTTCGCGGCTGCGCGAAATCAGCTGAGCGAGGAGAAACCGGAGCGGCTGCGGCGCGCCGATGATAGCGCGATCGTTGAACAGATTGAAGAGAAACGGGCGCACCGCGCCAAGCGAGTCAGGGCCGCCGAGGTTAAACAGGATGATCGCGACGCGGCGCGCGGTCATGATGCGGAGGTCGGGCCGTTTAAGCTCACCAGCATCTTCCGCGTGAGCGACAGCGCTCATGCTGCGCCTCTTACAATTTGAACTAACTGCGCGACATTCTCAGGCGTTGCGTCGGGCGTGATGCCGTGACCCAGATTGAAAATATGCGGCGCGGACCGGAACGCGATCAGCACATCGCGTGCGGCGCGTTCCAAGGTCTCTCCGCCGACCACGAGTGTTTGCGGATCGAGATTGCCTTGGAGCGGCATGCGTTCTGGCGTGACTTCCACAGCGTAATCCGCCGGCGTCTGCGTATCGACGCCAAGTGCGGTAACGCCAGTCTGGCTTGCGTACGCCTGGAACTGGGCGCCCGCGCCGCGGGGAAAACCGATGATCGGCGCGGTGATGCCGAGTTCGCGCACGCGGTTTATAAGGTCTCTGGTCGGTGAAATCACGAGTCGCTGGAAAAGCGCTGGCGCAAGCCCGTCAGCCCAACTCTCGAATATCTGAACGCAATCAGCGCCGGCTTTGACTTGAGCAGCCAGGTGTTGCGCCGTCGTCTCAACAAGAATGGCAAGCAGCGCATCCACTTCATCGGCGCGCTGGTAGGCGCAGCGCAGCGCATCTGTTTTCTCGCCGCCGCGGCCTTGCAGCATGTATGTGGCGACAGTCCACGGACCCCCAGCGAAACCGATCAGCGCCGTGTGGCTTGAGATTGCCGCGCGGATGCGCTCAGCCGCTTCGTACACCGGCGCCAAACGCTGAATGGCTTTTTCAACATCGCCCAACCGCCATGTCTCGGACCCAATCAACGGATCGAGCCGGGGACCTTCGCCTTCCAGAAACGCCACCTGCCGTCCGAGTGCATCGGGCACAACCAGAATGTCGGAAAACAAGATCGCTGCATCGAGGGGGAAACGCCGAAGTGGCTGCATGACCGCTTCAGTCGCGAGGGCAGGGGAGTAACAGAAATCCAGAAAGCTCTTCGCACGAGACCGGAGGTCCCGGTATTCGGGCAAGTAACGTCCTGCCTGACGCATGATCCAGATCGGCGGAGGATCGAGCCTCTCGCCCGCTAGGACACGCAAAAGAGGCAGGCTTTCCCGACCGGCCATTTCCCGTCCAAACCTAAGAATCTTAATCCTGATTAGGGAAGACTCATTGTTGTGGCGATACGGCAAGCGGGAGAACCGCGATCTTCACAACCTGTCCACAGATCAGTTCGTTCGGCAGGATTTAAGGAAATCGCGTGCTGCCAAGGCGTTGAGACCGGATCGATTCGCCCGTGATTCGTTTGTGCACATAATGTCGCGCTGTGGAAATGAAGGGGAGGAATCGTCCATGAGGAGAGAGGGAGTGGGGCCGGGCGCAGCTTGCAGCCGCCGCCGCGGGCTTCGGCGAGCGCTGCCTCACAGCTTGTCCACAGGGGACGCCGGGGTGATATGTGCTGACAATGCCTGAACGGCTGGCGACCTATTTCAATGTCCACTTGGTCTCCGATTCCACTGGGGAGACCTTGGCTGGCGTCATGCGCGCCACCTGCGCCCAGTTCGACAACATCCTGCCAGTGGAGCACTCCTATTTCCTGGTTCGGTCGGTTCGCCAGCTTGAGAGGGTGATCAAGGAGATCGAGGCGGCACCCGGCGTTGTTATGTTCACGCTCTCGAACCTCGAGCACCGGGCGCTGCTGGAGCAGCGTTGCCACGAAATGGGCATGCCCTGCGTCGCGGTACTCGATCCGGTGCTGGACGTCACCTCCCGCTACCTCGGCCAAGAGCTCAACCATCGGGTCGGAGCGGCGCGGAAACTCAATGCGGAATACTTCAAACGCATCGATGCGTTGGACTTCGCGATGGACCACGACGATGGTCAACAAGTCGTCGAACTGGCCGATGCCGACGTGATTCTGGTTGGCGTCAGCCGCACCTCCAAAACCCCGACCAGCGTCTATCTCGCCCACCGTGGGGTGAAGGCGGCCAACGTGCCATTCGTGCCGGGCGTGCCATTGCCCCCGGAGCTGTTTGCCGAACAACGGCCTCTGATCGTTGGCCTGCTCATCTCCGCAGACCGTTTGATCCATATCCGTCGCAATCGGCTAGTCGCGATGAAAGAAACCCGCGCCGGCTCCTACACCGATGAGGACGCGGTGCGCCGCGAAGTGATGGAGGCGCAAAAGCTGTTCGAGCGCGAAGGCTGGCCGACGATCGACGTGACGCGCCGCTCGATCGAGGAAACAGCCGCCGCTATTCTTAATCTGCTTGCTGAGCATCGCGGGGAGCACCGCACCGCGTGAACCTGATCCTTGCTTCCACGAGCCCCGCGCGTCGCCGCATGCTTGAGGCGGTGGGGCTAAGCTTCAGCATCGAGCGCCCTTCCATCGACGAAGAGGCAGCCAAAGCGAGTCTCCGCGCCGGAGGCCTGAAGCCGCGCGATCAAGCTGACGCGCTGGCTGAGCTGAAAGCACTCTCTGTCTCGCGCCGCGCCGATGGTTTGGTGATTGGCGCCGATCAGATGCTCGCACTGGAAGGGGAGATTTTCGATAAGCCGGGAAGCGCCGCCGCGGCGCGCGAACACCTGTTGCGGCTGCGCGGCCGAACGCATGAACTGATTACCGCTGCGGTGGTGGTGCGAGATGGAGCCGTGATCTGGCGGCACATTGACGTGCCGCGCCTCACGATGCGCAACTTCAGCGACGCGTTTCTCGACGACTACCTAGCGAGAGCGGGGCGGGGTGTCCTCACGTCCGTCGGCGCTTACCAGCTCGAAGGATTAGGCGCGCAATTGTTCGAACGGGTGGCTGGCGACTATTTTTCAGTCCTTGGGCTTCCGCTTCTGCCGCTGCTTGCGTTTCTGCGGGAGCACGGGATCGTTCCGGCATGACGCGCCGCTACGCCTTGATTGGAGATCCCGTCGACCATTCCTTGTCGCCAGTGTTGCAGAACGGCTGGATCGCCGACCACGCCCTCGACGCTACTTACGAGACGATGCAGCTGAAGAGCGATGATCCTGTCGCTGCCATTCGAGGGCTGACGCAATTTGCCGGTATGAACGTCACTGTGCCGTACAAGGACGCCGCGGCCCGAGCCGCTGATCGCAGCGAAGACGCAACCGCCAATGTGCTGCGCTGGGAAGCCGATGGATCGCTGTCTGCCTTTAACACCGACGGCCTAGGTTTCCTCGATTCGCTCGACGAGGCCGAGCCGGAATGGCGCGAGCGTGTGCGGTGCGCGTTGATTGTGGGCGCGGGCGGGGCTGCGCGCGGCATCGTGTCTGCGCTTTCGCCGCACGTAGAAACCCTGATTGTCGTGAACCGCACCCGCGCTCACGCCGATGCGTTGGCTGCGGCCACGCCCCGCGCACAATCGCTGGACTGGACCGGGCTGCGCCGGGCTTTCTCGGAAGCCGACCTCATCGTTCAGACCACCACACTTGGCATGACGGGTAGGACGAGCCCAGACTGGCCGGTCGAGGCGTGCAAGGCTCAGGCAATCGTCGCCGATATCGTCTATCGTCCATTGGAGACCCCGCTACTGGCCGCGGCGCGAGAAAAAGGGCTCAGGACAGTCGATGGCCTCGGCATGTTGATCCACCAGGGCGCGCGCGCTTTTGAGATTTGGTTCGGCGTCAGACCGAGCACGGTCGCCGCTCGCACGCGGCTTGAGGCAGCCCTTGCATGATTGTCGTCGGCCTCACCGGTTCGATTGGCATGGGCAAATCCACCGTGGCGAAAATGTTCGCCGACGAGGGGGCGCCGACGTTCGATTCCGATGCGGCCGTGCACGCCTTGTACGCGGCGGGCGGGGCTGCGATCGCTCCGGTGGAAGCGGCGTTTCCCGGCGTTACGCGTAACGGCGCCATCGATCGCGCCGCTTTGTCGGCTAAAGTCGTGGGCGACGCCGATGCGATTGGGCGGCTCGAAGCAATTGTGCATCCGCTGGTGCGACAGGCTCAGGCGAGTTTTCTCGCCAGGCATCGCGCCGCCGGAGCTCCCGTGGTCGTCCTCGACATACCCTTACTGTTCGAATCGACGGGGGCCCAGGTCGTCGACAAGATCGTTGTGGTCTCGGCCCCGCCGGACGTGCAGCGCGAGCGCGTGCTCGCCCGTCCCGGCATGACGCAAGAAAAGTTCGAGCAGTTGCTGGCGCGCCAGATTCCTGACGCCGAGAAGCGGGCACGCGCCGATTTTGTGATCGACACCGGGGGCTCGTTCGAGGCGACGCGGGCGCAGGTCAGGGCGGTGCTGGACGCGCTGCGCGAAGCAGAGTAGCGCAGTTTTCATGCGGGAGATCGTGTTCGACACGGAAACCACTGGCGTGTTCGCCGAGCATTCAGAGGCGGAGCTCTGCGATCGCATCGTCGAGATTGGCTGCGTGGAAATCGTCAATCTCGAGCGCACCGGCCGTGAATTCCACGCCTATATCAATCCAGAGCGCGCCGTACCGGAAGAGGTCGTTCGCGTGCACGGCCTGACCCGCGAATTTCTGGCACAGCATCGCCGTTTTGCCGATATCGTTGACGAATTTCTGGAGTTCATCGGCGATGCGCCGCTGGTGGCGCACAACGCAGGCTTCGACCAGGGCTTCATCACCGCGGAGTTCGCGCGCTGCGGACGCGTTGCGCCGGCGCCGGGACGCTTTGTCGACACCTTGCTTATCGCACGCAAGAAGTTTCCCGGCGCGTCGTGCTCGCTGGATGCTTTGGCAAAGCGCTACCAGCTCGATCGCTACGGCTTCGATCTGGCGGCCCGCAAGGGACCAGGCGGCCACGGTGCGCTGATCGACGCGAGGATTCTCGCGGAAGTCTATCTGCAGCTGAAAGGCGGCCGCGAGCAAAGACTCGCATTTGACGGCGGCGAAGCGGCAGTTGCAGACGCGGCGGCGCTTCGGCCGATTCAGTTCGTGCGCCGTCAACCTCGGCCGCAGCCGCTTGCGCCGCGCTTGACCGACCACGAGAAGGCCGCGCACGCCGCGTTTGTGGCCGGGCTGGGGCCGAACGCGCTCTGGCTCAAAACCGGCTAGCGTCAGAACGCCGGCGGGGCGGACGGTTGGTCTGCGCTGCCTTCGCCGCGGCTCTGGCGCTCGCGCAGCTCGGCCCAGTAGAGCGGCGTGAAGTCGATCGGGTTGATGAGCAAGGGGGGATACCCCCCCTCGCGCGTGATCTCGGCCAGAATCTGGCGGCTAAAGGGAAACAGGAGCCGCGGACACTCGATCCAGATCAGCGGCTCGACGTCGTCGGGCCGCACGTTCACGAACTGGAAGAGCCCAGCGTAGACTAGGTTGACCGAAAACATGACCGTGTCGCCCCGCTTTGCGGCGACGTTGACGCAAAGATCGACCTCAAACGCGTCGCCCCGTTCCCCCATGGGCCGAGATTTTACCTCCACGCCCATGTCGATCGTCGGTTGCACGTCTTGACCCTGGGCGGTCGCCCCTATGTTGCGAAATGACAGTTCTTTCACGTACTGCGCGAGCACACGCAGATGCGGGGAATCGGCTGGCATTTGAGCGCCATCCGGCGCTGGCTGGGGATTCATGCGCCATCTCAAAGGCTGAACTGGGGGGAGGGAGGCGCTATCATGTTGCTCAGCCCGCGGCAACGCAACCGGAGTGGCGAACGGGCGGCTTTGGCACTATCTTAACAGACTGGATCCCATCAGCCGATGCCTGCACATTCGGAGTAAGAGGTGGACGGCGAGCTTCTGCAAATCTTCGTGCTGGCGCTGATCGCCGGTATCGTGCTGTTTCGGCTCTATGTGACGCTAGGACGCCGCACTGGCGCCGAGCGGCCGGCCGAGCCTCGCCCCGCGCCCGCTCAGGGCGCGTTGCCGCCGGAGCGCCCTCTCCAGACCCCTGTCCCCAGCCCGGTCGCGAACGGTCCGGCGAGCGAAGGTCTTATGGCGATCGTGCGGGCCGACCCGAGTTTCGACACGGAGCACTTTATCGAGGGCGCGCGGGGCGCATACGAACTCATCGTCAACGCGTTCGCGAAGGGCGATCAGGAAACGCTGCGCGGCCTGCTTACCCCGCGCGTATTCGACTCCTACGTCGCCGCGATCAAGGCGCGCGAGGAGAAGGGTGAGGCGGGGCCAGAGCTCGTGCGTTTGCGTAATGCAGAGGTTGTCGAGGCCAGTCTCCATGGTGAGATGGCGCGCGTCACAGTGCGATTCGAAGCCGAGTTGGCCGAGGGCGCGCACGGCGTTCGGGACGCGCGCGAAAAGTGGACCTTCGAACGCGACATTCGCTCCCCCGATCCGAACTGGCGGTTGGCGCGCGTATCGGCGGCGTGAGCAAGAAGGGCCGGGCGCTTACCGAGGAGGAGAAGCGGCTGTGGTGCCGTGTTGCCGCCCGCGTGAAAGCGCGGCGCGAACTCCCGCCCGAGGAAGCGCCGCGGCTTTCGACCAACGCTCGACTCCCCGCGCGGACCGCCGAACCCAGCGCGGCGCCCTCACGGACGAGCGCCACGCGAAGCGTTTCGCCGCCGGCGAACTTGGCCGGCGTAAGGCGCGTGCGGCGCGGACAGATCCAAATCGACGGCGCCCTCGACTTGCACGGCCACACGCAGGACGCGGCCCGCGCAGCGGTGGGGCGTTTTCTCCAGGTTGCGCACAAGCGAGGCCACCGCGCCGTCGTCGTGATCACCGGCGTCGGCCGCGGCGGGGAAGGGGTGCTAAAGAGGAGATTTCCGGAATGGCTTGCCGATCCGGCTCTGCGCGAGATTGTATCTGGCTTTGCGCCGGCGCACCGCCTCCATGGAGGCGCAGGCGCCTTCTATGTCTTCATCCGAAGGCGCGCACAACCCAAGGGAACGTAAACGTGCGTTAGCACTGGTTGCGCATGTCTTGGGCCTCGAATTTTCCAGCGCCTTCAATTCCCCATAACCAATCTACGGCAAAGGTTTAAACGCGCGCGCCTGCGCGTTGGAAGCCCGAGCATGCCGGCACTGTTCGACAGCGTGATGTTGCGCCGCCCAAGAGGGCTGGCTGCGCGCGCCGTTGCTTTTGCCTGCGTGCTGCTCGTTGTCACCGGTACGCTCTCGGCTCTGACGGTGCTGATTGGCGCGCAGCGCGAGAGCGCGCGTCACCAGCTCAATACGACGCGCTCCCTCGTCATGCATATGGCTCGAATCACGGGCGACATGCTGGCCTCCGGCGATATGACGAGCCTGAATACCATGGTCGAGCAAACGTCCATGCGCTCGGAGGTACGGCGTCTTGCTGTGCACGATGCTTCGAACATCCCTTTAGCTGAGGCCGGCGGCAGCGCGGCAGACGCACGGGCCGTTAACGCGGTGGCGCGCCGCGTTTTGAGTTCGCGGCGTCTGGTTGCTGAGCGCACGTCAAACAACGGGCTGGCGCTGGGCGCGCCGGTTATGCGTGATGGACAGCTAGTCGGCGCTGCTGTGATTATGTGGGATGGGAGCGCCTACCGGTTTCAGGCGCTCACAGCTCTCACGCCGTTCTTGCTGCTGCTGGGGTGCCTCGGACTCATCGCGGTGCCGCTTACGGCGCACTATGTGCGGCGAGCAGTCTCCCCGCTCGATGAACTTGCGCGCTTTGCGGAGAAGATTGCTGAGAATGGCGAACCGGCGCCCATAGAGGTCCGCACCGGCGACGAATTCGAGACCCTGGCGAAGGCATTCAATCGGATGACCAGCCGCCTCGACGCGTCGATTCGCCAGATTCAGGAAATCGCGTTTGTAGACCCAGTCACCAGGCTGCCAAATCAGGACCGCTTCATCCGCGAAGTCGATTTCTTCATCCTTCAATCGCGCGAAGCTCAGCAGACGGGAGCGGTGGCGCTATTCGAACCGCAGCGCCTGACGCGGCTGATGCAGACACTGGATCCTGAGTCGGCGCGCGACGTGTTGCGCACCGTCGCGCAGCGGCTCAGCACAACGGTTGCTACGGTCGACAAGATTGTCCGACTGCGCGGGGAGACAGACCGCGGCTCGGTGGTGGCCCGCATGAGCGGCGTTGAGTTCGCTGTCTTCACGCCCGGTCTGGCTTGCGCGGCCGATGCGGCCCGCTTCGGCCAGCATGTCAACGCGGCGCTCAACCAGCCCTTTGACTGGCGCGGACATAAGGTGACCTTGGGCGCGATCTGCGGCGTCGCTATGGCGCCGCGCGACGGGCGCGACGCCGACGCCGTGATCCGACATGCACGCATGGCGCTCGGCGCGGCCCATGCAGCGCCATCGCGACTCAAGATTTTCACCCAATCGCTCGACCGCGAGGCCATAGCGCGTCTGACGCTCGAGCGCGAAATGCGCGCAGCTCTGGAAAACAATGAGTTCCGCGCCTATTTCCAGCCGAAAATTAATCTCGCTAACGGCCGCATCGAGGGCTGCGAGGCGTTGGCTCGGTGGATCAGGCCGGACCGGACCATCGTAAGTCCCGGCCGGTTCATACCCTTGGCCGAGGGGAACGGGATGATCGGCCCGTTGTCGGAAGCGATTTTACGGGAAGCGTGCTGGAAGGCGGCGTCGTGGGCGCGCGCCGGCCATCGGATCAAGGTCGCGGTGAATGTCTCGGCGCTGCAATTCCGCAACGACCGCTTTGCGGACCAGGTGCTGGCAGTACTGAGGCATGCTGGGCTGCCGCCGGACCGACTCGAGCTGGAAATCACGGAATCGGTTGCAGTCGAGAACGTCGAGCGCGCCATGCGCATAATCGCGCCGCTGAAACAAGCGGGCGTACGCCTCGCAATCGACGACTTCGGGTGCGGCCAATCCAGCCTCGCCGCACTGTCCAAACTCCCGTTCGACGTCATCAAGATCGATCAGCAGTTCGTGCGGGCGCTCGAGCATGGCGAACGCAGCGCCGAAGGCATTGTCGAGATGATCCTTGCGCTTGCGCGCACCCTCGACATGGAGATTGTCGCCGAAGGCGTGGAACGGCCCCAGAGCAGGGACTTCATGGTGGCGCGAGGCTGCCACTGGGCGCAGGGATTCCTCTATGGCGCGGCGATATCTGCGCCGGAATTCGCCGAACTGCTCCGTCGCCAGGCAGGTGAAGACGTCGAGGCCGAAGACGCAGCTTGATCGCCGGCGTCAACGCGGCCACATCTGGATATATGAGCGATCAAAGCGGCTGGCACGGCACGACGATTCTTTGCGTCCGCAAGGGCGGCAAAGTGGTGATCGCAGGCGACGGACAGGTCTCGGCAGGCGCCACCATCCTCAAGGGTAACGCTAAGAAAGTGCGCCCGCTGGCCGGCGGCGCCGTGATCGCTGGTTTTGCCGGCGCCACTGCCGATGCGTTCGCGCTGTTTGAGCGGCTCGAACAGAAGCTGGAGCGCTTTCCCAGCCAGCTGGCGCGCGCTTGCGTGGAACTGGCGAAGGACTGGCGTACGGATCGCGCGCTGCGCCGGCTGGACGCCATGCTGATCGTGGCCGACGCCAAAGAGACTTTTTTGATCACCGGCGCCGGAGACGTGCTCGATCCCGAGCACAAGGTCATCGCCGTCGGGTCGGGCGGCAATTTCGCGCTTGCCGCGGCGCGGGCGCTTTACGAGCACATCGAGGACGCTGAAACCATCGCGCGAGAAGCAATGGAAATCGCTGCGGATATCTGCGTCTATACCAACCGCACCCTGACGGTCGAGACGCTAGGCGGCGGATCGTAGCGCGTGTGCGCCCTTGCCGTGGACGCGGGAGAGTGACGCCTTGCGCAGATCGCGCCTGCCCCTAAGTCATTCGCGATGACCCATTTTTCTCCGCGCGAAATCGTCTCCGAACTCGATCGTTACATTATCGGCCAAGCTGAGGCAAAACGCGCGGTCGCCATCGCTCTGCGCAACCGCTGGCGGCGCAAGCAGCTTCCGGAAAATCTGCGTGAAGAAGTCACGCCCAAGAATATCCTGATGATCGGCCCGACCGGGGTCGGCAAGACTGAAATCGCGCGCCGATTGGCCAAGCTCGCGCAGGCGCCGTTCCTCAAAGTCGAAGCCACCAAGTTCACCGAAGTCGGCTATGTCGGGCGGGACGTCGAACAGATCGTGCGCGATCTCGTGGAGGTGGCGCTCAACATGGTGCGCGAGCAGCGGCGGCGCGAAGTGCGCGCGCGCGCCGAAGCCGCGGCAGAAGAGCGGGTGCTCGACGCGCTGGTGGGGCAGGGCTCGTCCCAGACGACTCGAGAATCGTTCCGGCGGAGGCTGCGCAACGGCGAATTGGGGGATGCGCAAGTGGAGATCGATGTCGAGGACACCGCGACGCCGCTCGGCAATCTCGACATCCCAGGCCAGCCAGGCATCGGCGTCGTCAATATCGGCGAGATTTTCGGCAAGGCGTTCGGGCGACGCACCAAACGCGTGCGCATGAGCGTGGACGAAGCCTATGAGCCGCTGGTTCGCGAGGAGAGCGACAAGCTCGTCGACCAGGACGCGGTCGTGAAAGAAGCGCTCAGGCTCACAGCCGAAGACGGCATCGTCTTTTTGGACGAAATCGACAAGATCGCCGCGCGATCCGAGCGCATTGGCGGCGGCGATGTCAGCCGCGAGGGGGTGCAGCGCGATCTCCTGCCGCTGATCGAAGGCACGATCGTCGCGACCAAATACGGACCGGTGAAAACCGACCACATCTTGTTCATCGCCTCAGGGGCGTTTCACGTCGCCAAGCCTTCGGATTTGCTACCCGAGCTGCAGGGCCGCCTGCCGATCCGCGTCGAGTTGAAGGCGCTGACTCGCGAAGATTTCCGGCGCATTCTGACGGAGCCGGAGGCGAGCCTCGTGACGCAATACAAGGCGCTGATGCAGACCGAAGGGCTGACGCTTGAATTCAGCGACGACGCGGTTGAAGCGATCGCCGGCATTGCCGCGGATGTGAACGCGGCGGTTGAGAACATCGGCGCGAGGCGATTGCAAACCGTGATGGAGCGACTTCTGGACGAAGTGAGTTTCACAGCGCCCGATCGCAACGGCGAAGCCGTGCGCATCGATGCCGAGTATGTGCGCAAGCACGTGGGCGATCTGGCCAAGAACGCCGATCTCTCGCGCTTTATTCTCTAGACGGAGAGCCCATGCTTGAGCGCCAGCGCGCGCAAATTCGCTTCAGGCCGCGGCCCCATGTGCGTGATGACTTCGGCGGCGGCCATAGATGCAAA
>Ga0073934_10002942_pt1 | contig 33100 bp, 22 predicted proteins | sample LarsenN4metaG_FD_76834 | JGI IMG/M metagenome (GOLD analysis project Ga0073934, IMG submission 76834) | Hot spring sediment bacterial and archeal communities from British Columbia, Canada, to study Microbial Dark Matter (Phase II) - Larsen... ...
GGAAGTTTGAAGATGAAACGTTATCGGGCTAGTCTCGACAATGATTTCTTGATGGAAATCCTCGCTTATTCCTTACCTCACACTCTACCACATTCTCTCTCTTAATTTGATGCGTTTGCCCTGTCCGCCCAAGGAATCGCTCCCCCCGCCTTTTTCTCAAACCACTGGCGAAATGCAATTACCATCTTATCTTGCGGATTCGGTGTATAAACAGCATCCAGCCAACGTTTATTTCCCCGACTTGCTAAAGCTTTTTCCTGATAATGTAAAAATACCAAATCTTGGTGCAGGAACAAAGAAGCTAAAATATGTCCCAACCAAGTAGGCATAGGTATGGCAAAAAACCCCAAACCGGGCGGCGTTTTCCCCGCCTCACTTTTCACCAACACCTGGAAACCGATCGTGCGACACCATCCCGGACGGGTGGGAGTGGCATATAAAGCCAAAATCAACTGCCCCCCATCGGTAAAAGTAGAAACAATCCGCATATGGCAAGGCGGTTGGAAATCGTGAATTGCTTCCTTAATAGTGGGAGGAGTTGGCGTAATCCCAAAAGCAAAACCATCCTGTACCGACATTTCCCGAACTCGCGGCATATCGTAATACTTAGCATCTTGGTAGCGGCTACCCATAATCCCGTGATGGGAAACCGGGACGTGAGCCGGGTCAGCCACATTTTCCATGAAAAAATCCCAGCCATAGGGAAGGTCGCGCACGTTCGCAGACACCTTTAATACTCTGTCTGATTCTTGCTCCAGTTCAGGAACAATTCGGGGGATCCGCTCCTGACTCTCCAACTGTGCCTTAACCCCAGACTCAGGCCAAACCCATAATAAACCTTGCCGCTCCTGAGTGGGATAACCCACAGCACAAGATTTCGGGTTAGCGCAATGTTTCGCCTCTATTTCCTCATTTTTGGACTGGGGAATGCTGACACAGTTGCCCGCACTATCAAACCGCCAAGCGTGGTAAGCACATAACAGAGTGCCATCGGATTCTACCCTACCCTCAGACAGGGGAGCCAGTCGGTGCGGGCAAGTATCTTCAAAGCAACGCCATTTACCGGTTCCATCTCGCCACAACACAATATTCTTTCCCAGCAACTGCATCCCGTGAGGACGATCGCAGTCGAGAAACTCCACCACTGCCACGGGATACCACTGCTTTGTCCAGGTAAACAGTTCCGTCTCTCTATCTGTCAATTCCGCCATATCTGGTCTGATATCGGTAGTCACAATTACTCCTTTATCCTTTTTCAGGAAAATAGCAGCCTGAAAAATTATAATATATAGCCGATTCCAGAAATATTAGTGCATATGCCAAATCAGCAAAAACTATCCCTCCCCATCATGGGATGTGGCACCTGGGCCTGGGGAAATCAGCTCCTTTGGGGATACGACCAGAGCATGGACGATGAACTGCAAGCCGTATTCAACCTCTGTGTCAACAACGGTGTCACCCTATTTGATACCGGAGATTCTTATGGGACTGGCCGCCTTAAAGGCCGCAGCGAAATACTTTTAGGCAAATTCACCCAAGAATATACAGGTGTTAACCAAGAAAATATTTGTCTCGCTACTAAACTAGCAGCTTATCCCTGGAGATTGACCAAAAAATCCATGATTTCCGCCTGTGCTGCCTCCGCCCAACGTCTGGGGAGAAATGTGGATTTAGTGCAGATGCACTGGTCCACCGGCAACTACGCACCCTGGCAGGAATGGCCCCTATTAGATGGTCTCGCCGAATTGTACGAAAAAGGTTTAGTTAAAGGCGTTGGTCTTTCCAACTACGGCCCCAAACGCCTACAAAAAGTGCATCAAAAATTTGCCGATCGTGGCGTCCCCATCACCACAGTGCAAGTGCAATATTCCCTCCTGTCCACCTATCCCGTCACCCAATTAGGACTCAAACAAGTTTGCGACGAACTGGGAATCAAAATGATTGCCTACAGTCCTCTTTGTCTGGGTTTACTGACGGGTAAATACTCTGAAAATAGCTCTTTTCCCAAAGGCATCCGCCGGGTGCTATTCCCGCAGCTATTACCTGGTATTAGTCAGCTTTTAGCCTGCTTGCGAGAGATTGCCCAATTCCGCAATAAAACCATGTCCCAAGTAGCGATTAACTGGTGTATCTGTAAAGGCACAATTCCCATTCCCGGCGCCAAAAACCTGGCACAAGCACAGGAAAATATCGGCGCATTAGGCTGGCAACTAGATAGCGGGGAAATTGCCGAGCTGGATCAAGCCGCCGCTAATTCAGATAAACAAATGGTGCAAAATATCTTTCAAACTGGTTGATGGTTTTCAACACCAGAAACCGGGTTTCTAAACGAGATGTCTCGTGGAGTGACGGAAATTATCCACAGAAACCCGATTTCTTCTCCCACAAGGGACAAAGGACGAGGGACTAATTACCATTAATCACCTTGCCGCCAAGCGGTTCCACCAGGTAGCTCGGCAAGGGTATTTCTCACAATTACCGGTAAATCCGCCTCGGAATGCTCATAAGTCAAAAGTAACAGCTTTTTACTTGTGGCAATAATCGCGGTTTTATCAATTATCTCTGCCAGCTTAAACGGAGTTAATGTAACGCCAAGGACTTCCGCACTGGCTGTAGTTATGGCTGCCTCCAAGGTAGAGTTTATCATCTCATCCCATTCATCGGGATTAAGATAATATGAATTTTTGGTATATTTTTGATTGAAATCCTGAATTTCAATGATAGAATTAGATATGGACGCTGCCCAGGAGTTGGTCAACCGCTGTTCTACCTGGTTTTTTATTAAATGCACTAGCAAGCGGAGTAAAAATGATTTAATTTTGCGCAAAATATCCTTTTTACTCATGGCTTCCAAATCGTCAACAATAGCTAAGGCATCGTCATAGCGTCCTGCCATGATGCTGGTTTTTAGGTCTATTAGTTCCTGCGTCATGTAGCTCCTAAATTTCTTCAGTAAAATCAGATTTCCAGATGTGGACGGCTCGCCGTGCCAAATCTCTCTGGCGATCGGCTATAGAGTCTGGTGTCCATTCTTCTGCCATAATGCCTTTGGTTAAAGCATAAACGCTTTGGGGATATCTTTCGCGCTTAATTGGATAGCTTTTATTGCCAATATCGCGATTTACGGGAGGTTCCAATGGGGTGAGATTACCCAGACGATAAACCATCTCCTCCGATTGAGCTTTGGTGAAATTTGGCTCCCAGTCACTACCAGGATTTTCCGGCAGTATGTGTTCTATAGAAAAACTATCCTCATTCACTTCCACCCCAGAGGCATCTGCTTCTAACTTGGCGAGAATGTACCGAACCAGTTTACGTTTCTGTCCTTTTGTGGATATCGCCAAAAGGACAAAATCTTGCTGAAATTTTTCATTCGCAACGTAAACAGTGCGCATTCTCTCAAATACCTGCCGGGGAGTGGTGATATTTCCCTTGGCGATATCGATCGCTGTTTGATTGTAGATCTTTTCCAACTCATTGGGGTTTAAACTGCTGACAATAGTGTAGCGGAAGGAGATAACTGCCACCAGTTTGAGCAACCGGGTAAAATTATCAGCTTCAAACTTCTGATAAGCGGCAAATAAAGTTGGGTATGCCTGCTTGACTCTAAATAGATTTAGTTCGCGAATATAGGGTGGGTTGGCTGGCGTGTCGCGCCAGAATTCATCGTTGGGGTTGCCGAGAGCTAAGAATAAACTGCTATAATTTTCTAGCTGGTCGAGTAAATCAAAAGCCTGTTGAGCATCTTTCACTGATTCCCGCACCAGTTTAAACAACCGTTCCCGCCTGACTCTGGTATGACGCAAACTGAGATAGTAGCGGAGAAATTCGGGGAATTGTTCCATTTGTACGGTATTGATGATGCGTTGCCACTGAGATTGGGCGCTTTCTAGGTCGTCTGGGCCTTGAAAGAGGGAAAATAAGTAGTTTTTGAGTAAATCAGTGGCTGTGAGTTCTAATCCTCTGGCGTTCAAAGTTTCAAAGACGGTGTAGGCGTTCAGTTCATCTTGAACGCTGATTTGGATGAACATGAGCCGCTGGGCAACCGTATCGCTGAGAAATGCGGCGAGTTGTTCGCCATTTTGGATAATTTCAGGAAGTTTATCTAATTGCTCGGAAAAGTAGGTAAAAGCCTGCCATAGTAGTTGATTAGATTTCTGGAGAGACCGGGGGTTATGGGGTGGTCTCAGGTTGATGAGATTGCTTTTGTAGAAATCATTGTTGTTTTGATTTAAGATGAGTTTGCTGGAATAGCGGAGAGAGCGGGGGTCTTTATCTCCTAGGTAGGTGCGCCTTAAAATTTCCTGGCGTTCTTGGTTGGCGTCGGGGTCTAGGTTTTGCTGCACAAGTTGGCGAATTTTTTCGATGACGGCGATCGCGATGATGCTGAGGGTGGCTAAACGCTGTTGTCCATCGATGATGATAAATTCTTTTTCTGATTGGCTGGAGGTTTGCAGGACGATCGCCCCCATATAGTGACTGCTACTGAAGTCAGCATGGAGAGCAATAATATCTTGCCAAAGGTCTTCCCACTGTTCTTCCGACCAGGAATAATCTCGCTGGAATAGAGGAACGCGGTAAATCTTGCCATTACTGATTAAATCGCCAAAGCTGGTAGTGCGGGTATCGAGTAAGTTTCTAGTCATATTAATTGATGCTTTTATGCCCAGAATAATTTTTGCAGCTTAGAAACAACACTTTTGAGTCCTTGGGCTTCGGCATCTGATGCCGATGGCATTAAGGTTTTATCTAATTTGTGAGAGATGGCCATGAGAATTTCCTTTAGATTCAGGACAACCCTAGCTAAGGCTAGATTTATATTGGGTTATATTCCATTTCAATCATAGCAAAGGACAAAGGACAAATGACAAATGACAAATGACAAATGACCCCCTATCACTCCGATTTATCATTATCTCCAGGATTGTCAGGTTTAGATGCAGTGGTGTCCGGCGGGAGACTGGGACGAGTAGGAGTGCTACTGCGTAAGCCCAAACTATGCACCACTTGCGCCAACTGGGCGCGAACGGTTTTTAACTCTTGAGCGAGGCTGGTAATGCGCGCTTCTACTGGGGCGGATGGTGTCCCTATGGCTTGCTGGTTGAGCGCTACCACGAGCCGATCGCCCATATTTTGCATCCCCACGGTCATTTCCTCAGTATAATCCTTCAACGTCTCCACCAATGCCGACAGCTCCCCCTGCACATTAATTAACTTATCCCCCCGCGTATCTAAACGTTTTTGCAGTAAATCCAACGTTCTAATTACCGAGTGAAAAATCAGGGTAGCCTGCTGCAATTGAGTCACCACATCTGCCAAAGACTTTTGATTTCCTTCCGTCAAAGCTAGTACCTGTGACGACTGTGCATTTACCGCCGCCACTTCCTTACCCAGACGAATCATCTCTTCATTAGAATTTTGGAGAGAAGTTATCGCCAAATTGCTGGTAGAGCTAGCTTGATTCAGCACTCCTGCCGCCCGCGATAACTCCCGAATCGTATGCGCCAAACTTTCCGTAGAAACAGATAATTTTTGGGCAAACTGACTGCGCTCAAAAATATTGGCTGATTCCTTAAATATCGTTGCCCCCGACATCATGGCATTTGCCGATTCTAAAAATCGGTTATACACCTGATTTGCCAAATGATGCGCCTGTTTATTTTCCTCCACCATTTGATTAATCTGCCCCGCCAGAGAAGTTTCTACCGCCTCTTTCAGCGCCACTCCCAAAGCACCAGCCAGCCTTTCTAACGAACCTTCTATCCTGTCCGCCGCAATTTCTAGGGGTGCCCGATGTCCCAAACTGGGTAAATAGATATTATGCGCGTAATCTTCTAAATACCTCAGTAGTTGCGACTTAGCCAGAGTAGTATTTTGCACTAAATTAAATATGGTCAAAATTGCGCTGCAAAATCCTGCAGTTAGGCTGCAGATAAATGCCACCCCCATACCCTGTAAAGGACGCTGCACCTGCTGCACCAAATCAGCCATATTACCGGCGCCGAATTGATTGATAGTTTGGCTCAATTCTGTGAGGTTGATAGTAATACCTAACAAGGTTCCCAGCAACCCCAAAGCTAGGAGCAGATTCGGCAAAGAACGCGCCACATAATCCCGCCATTCCGTCCCGGCGAGGTGTTGGCTATAAGCTGTATCTATCACGGCTCCGGTATTGATTTTCTCTAAGTTGGGGAGGGATTCTTGCAATCTCCTTTCTATTTCTTCCACGATTTTAGGTTTCTGGGTGCTATTGTCATTACCCAAGCGCCGCACCCGATCGCTCACAGACTGCAAGTATTGATATACTGCCAAACGCATCAGCATCGCCATCGCCGTCAGCACCGCCAGCACCACGACGAAAACCGCCAGGTAAGAAGGAAATAGCCCTAATAAACTGCTAGGCAGTTGTGCTAAGTGGGGCGAAAAAACTGCCCCGAATTCTATAATGTAATTATTCATTAGTAAAAATTATTTATTGCGGATTAGAAACCGGGTTTCTTAACCAAATCTCGGTTAAAAAACCGAAATTGTCGCAGAAACCCGGTTTCTGAGTTAGTTTCTGGGTTAGCGGAAACTTCCTTAAGAAACCATGTTTCTGTGGGACAAATGACCAATGACAAATTTAAAATAACTCCCGTCGCCCTTCTAAGGCGCGAGCTAGAGTTACTTCATCGGCGTATTCTAAATCACCACCCATTGGCAACCCAAAAGCAATGCGGGTGACGCGGGTAAACGGTTTGAGCAGTTGCCCTAAATACAAAGTTGTGGTTTCTCCCTCGACGCTGGGAGCGATCGCCAAAATCACCTCTTGAATTTGCTGCTGACTCACCCGACGCACCAACGCTTGAATCGTTAGTTGCTCCGGTCCGATGCCATCCATCGGCGAAATCACCCCCCCCAACACGTGATACTTACCCTGATACTCCCGGGTTTTTTCCAAAGCAATTAAATCCCGTGACTCCGCCACCACACAAATTGTGGCGCGATCGCGGTTCTCGTTACTACAAATTTCGCACAGTGGTGCCGCCGACAAATGAAAGCACTCCCGACATAAACCCACCTGTTGCTTAGCATCCATCAAAGCCTGCGCCAGCGCCTGTACCTCCGCATCTGGACGCTTGATGATATACAGAGCCAACCTTTGGGCAGTTTTCGGTCCCACTCCCGGCAACCGCTGCAACTGCTCAATTAAACGAGCCAAAGGACGAGTATAAACTTGGCGCCTCCTTTCCTACTGACACGGCGGCACAGCAAAACCCGTATTGCCGCTCACATTTACGTGACAAGATACCATTATAGCACCGCTATTATTGCCCCGATTATTTCTTACCACATTCCCGCTTCCCCCCGCCGTCCCCTTGACCAAAATACTGCCATTTACCTGATTATTCTCAATCAGCACATTTTTCATCCCATAAGGGGCATTATTCGTATCTGCCACCACAAAAATTAAATCACTGTTGCTCACATTATCCAATAAACGATTTCCAGTTATTTTCACATTTTCCATATCCCGCACTTTATAAAAACCGATGTAAGAGTTACCCTGATTATTCGCTACTTCGGCCCCTTTAACTAAGGTGCCGCCGCAACATTCCTGAATCAAAATCCCCTCACCATCGGTACTCAAATAGTGAGAACTCATAATTTGATGGCGGTAAACCTGATACTGATTACCCACTATCCGCACATTGCTGCCACTCCAGTCGATCGCCCGATTTTCAAAAGTAGCCGCCCCCCGTGGTTCCTTCAACCCCGTAGGATGCGCCCAGGCTTGCTTACGCGGATTATCTGTAATCTGATTTCCCTCAATTACCAACCCATCCCCCGCCGCATGAATAGCCGATCGCATCGTATGATAAATCCAATTATCCCGAATCACAATCCCCCGCCGAAACAAAGCAGGCTCGACCTCCCGCGTCGCCGCCAAAGCAAAACCCCCAGATTTAGAGCGGTTTACCACAATCCCATAATGGTCAGTATAACTAAACGGAACTTTATTCCCTTCCCCATAAGTTAGCACCGACTTACCATCAGCGGTCTTCACCTTATATCCCGGTTGCTCGTAACTATCTGTCACCGCATCATTCAGCCGATTATTCGCCACCAAAATATTTTCCATCCCATTCAGCTTAATATTCGTCGCAAACCGATAACTATAGCGCAGCCAAGCATCCTGGAAAGAAACATCAGGCACCTGCGGGTCTGGCTCAGCAACGTTATTACTTCTGACCCCAAACACCACCAAATTTCTATGCTTACCACCCTCGGCATCTCCCACTATCCAGATAGCAGCACGGTTAATATCTAAATTCACTAAACCAATATTGCTATCACCGCTCGGATTTTCTGTAAAAATCTTTTTGAAAGCCGTATCATTAGGCGTCCCATTGCCCGTCAAACGCGGTTCATATTTGGGAAACACCAGGCGCGATCGGGGAGCATAACCGCTGGATTTAGCATCAGCCACATTAGGATTATCCCCCCGCAAAACCACCCCATTTTTCAGATAAATATTATCCTCAAAATTATACTCGCCCGCTGGGAAATACACCACACCGCCCCCATTCGCCGCCGCCGCATCTCTGGCAGCATTAAATCTCTCTATATCGGTATTTTTCCGAAAATCCGTGATATTATAAACACAATCCCACTTAATCTCATCTGTCCAGGAATAATCATTACCATATTTTGCCGCCACCGGATTATCTGTAGGACCGCCGGAAGCACTACCACAATTTTTCCCGGGAAATTGAGCTACTGGAGCAGCGGCGGAAATAGCAGCAGTTACAGGGTTAGCCCGTTGTTCTGGTGGGGGAGAATTGTGCAGAAAAAGTGATAGAGCATAAATCGCCACCGCAACACAGGAGAAAAACCCCGCTAGAGAGAGTAACTGCCATAGTTTTCTCTGGCGGCGAGATAGAGAACTCATCCAGCGTTGTAAGCGGCGAATCACCATCATAAAACCAGTTAAATTAAGTCCGATCATGTAGGGGGGCAATTGCACCCCCTACCAGCTTAATGCTGAGTTAATTACAGAGCCACCATCTCAGGACAACTCACATTTGTGCCACCTAAACCGCAATAACCATTGGGATTTTTCGCCAGGTATTGCTGATGGTATCCTTCCGCGAAATAGAATTCTGGTGCATCCAGAATTTCCGTGGTAATCTCACTATATCCCGCCGAGGTAAGCGCTTTTTGGTAAAGTGTCTGGGAAGTAACTGCCAATTCTCGTTGGCTGGGGGAATAGCAGTAAATGCCCGATCGATACTGAGTCCCCACATCATTACCTTGGCGCATCCCTTGAGTAGGATTGTGGTTTTCCCAGAAAACTTTCAGCAACTGTTCATAACTGATAACTTTCGGGTCAAATACCACAAACACCACCTCATTGTGCCCCGTCATCCCCGTGCAAACTTCCTGATAAGTGGGGTTAGGCGTAATACCAGCGGCATAACCCACAGCAGTGATTTGCACACCTTTTTGCTGCCAGAACTTGCGTTCAGCGCCCCAGAAGCACCCCATCCCAAACATCGCCGTTTCCATCCCCGCCGGGTAAGGTGGTTTGAGGGGGTTGCCATTCACAAAGTGCTTTTCCGGCACCAGCATCGTTTCAGAACGCCCGGGTAGGGCTTCCTCCGGCTTCGGTAGAGCCAGCTTTTTGCCAAATAATCCAAAGATTCCCATAAGCTATAACCATGATTGCTGCAGGATATCTTAATTTTATTAAATTTTATTAAGATAATCTTTGTCTTCGTCTCCAGTCCTCCCCGTCTCCTGGTCCCCCATCAGGGCGAAGCATCCGCGTACCACCAGAAACCGGGTTTCTGGAACGGAGGATCTGGTTCTGGAACGGAGGATCTGGTTAGAAACCCGGTTTCTAGATGAGATTTGGGCGCGGATGCTGTCGCCCCTACGGAATTACCCTCCCCCCGTCCCCTCGTCTCCCCGTCCCCTGGTCCCCCCGTAGGGGCAACCACGGGGGGATTGCCCCGAAGCCTTTAATAAGGCGGGTTCTCCAGAACCTCTTGCAAATCAAGGGCCGAGGCATCATTTGGCGAGGGTTTATCTTCCACTCCTATCCCTCCCCTTTCCAAGGGGGGAGGGGGGGATGCGGGTTTTTCTTCTCCCACGGCATCTTCAGCCGGTATCGGTGGCGGCGGCTCACTCACCGCCTCACCTTCAGACCCATTTGGCGAGGGTTTATCTTCCACTCCTATCCCCCCCCTTTCCAAGGGGGGAGGGGGGGATGCGGGTTTTTCTTCTCCCACAGCATCTTCAGCGGGTATCGGTGGCGGCGAATCACTCCCCGCCTCACCTTCGGCATCATTTGGCGAGGGTTGATCTTCCACTCCTATCCCCCCCCTTTCCAAGGGGGGAGGGGGGGATGCGGGTTTTTCTTCTCCCACGGCATCTTCAGCCGGTATCGGTGGGGGCGAATCACTGACCGCCTCACCTTCGGCATCATTTGGCGAGGGTTTATCCTCTCCCACGGCATCTGGGGGAGTTTGGCCATCTTCCCTCCCCCCTACTGGCGACCCACCACGGCTCCCGGTCTCGCGGTTTGGTGCCTCTGTACCCGTGGGGGCAGCAGGGGGAGAACTGCGCCCAGTGCTTTCTGGGGCGTTGCCTTCGGGCAAACTTTCTTCACGAGAACCAGAGCTATCTGCAGGTGGGGCAACATTACCAGTGGTATTGTCCTGGTTCTCTTGTGGTGTCTCTTGGCCGGTGGCAGGGGCTTCTGGGCTGGGTTTGCCATTGGGTGAAAACTTGACCCGATAGGAGTATGCCTCGTATTGACCAGTGCCCTCAAAATTTTTCACCGATTCCAGAGCCTGAGCGTTGAGAATGTCATAACCGCTGCTTTGAATCAAGTCTGGCCCATAAGCGATCGTGCCATCGGGGGCGAATAAAACCGCGATCGCCACGATCGGGTCTTCTTTCAGATTCTCAATTTGAGATGCCTCTGGGGGATACTCCACCTCTTTGGTTTTCAGTTGCGGCAAAAGTTCGGAGTTGTTGGCAACCTTCTGAGCCTGGTTTAACCAAGACTGGAAGCGCATATTCGCCCACTCAGCCGTAGTGCCCAAAGCGCTGTATCTTGTCCCCTGCTGTTGCCTCATTTCCGCGAGCAACCCAGTAATAGCCGGGTTGTCGTTGAGATTAGTTCGCTGCTCCGGCGGCGTTGTTGGCGGCGTTGTTGGACCCGTGGCAGTATTCGGGGGTGGGATAGGTTGCGGTGGGGTGGTTTCCGGTGGCGGAACTGCAGAAATATCAAAGGGGTTTTCTCCCAAACCCTCTCCTATCTGGGGAAGTGTGGGTAAGGGGCTGTCAGGACGCTGCCAATTATTGTTATTATCTCGACCACCAGCATTGCCATTACCGCTGGGGAGATTGTTGCCATTAACATTTAGCCCTGGGTCAGTATTAAATTTAAAAGGCGATTCATTTGGGGGAGTTTGGGGAAATACGGGCGGTGGAGGATTGAAGGTGCCACCAAAATCGTTGTCACCACCATTTTGGCTCCTCCCGCCCAGATTTCCACCCGGGATGGGTGGCGGTAATTGTGTTCCCCCATTTCTCCCGCTCCCACTGCCCATATCTCCAGAGCCCTGCAGGGGTGGGGAGGGTGGCGGTGGATTCCAGTTAGGAACAATACTCACCTCTGGCTGTGTGGGCCAGTTGGGCAACGGGTCCGGGTTGGTCATCGGCGGCCAGCTCGGCTGCCCCGCCGGTGGCGGTGGTAGCCAGTTGGGGTTAGTGCTGAGGGTGGAAGATGCGGGCCAGCTAGGGATGGTGGTGGGTGGCGGCGGCGGTAAATCTCCAGCCGAAGTATTCCCCTTGGGTGTGGGCGCAGCTCCAGGGTTGAGGCTGGTTGACGGAGAGGGGAGCAGGGCCTGGGGTGGCAGCAGTGGTAGGGTTAATTCGGTTCTCGGTGGTGGCTGGATGCGGCTAAGTTGTTCAGGAGTTAGCTGCACCATCGGCACGGGGGTGTTGTGTTTCTCTTTGGGGGTTTTAGCGAACATGGGCAAACTCTCGAAGCTCACCCCGACTATGCCGTGGATGCCCAAAGAGGCGAGAATTGCCAACCCCGTCGGCTGACGGATGGGGTCTAATAGGTTTTTCAGTGGCAAAGAGTATTGCATGGCAGGTAGGTCGGTTTCGTCTTAGGGGGCTGGGGTCGAGATATATGGGCTATTTTATTTCCGATTTATCTTACTGCTCATTGCTGGTTTTATCAGCGGCAGGGTGATTTTTGATCAATTACATATATTTTGCATAATTTTATCAAAAATTTAATAATTTTATTTCAGATAATTTTATCGATAACTCTGGCGAAAATGTTATTTGTCAGTGATAAAGTTTGATTTATTCCTGCTATTGATCTAAATTATCTCAATTTAAAGTATGCAAATTAAATGCTATATAATTTTTTATGGCAGATGCCATGACGGGTGGTGAACAATTAGGATTGTATAGCTACGATCGTATTGAGCGCCAAAAAGTTGCCCACGGGTTGGGGGTTTCGCCCCCCTTTTGTCCCCCTCCTCTGGGGCAACCACGGGGGGATTGCCCCTGCCCCCCTGCCCCCCTGCCCCCCTGCTCCCCGGTCGGTGAGCGAAGCCGAACCGCTGCTCCCCTGCTTCTTCGGGGGGGTAGGGGGTGAGGGCTTCAGGGGGGAAGGGGCTAAAGCCCAACTAAGAACCTAATATCGACTGTCTCATTCTTAATTGAAATAATTATCAATTATCAATTATCAATTATCAATTATTTCCCTACCTGGCGGCTTGGGCTTCTTTCATCGCCTCTTCTAAAACTGGGGAAGGCATTGGTACTTCTTCCACAGCCGGCAGTTTTTCAATGGTAAGCCGATCGGATGCACCAGAGAGACGCTTCAAGAGTTTAGGTTTCGGGTCATGGAGGAGATAGATAATCCGATCGCCCGGTTGCCAACTTTCCACCGCCGATGCCACCTGTAACTGCCCTCCCCGTTCCAACAACAGAGGCACCAACTCCGCCGCCCGAATTAAAGCCCGCAAATGCGCCTGCTGAAAAGCAAACCCCGCCTCCTTCAGCATGGTTTCTCCCAGCTTCACCTGACCATCACTGAGATACTGATTCCATGTTTTCAGTGGCAAATCGGCGATAAAGGCTTGTTGCACCTTGCCATTACCATTAGACCCACTCCCTTCCACCTCGCCGGGGAAAACCGCCAACACCCGAGGCGGCTTGAACTCCTCCACAGCGCGCTGAGCCAGTACCAAATTCACCTCGCCATTGCTGGTCATCGCCAGGAAAGTACCCACCGAACCCAACCCCACCTCTTCGAGAACCTTGATATCCAGAGCCGAACTCAAGAACACGCGCAAGTTTTCCTGTTCAGCTTGCTTGCAAGCCTCCGGGTTCGTGTCGAGCAAAACCACCGACTCGCCTCGCTCTTTGAACAGACGACCCATCAGGCGGCTGAGGGGATTTGACCCCACAATCACGGCGCCGCTAGCCTTAACCGAGGTCAACTGCAGGAAATTCGCCACCGCTTGCGCTGTGAGACCTTGGGCAACCACCGTCATAATAATCGTGAGGAAAACTAGGGCTTTGATGGCGTCACCACCGTTAATCCCTCGTTCTGTGAGCAAAATGGAAAACAGGGAAGCCACCGAGGCAGAAACGATGCCCCGAGGAGAAATCCAGCTTACGAATAGCTTTTGCCGCCAATTAAAATCGCTGTTGATGGTGCAAATCCAAACATTGAGGGGGCGGACCAGAAACATCAACGCTAGGACGGTGAAGACACTACCCCAACCCAAAGCCACGATACTGGCGAGGGATAGGTCTGCGGCCAAGAGAATGAACAGGACGGAAATGGCCATAATGGTGAGCTGGCCTTTAAACCGTCGCAGCAGGCGGACTTCGGGGACGCCGGAGGCACCGAGTACCAAACCGGCGACTACGGTAGCCATCAAGCCAGATTCACTGCGCACAGCTTGAGCTAAGCCGTATAATCCCCATAAACCGGCTAAAACTACCAGGTTTTTCAGGTCTTCTGAGAGAAAATTGGCCCGTTTGAGGAACCAGCCGAGTGCCCAGCCGCCAGCGCCACCGATCGCGCTGCCTAATCCCAAGCGGATGGTCAAACCGGCGAGAAGGCGGATGGGGTCAGCGTCTCCATTCAAAATCACATCTAGCACTAATACCGCGAGAATGGCTCCCACCGGGTCGATGAGTACGCCTTCGCCTTCCAGCAACGCCGCTACTGACCGATCTACTTGCACTTGTTTGAGCAGCGGGCCGATGACGGTTGGGCCAGTCACTACCACTAAAGCGGCGTAGAGGAAAGCGATCGGCCAGGGAAATTCCCCTAAAGCGTGAGCAGCGACTCCCCCCCCGATGAGGGTGACAAGGGTGCCGATCGTCACTAAATTGCGCAGCGCTCCCGAAACTTTCCCCAAATCCCGCATTTCCAGGTTTAATCCGCCTTCAAATAGGATTAAAGCCACCGCCAGGGAGACGATCGACTCCAAACCGTCCCCCAGTAACTGGGGATGGAGGACGCCGCAGCCATCGGGACCCAACAGGATGCCGAACAGCAGCAGGAAAACAATGCTCGGTACTTTCATGTACGCTGCCAGCACTTGCGCGCTGATACCTGCGATCATGGCCATAACCATGAGCAGGGTGATGTCAAAAGGCATATCCATAAGCGTGAGAAAGTGAGCGGGCGATTTAGCTCCGATTGAAACGCCTTGTGTTTTGTCCCTTGTCCCTTGTCCCTTGTCACTTGTCCCTTGCAAAGGACAAAGGACTAAGGACTAATGACAACTAATGGGATGAGAGCGGCTGTACATCACATAGGAGGCGATGCCTGGAAACTTTCCCAGAATTGGAGCGAGACGCCTTTTGCACAAGGTACAACCACGGAAATTGACAATGCTAGCGGCACTGGGGCGCTGTTTTCCCGACAAATTCCGAAGGGGTTGTGGGAACCGCCATCGGTTGCGTAGGGACTGGGCAATGCAGGCGATCGCTGTCAGACATTGCGCTCGACCGGGCGGCTGACAATTAGATTTGCATAATTTTTAGCAATTAGGGGCGATCGTACCACCATTGAGCCAGATTCTAGCAAATCAAACCCAATCTTGCTGGGGCTAGCCCAGAAGCGATAGCACAAATGACCAATTTTCTGACTTTTTTATCTCGTGATACAAATTTCTTATCTAAAAATTTCACCAGGACGAGGTGAAGTCGGCTAATTCACCACAGCCCTCTGTAGGTGCTTGCCAGAGCCTCCCCAGAGAAACCGGGTAACAGCCCAAAACCTCCTGAATCGCACGAGATATTGGTTGGAGAAACCCGGTTTCTGGTGGAAGTCAGACTCTGGGCTTGCTAGAGTCAACCCCGCACCTCACGCCATCAAGTTGCGGTCCAAGTTAGTGGATACAAAAATCGGTTCTACCCGAATGCCCACGATCGCCGCCGGACGAACCACCATATACTCTCCCTGAATATTCTTAATCGGCACATTCACAAAATCCTTAGAATCCAACTTCGGCACCAGCACGCCTTGATACCACTTCTGAAAGTCTTGGATCGTGGCAAAACGCAATTCTTCCCGGTGCCCCCCCTCAATCAAGAGGTGGACTGCGATTTCATCAGGGGTTCTGGCCATACCAAATTCTCCTCAACGCACAACGCTTATTATCTCTTACTGGAGTTTCTCGCTCTGTGGGGGCTCTTGAGTTGTCGTGGCGCCAACTAACCTAATTCATTCACCACAGAAACCAGATATCTGTAGTGAGGAGCTTTATCTAGACAGAGAATCTCAGCCATCAGGTTGCGCCACCGCCAAAGCCACCTAGGTTGCTAGGGGCAATTCATCAATTGCCCCAACTAGGAAAACAGGTTATAACGCTGAAGCTGACTTTCTAACACCCCAGGCAGGGTTTGGTGCAACTGTGCCACCTCTGTAAAAGATAGCTGTTGCCAGCTAGGCAAATCAAAAGGCAACTGTCCCGCCAAATCCGGTAACTCCTGCTGCACCAGCAAAATCTGCTCCCGACGCTTGCTAGAGAGTGCATAACCCAGCTCCAAGGAGACCAAAGGACTAGGAATGAGTGTGTCTCCCACCGAGACGATCGGCGTTACATCCGCCACAAACAGCAAACTCTTACTCAGCTTACGCATTCTCGTCCCACTTGGGCGCGTCACACCTTCCATTGTCAGCTCCGAACTGGTGAGAGTCAGCTCCAGGCGAGAGCGGGTATTCAGAGCCGCGATCGCCCCCTCCATTGCCTCCCTCACCACCGAAGTCCCTCCCTCCTGAGAGTTTGGCGAACAGAGATAAATCCCCGGCTCCAACCGCGCCATCACCTCTTTTTTCGTGAAATAAATCTCCTGCCCGATCAGGTCCACATTCGCCACCGCATAACCACCACTGCCCTCAATATAAAACTCTACCGACTCCCCTTCCAGGTATAGCTCGAACCACTCCGAGCGTTTCACCTGTTCCAGTTCATCCAGAAAATCAGCTCGCAGACCAGTTTTCAGCATCCCCGTCTTGCTCAGGCGCAAATCATGGGGGCGCCGTTCCAGTTCTCGCACTGGCTCATACTCTCGGAGATACCAGGCTCGCAGGGCAATAATCGCCATTAGATGCTTATCGCTTGCACGCTTAAAAGGTCAGACTTCATAATCTATCATACTTTGTCCTTTGTCCAACCAGCCTTGATCCCCAGAGAAACCCGGTTTCAAAACCTGCATCCTCAGTGATGAAGCCGCTGATTGTCACCGCCACCGGACCGCCGTCAATTTTGCTGAAAAAGTCCCAAAAAACAGCAGCACTTGCAACCATCAAATAATTGCAAGTGCTGGAAAACCCAAATTTATAAACTTAGCAGTATGGCGTTATATCCTCCCCACATTCATCCGCCAGATAACAGAGCGCCCTAAAGCGCAACATCACCACTTCCTCATATAGAGGATTCAACTTGCACATAGGCGGAATATGAAACAGAGTCCGGCCAAAAAGGTTGATATCTCGCTCAAATGGGCACTGTGCCGGAATCAGCTTACATACCGAATGCGCTAATTTGGGGTGGCGCACATCAATTTGGTTCAGCCATTGCCGCAAGGGATACAGCAAATCTAATCGAAATCTTTTCTGGGTCTGATTGACTGGTGTGGCGAAATCTCTGTCAGAATCTATTTCTTTGACTTCTACCCAGCTTGCAACTGCAAGATATTTTATGGTATCATCTGATACACTCATTTTTCCCTTCCTTTCGGTAACAGGATGTGCCGAGGCACCTTTTGATATCTACAACCTGGTGGTTTGGTAAACCGGATGGTTGCAGAAACTCAAGTTGATTTAGAACCGATGGGTTTTCACCCGTCTATTTGATTGTGCCCAACCCGCTCAGGATTCTTGCGCGATTAAAATCACAATTCCACAATGATTAGAATCACAAAAATCTGGGAACCAGCCTCGCCGAGCAACAATCCATAGCCAAAATTCAACCCGGGGCAGCAAAACAGTGACCCAAAAAAGCGCGATTCAGAATTAAAATGAATCCTATTAGTTGGCCAAATCTAAGCAAATAACAAACCTGCAATTTTAGCTGATGCCAAGGTGTCTGGAGCGGTTGCAGGGTGCTGGATCACATTTGTCATTTGCAAAATGACAAATGACAAATGACAAATTAGTAAATTGGGCACCTTCTGGAGGTACTCCAGCTTCTGATGCCCTTATTGTCAACATTCAGAGTGAACATTCAGGGAGGTAGGGGCTCGCTAGTCGCGATCGCCCCGGTTACACCAATGCGCAAAAACCATTTCCCAGACTTTACCCAGTTCCAAAGCCAAAATCAGATAATTTGGTCAAAAGTGCTACCTCTATTGGGGTCTGTGGTGCTGGCACTATTCACATCGGTTGCCCCCACTTCCGCGCAACCAATCACCCCAGCCAACGACGGCACTGGCACCCGAGTCACCCCAAATCAAAACCGCTTCGACATTGATGGGGGCACACTTTCCGGTAACGGCGGCAACCTCTTTCACAGCTTTGAGCAATTTGGGCTCAACCAAGGACAAACCGCCAACTTTATCTCTAGCCCCCAAATTCACAACATCCTCGGGCGCGTCATCGGCGGCGACCCCTCCCTAATTAACGGTTTAATCCAAATCACCGGGGGCAATTCCAACTTATTCCTCATCAACCCCGCCGGTATCGTCTTCGGTCCCCATGCCAGTTTGAACCTCCCCGCCGCCTTCACCGCCACCACCGCTACCAGCATCGGTTTTAATAACGGCTGGTTTCATAGCGTTGGCGCCAATGACTATGCCACCATTATCGGCACCCCCACAAACTTTAATTTCAGCCCCCTGCAACCCGGAAGTATCATCAATAGCGGTAACTTGGCCGTGGCTGCTGGTAACAACTTAAACCTAATCGCTGGCACCATTATCAATAGCGGGTCCCTCACCGCACCAGGTGGGCACATCACCATTGCCACCGTGCCGGGACAACACCTGCTCCGCATCTCGCAACCGGGACATATCCTCAGTTTAGATATTTCCCCCTCTCCCGACCAAGGTATCACCCCCCTCTCTCTCCCCCAACTCCTCACCGCCAGCAATATCGGCTCCGCCACCAAAGTTACAGTCAACAGCGCTGGGGAAGTATTTTTAACCGGTTCCGGGTTAAAAGTAGATGGCGGAGATTTAGTCATCGCCGACAATTCCACAATTACCAACCAAACCGCCACCCTCACCGCCGCCCAACTTCTCACTTTAGTATCTAGTAAACTACTAAGTGAGGGAGACTTGCACCTAGAATCCAGCACATCGGTGCGCGCCCGGGATAGTGTCATCATCTCCGGTGGCAATCTCACTATTTTGGGGAAAAACAACATTGATATTCTGGCTTTAGACCCCGCACTCCCCACTTATCCGATTCAAGCCGGTGGTGATATCACCTTAGTTAGTGATGGCGCCATTTCGGGAGATACTCACTTTAGTGCTGGAGGCAGCTTTAACCTGCTGACCTTGGCGGGGGATGTGGGTGAGTTCTTCAGCTTCTACGACCCAATTATCAGCTCAGGCGCCGATGTGCGCTTTGGCGACTATACCGGAGTTTCCCTGAAAGTGGAAGCAGCGGGGGCGATTTTTGGCGGCGATATCAACATCACCGGGCCAGATACCAGCTTAGGTAACTCTACCGATCCTGATGTGGCCATTATGCGCAGCAGTGCGGCCCTGATTTTGCGCTCTGGAGTACAGCCCGCCAATCCCGCCAACATTCCCCCTAATCTCAATGCCGGAGGTACAGCGTTTAATGCCAGCAGCGCCCGATCGGGGAATAATATTTTGGTCGCCGGGATTACCACAGCGGGTGGTCCGGTAATTGTAGAGTCAGCGGGGACCTTGGGATTAAATGACATCAACACCGCTGGCGGTAACGTCACCCTCAATGCCGCCGGGGATATCAACATCGCCAATGTGGTGAATAGTAGTGGCGGCAATATCGATATCACTACCGGTAACTTTTTGCGCACCCGAGGCAGCTTTACCAATATCAATAATGTGGAAGCTAGCATCTCCAGTGCCAGTGGTGCGAGTACCGGCGGCTCCATTATCATCCGTCACCAAGGCAGCGTCACTACCCCCTTTATCATCGGTGACGCCACCACATTAGGCACCGCCGCCGCCATTACCAGCGGTAGCGAAACCATTGCTCCCAGCTTCCAGGTAGCCGTACCCCCCGACACATACAACCAAGGCAATATCACCATCATCACCCCCGCTCCTCTAGAGCCAGTTGATGCCCCCACCCCCACCCTACCCCCGGAAAACCTGGGAGCTACAACACCAGAACCCTCAGAAACACCAGTTGAAAACCCTCCCGTCCCAGTAACATCAGGCAACACCTTCCCACAATTACCAGGCAACTCTTTACCCGGTAGTATCTCTACTGAGCCACCCACCGAAACCACTACCGTACCACCCACGGGAACCACTACCGCACCACCCACGGGAACTACTACCGTGCCACCTACGGGAACTACTACCGTGCCACCTACGGGAACTACCACCGCACCACCTACGGGAACTACCACCGTACCACCCACGGGAACTACTACCTCGGGAATTAACACCCCTCAACCAAGCAGTAATCCCATCTCACCGGTATCACCCACCAGTTCAGAAACCATTTCCCCCACCCAAAACCCCCCAGACGGGAGTCAAAATCAACCCACCACAGACATCGGAGCCATCCTCACACCAGAACCCCAACCAGAAATATTCTCATTCCAGCCAGAAACTGCCAACCGCATCGCCACCGACTTACAAGGGGTAAATATTTTCCCCATCCCCAACGGGGATATTAATTTAGACATAGACAATTTAGATTTAGACAGGAGTCTTTATCCCCAGCGATTTGAATCCACAGTTCAAATCGCCGAGTTTAGCCCCGACAACCTCCAAGAGCTAAACATTTACCAACCCGCCATCATCCCTGAGATTACCGCCTTAGCAATTCAGCCAGAAGGGATTTTGGCTGCTGGGCTAAATGGCAATTTTCCCAGCATTCTCAATCCTGATACTTTAATTCCAGACCCCAGTCTTTATCCCCAGCAGATTGAGACCTCAGTCCAACTGTCTGACTTTAACCTCGCACAGCTCAACCGGGATAATCTGGAAGTCCTGAACCTGGAACAACCAGACCTTAACCCTGACCTTGCCCCCTTTGTCCTGCAGCCAGAAGCGATTTTGGACGCCTCATCAGGGGACAGCTCTAGCATCCTCAATAATGCCATAACCGAGCTAGCTCTTGATGAAATCTTTTCCCAAACCGATTTAGACGCCACCATCTGGCAAATCGAGCAATACAGAAATCGAGAATTTGCAGACTATTTGGGGGTCAAAGCTAACATCGAAAGTCAGGTAGTAGCCATAGCTAAATTCCGGGAAACCCTGAAACTGCTCAACGCCCAAACTGGCACAAAATCCGCCGTCATCTATATCATTGCTCGCAATGACCAATTAGAAATCGTCATGTTTGCTGGAGAAGGCGACCCCGTGCGCGCTAGCGTCCCCGAAGCCAAACGCTCTGCCCTCTTCCCCATAGTCAATAAGTTGCGCGGCGAACTTACTAACCCCCGCAAGCGCAACAGCGACAGCTATTTAGAGCAATCCCAAAAACTCTATCAATGGCTCATCGCCCCCATAGAGGCAACATTACAAGAGCAAGGGATTGATAATATCCTGTTTTCGCTAGATGCGGGGTTGCGTTCCCTGCCAATGGGTGCCATTCACGACGGTAAGCAGTTTCTTGTGGAAAAATATAGCCTAGCTCTCATTCCCAGTTTCGCTTTAGTGGATACCAATTACCGCACTATCAAACAAGCTCAGGTTCTGGCGATGGGAGCGAGTGAATTTATCGATAACACTCCCCTCCCCGCCGTGCCGGTGGAACTAGCCACCATCACGAATGAACTGGGCAAAGGGCAGTTTTTCCTCAACGACGGCTTTACCATCGATAATCTGAAACAGCAGCGCAGCTCGGACTACTATCAAATTATCCACCTGGCCACTCACGCCGACTTTAAGGAAGGCGCCATGAGTAATTCTTATATTGCTCTGTGGCAATCCAAACTAACTTTGGATAAAATCCCAGAGATGGGATGGAATGACCCCCAAGTAGATTTACTGGTAATTTCTGCCTGTCGGAGTGCTTTGGGCAACCGGGAAGCGGAGCTGGGTTTAGCTGGTTTAGCGATTAAAAGCGGCGTTAAATCGGCGATCGCCAGTCTGTGGTCAGTGAGCGATGAAGGCACTTTTACCCTGATGAGCGAGTTTTACCGCCAAATCCGAGAATCACCGATTAAAGCAGAAGCCTTGCGCCAAGCTCAATTAGAGCTGATTCGCGGTCAAACTCGCATTGAGAATGGTCGTTTATTCCGCCCCAACGGCGACAGCATCGAACTGCCGCCGCAGCTAGCAGGGATTAGCAAACCTACCCTGCAACATCCTTATTATTGGTCTGCTTTTACTACTATTGGCAGCCCTTGGTAAGGGAATGTCCCTTGTCCTTTGTCCTTTGCCAGGAACAAGGGACAAGTGACAAGTGACAAGTGACAAGGGACAAATTGGTGACAAATCACAAAATTTATCAAACCGGAGTTATATTATGTTCGACATCCAAACTACCTACGCTGCAGGAACGAGTCCCGGGGGCATTGCCGTTGGTGATTTTAACGGTGACGGGAACCTGGACTTAGCTGCTACTAATATAGACAATGACAACATTTCCATCTTTTTGGGAGATGGTGCTGGCAACTTCGGCGCTCAAACCACTTTTGCTGTGGGAGATGGTCCGAACTCCCTTGCGGTTGGGAACTTCAACGGCGACACTATCTCCGACCTGGCAGTAGTTAACACTAACAGCAACGACCTATATATTCTCGTGGGTAATGGTGCTGGCAGCTTCAGCCCCTCATCAATTACAGGCTTGGGCGGCTTTGGCAACGCCGTTGGGGTGGGATACTTCAATAATGATGGCTTCCTGGATGTAGTGACGGGGAGTGGCAACAATACTATCTCTGTACTCATGGGTAATGGTGCTGGCGGCTTCAGCTCCCAAACTACGTACACATCCAACGGCACATTCTTCGTTGGTGTTGGCGACTTTAATGGCGACACCAAACCAGACATCGCTGCCTCAAACTTTGTAGCCAATACGGTTTCTATATTCCTGAATGACGGTAGCGGTAACTTCAATTTTCAAGCTGCCCACACCGTTGGCACTGGTCCCGCCTCGATCGCTGTTGAGGACTTCAACGGCGATAGCAACCTGGACTTAGCGGTAGCAAATGGTGTGAGTAATAACGTCTCCATACTTCTGGGAGATGGTCTTGGTGGCTTTGGCGCCCAGACAACTTTTGCCGTGGGAAATGGTTCCGGTGGCATTACGGTGGGGGACTTTAGCGGTGATGGTAACTTAGACTTAGCCGTGACCAACTACTACGGCAACAACGTTTCTTTACTCCTGGGTGATGGTGCTGGCAACTTTGGCAGCCAAACCACCTATGCGGTGGGAACCGGCCCCCGATCTCTGGTTAATGGGGACTTCAATAGTGATGGCAACTTGGACCTAGCTCTACCTAACAAGAGCAGCAACAATATCTCCATCCTTCTCGCCAAGCCGATCGTCTCCATCACTCCCGGCATCACCCCCACCGAGGCAGGTCCGGTAAATGGCACATTCAACATCACCCTCGACACCCCTGCACCCATTGGCGGTCTCACAGTCAACTTTAACCTCACCGGTAGCACCGCTACCCCCATCACCGACTACTCCTTCGCCCCCGGAACCAACATCACCGCCGTTACCGCGAACACCTTCACCATTGCCGCCGGAGTCACCACCGCCACCCTCAATGTCGTCCCAGTAGATAACAACATCGACAACGACCCGGAAAACATCATCGTCAACCTCGCCACTGGGACTGATTACATTGTTGACACCATCAATAACACCGCTACACTCAGCATCACCAATGATGACATCGCGGGGATAACTGTCACTCCCACCACCGGTTTAACCACCACCGAAGGAGGCACTGCCACATTTACCGTGGTTTTGGACAGCGAACCGATCTCAGATGTCATCGTTAACCTCAGCAGCGACAACCCTGCCGAGGGGATAATTGATTTACCCACCCTCACCTTTACAGCCGCTAACTGGAATATTCCCCAAACCGTCACCATCACTGGTGTAGATGATGATATCGATGACAGCGATGTTGCCTACAACATCATCACCGCTCCCGCCATCACTACCGCTCCCAAATACAGCGGTTGGAATGCTCCAGATGTAGCTGTTACCAACATCGATGATGACACGGCGGGGATAACTGTCACTCCCCTGAGCCTAACCACCACCGAAGCTGGGGGAACTGCCACATTTACCGTGGTTTTGGACAGTGAACCCACGGCACCTGTCACCGTTAACCTCAGCAGCGACAACCCCGCCGAGGGGACAATTAATTTATCCACCCTCAACTTTACAGCCGCTAACTGGAATACTCCCCAAACCGTCACCGTCACCGGTGTAGATGATAATCTCACGGACGGCAATATCCCCTACAACATCATTATCGCCCCCGCTATCAGTACCGCGCCTAACTACACCGGTTTTGATGCTCCAGATGTGGCACTGACGAATACCGACAATGACACGGCAGGGATAACTGTCACTCCCACTAGCGGTTTAACCACCACGGAAGCCGGGGGGACTGCCACATTTACTGTAGTGTTGGGCAGCCAACCCACGGCACCTGTCACCGTTAACCTCAGCAGCGATAACCCCGCCGAGGGGACGGTTAATTTACCAAGCCTCACCTTTACAAACGCTAACTGGAATACTCCCCAAACCGTCACCGTCACCGGTGCGGACGATAATATCGATGATGGGGATATCGCCTACAACATCATCACCGCTGCTACCAGTGCTGATGCCACGTACAACGGGTTTAATCTGCCAGATGTGGCACTGACGAATACCGATGATGACACGGTGGGGATAACTGTCACTCCCACCAGTGGTTTAGTCACCACGGAAGCCGGAGGTACTGCCACATTTACTGTAGTGTTGGGCAGCCAACCCACAGCGGATGTCACCATTAACCTCACCAGCGACAACCCCGCTGAGGGGACAGTTAATCTGCCCACTCTCACCTTTACAAACGCTAACTGGAATACGCCCCAAACTGTCACCGTCACCGGTGTAGATGATGATATCGATGACGGCGATATCGCCTACAACATCATCACCGCTGCTACCAGTGCTGATGCCACGTACAACGGGTTTAATCTGCCAGATGTGGCAGTGACGAATACCGATGATGACACAGCGGGGATAACTGTCACTCCCACCAGTGGTTTAGTCACCACGGAAGCCGGAGGTACTGCCACATTTACGGTAGTTTTGGGCAGCCAACCCACAGCGGATGTCACCATTAATCTCAGCAGCGACAACCCCGCCGAGGGGACAGTTAATCTGCCCACTCTCACCTTTACAGCCGCTAACTGGAATACTCCCCAAACCGTCACTATCACCGGTGTAGATGATAATCTCGCTGACGGCGATAACCCCTACAACATCATCACCGCTGCTACCAGTGCTGATGCCACCTACAACGGGTTTAATCTGCCAGATGTAGCACTGACGAATACCGATGATGACACAGCGGGGATAACTGTCACTCCCACCAGCCTCACCATTACCGAAGGGGGTGCTACTGCCAGTTATGACCTGGTGCTAACCAGCCAGCCAACGGCACCGGTGACAGTTAATTTTACCCCGGATAGCCAAATTAGTCCGATTCCGGCGATTAATTTTGATAGCAGTAATTGGAATATCACCCAAACGGTGACTGTGACTGCTGTTGATGATGGGGTAGCGGAAGGATTGCATACTGGGAGTATTTCTCACAGTGCTGTCAGTACGGATGCTAATTATAGTGGTATTGTCATTGATGCTGTTCAGGCTAGCATCACTGATAATGATGTGGCGGGGGTATCGGTGATTCAGCCGGTGAGTCGGACTGATGTAATTGAAGGTGACAGCAGTGATATTTTTAAGTTGGTACTGAGTTCTCAGCCTATGGCGGATGTGACTGTTGCCATTACCACGGATTCTCAAACTACTACGGATGTCTCCCAGGTTATTTTTACCCCGACTAACTGGAATCTCCCCCAAACGGTGACAGTGACAGCGGTTGATGATCCTGTGGTGGAGGGTTTGCCATCTAGTACGATTAGCTTCGCCGCTGCTAGTGCTGATGGCTTTTATAATGGATTTGCTATATCTCCCCTGACTGTTAATGTCAGCGATAATGACCGAGATAGCTTGGTGATTAATTTACCGGCTACGGCTTTTCAAAGTTTCGGTGACGGTGACGATGTGATTAATGCTGCCAGCAGTGGTGATATTGTTTACGGTGGGGCGGGAAATGATATTATCGATGGTTCTGGTGGTGATGATTTTCTCTACGGCCAGTTAGGAGATGATATTATTGATGGCGGTGATGGTCAGGATTTCATCTGGGCTGGTGCTGGGAATGACCACGTAAAGGGTGCGGGTGGTAATGATGTGATTTTTGCTGGCGATGGCAGCGACAGAATTACTGGCGGCGCTGGTAATGATGAATTATTTGGCGACGCTGGTAACGACCATTTATATGGTGATGCTGGGGTCGATAGTCTCACCGGTGGTTTGGGACGAGATGCTTTTGCTATTGGTAATGGTACGGGAGGAACCACTATGGCGATGGCGGATATAATTACTGATTTTACGCCGGGAGAGGATGTAATTGATTTGGTTTATCCCCTTGGTTCTGCTGATATTAGTATCACCCAGAATGGGGCAGATACGGTGATTCAACATCAAGGAACTGGTGAGTATTTGGCGGTGCTGCTGGGGATAACGGCGGCGGATATCGGGGGGAGTGATTTTACCTAAAAGCTGGTCATTAGTCCTTTGTCCCTTGTCACTTGTCATATCAAGTCCGGGGGCATCGTGACGAAAATTCCGGGGCAACCACACTTTGGTTGCCCCCCCAGTTATTCACTTGTCACTTGTCATTTGTCACTTGTCATTTGTCAAAGGACTAATGACAAAGGACAAAGGACAAAGGACTAATGACAACTTATGATGCCACTTTGGCAGCGGTGCGGGTGCGGCGGCGTCCGGTGGTGTTGGTGTTGTTATTGGTGTTGTTGGTGTTGTTGGTCTGAGATTTTACGGGTGGTTCAATAGGGGTTTGCATGAGCAATACGAGTAGGGGGTTGCTCTGGAGTTCTCGGCGGAGCAAGCGTTTAAGTTCTCGTTCTAGTTGGTCTTTGAGTCCGTCCCATTCCACCTCGATCGTGTCTTCGCTGTCGGTACGGGCGAATTCTGACCACCGATCGCCTAAAAAGTCTTCGATCGCCTCACTCAGCCACTTATGTAACACTCCCGCCTCCACAGAAGACACGACCCCCCGCTGGTGAACTTCTGGTTGAGCCGCCAACTTGCCATTCCAGCCGATCGCTGTTGCTACTGTCACCACGCCATCTTCAGCTAGCTGCTGACGTTCTTTGAGTACGTTGTCTTTCACCACCCCAGTGCGGGAGGAATCTACCAGCTCAATTCCCGAGGGCACTTTATCCGTGATGGCAATGCTATTTTCGGTCAATTCCACCACATCGCCGTTATTGATAATCACCATATTTTCCGGCGGTACACCCATACTCTGGGCGGTTTTGGCGTGCTGCATCAACATCCGATATTCGCCGTGAACTGGGAGGAAAAACTTGGGACGAGTCAGGGCAATCATCAGCTTTTGGTCTTCCTGGCAACCATGACCAGAAACGTGAATCCCTTTATCCCGTCCGTAAATCACATTAGCGCCTTGCTTCATCAGCTTGTCGATCGTATTCACCACAGCGATCGTATTTCCGGGAATCGGGTTCGCGGAAAACACCACCGTATCCCCACGGCGGATTCTCACCTTCCGGTGTTCGCCGTTGGCAATTCGTGTCAAACCAGACATCGGCTCTCCCTGGGACCCAGTGGTGAGGATGACCACTTTTTCATCGGGAAAGCTACGAATCGCGTGCAGAGGTTGAAACAAGCTATCTTCGCACTTGATATAGCCCAAATTGCGAGCGTGAGCGATCGCATTCAGCATCGAGCGACCCACCACCGACACCACCCGTCCGTGCTTTTGCGCCAAGCTCAACACAATATTTAACCGATGCACCGAAGAAGCGAACGTAGTCAGCAGCAGACGGCCCGGAGTTTGAGCAAAAATCCGGTCTAAATTAGGATACACCGAACTTTCCGACGGCGTATGTCCCGGCACTTCCGAGTTCGTGGAATCGCTAATCAGGCACAACACGCCTTTTTCCCCATGTTCCGCCAGCTTTTGCAAATCGAAATGTTCCCCATCCACCGGCGTGTGGTCGATTTTAAAATCTCCCGTATGGATCACCACACCCAGGGGAGTGTGAATGGCCACCGTAAAGCTATCCGCGATCGAGTGAGTATTGCGGATATACTCCACAAAAAAGTGAGTCCCAATGCGGACAATATCCCGAGGGCGAACGCTGCGCAACTCCGTGCGATTCGACACACCCGCCTCATCCAATTTCCCCTCTAGCAGAGCCATTGCCAGCCTTGGTCCATAAATCACCGGAATCTCAAACTGCTTCAGGTGAAATGGAATCCCCCCGATGTGGTCTTCATGGCCGTGGGTGACAATCATCCCCTTAATTTTGTGCCGATTTTCCCGCAAGTAAGTCATATCTGGGAGGACGATGTTTACCCCGTGCATCTCGTCCGTAGGGAAACCCAGACCCGCATCTAGTAAAATAATCTCATCATCGTACTCGAAAACACAGGTATTTTTCCCAATTTCGTGCAACCCTCCCAAGGGTATAATTTTTAGGGCGGGTGTAGCTTCTTTTGTACTCATTTTTGTCCTTGATAACGAAAGTTTAAGTTTTACTGAATCAAGCATCAATAACATTTGACATTAGGCATTGGTCATTTGTCCAAAGGTCATTTGTCCTTTGACAAGGGACAAGTGACAAGGCACAAGCGACAAGTTACAATTGTCTATATTTACAATTTCTTTATACATATTCTAGACAATTGGATAATTTGACGGTAGGGACGAGGCACTGCCGCGTCCTCTACTGCCAATTACCACTGCAAATTAAATTAACTGCAACTCCTGCATGACTGCAGTCAGCTTTTGCGTCACATCCTGTGGTGCAGGGCACAAAGGCGGACGACAAGGACCCACATCCCAACCTTGCAGTTTCAGAGCTGCTTTCAGAGGGATGGGATTAGTCGTGAGGAATAAAGCTTTAAACAACGGCTGCAACTGCAAATTAATTTGCGCTGCCAGTTTAACTTTACCATCTTCAAAAGCCCTGACCATCTCTTGAATGCTGTCTCCCACTAAATGGGATGCCACACTAACTACTCCCGTACCCCCAACTGCCAGCAACGGCAAAGTCAGACCATCATCGCCGGAATAGATTTGGAATTCTGCTGGCGTCATTCGGCGAACCTGAGTTACTTGCTCTAAACTGCCGCTCGCCTCTTTAATCGCCACGATGTTGGGAATCTCTGCCAACCGAGCAACGGTTTCAGGCAGAAGATTTTGTCCGGTACGACCAGGAATATTATAGAGCATCAAGGGCATATCGGGACATGCACTGGCGATACTCTTAAAGTGTTCATACAGTCCTTCTTGGGGGGGTTTGTTGTAATAAGGCACCACTTGTAATGAACCGTCTAAACCCAGCAAGCCAGCTTTTTGGGTGGCGGAGATAGCCTCTTTAGTCGAATTAGAACCAGTTCCCGCCATCACCTTAGCTTTGCCCGCTACCGCCTTTTTCACCACTTGAAATAGCTCATACTCCTCATCCCAAGTTAATGTGGGAGACTCACCGGTAGTACCGCAAACGACTACCGTATCTGTGCCATGTTCCACCAGATGCACCGCCAGCTTTTCTGCCACACCGTAGTTGACGCTGCCATCTGCGTGGAAAGGGGTAATCATGGCCGTGAGTACACGTCCGAAATTTACCACGCTCTGTTCACTCCTTAAATTATAGCTCGCTGTCAATATCTAGTTTTGCCATCTTTGGCACAAGGGTGCAAATTTCTATCTGTAGCAGCGCTCCTTTAGGTTAGCGCCGCCCAGGCGTCGTTTTGCTCAATTTGGGTTGGAGAATACAGCAGTTCTCTAGATGGGTGAGTGAGATACAGATTTCTCCAGGAGTCCCGCCTCGCCCGCTGCTGTCACTGTAGAGGTAGAAGAATTCTACCAGGAATATCCCTCACGGGATTGAAAAACGCCCTGGCAATTTTTTGTCCTATACTTTCTTCGCCTCTACATCACCCCTGCGCCATCAGGTCTATGCCGCCTTGCCCTAAGACGCAACCAACGCCGCTGCAGGTTTGATTAAATCTTTAGCCACCAATAACTCGGCAATCTGTACTGCATTCAAGGCTGCACCCTTGCGAATTTGGTCGCCGCACAGCCACAGTTCCAAGGCGCACGGGTGTGAGATATCCTGACGAATTCGCCCCACCAAAACCTCATCTAAGCCGGAGGCTTCCAAAGGCATGGGGAAATAATTGGCCTGCCAATCTTCTACCAAGCGAACTCCTGGGGCTTGGCTTAAAATTTCCCGGGCGCGACTCGGGCTGAATACCTCGCTAAATTCCAGGTTAATTGCTTCTGAATGGGCGCGCAATACAGGCACCCGCACGCAAGTGGCGGTAATGCGTAAGTCTGGCGCCCCAAAAATTTTCCTGGTTTCCTTAACCATTTTCATTTCTTCTTCGCAATACCCCTGCTCATTGATGGGGGTGTTGTGGGGGAACAAATTAAATGCTAAAGGATAGGGGAAAATCTCGGTTTTTGGGGTTTCTCCTTGCAAAATTGCCCGCGCCTGGGCTTTCATTTCTTCCATCGCCCGGGCGCCAGCGCCGCTAGCTGATTGATAGGTAGCTGCTACCAGTCGCTGCACTGGCTGCACTTGGTGTAATGGCCAAACGGCTACAGCCATTAAAATTGTGGTGCAGTTGGGGTTAGCGATAATTCCTTGGTGGGTAGCGGCGGCTTCGGGGTTGACTTCTGGCACCACTAGGGGGACTTGGGGGTCCATGCGGAAGGCGCTGGAGTTGTCGATCGCCACTGCCCCCGCCGCCACAACTTTGGGGAGCCACTGCTTAGAAGTGGACCCACCAGCGGAAGCCAGTACCAGGTCCACGCCATCAAAAGATTTCTCGGAGACTTCTTCGATGGTGAGGCGGGACCCTTGAAATTCTAAGGTTTGCCCAGCCGATCGGGCGGAAGCCAATAGCTTCAAATCTGCCAGGGGAAACTGGCGTTGGTCCAGCAGTTGGAGCAACTCCGTGCCTACGGCACCCGTTGCCCCTAAAATCGCCACTCTATATGATTTCGGCAAATTTACTTCCTCCAAATGGTTTTCTTCTGAGACGGTAACAATAGCCAAAGATATTAGTTTATTTATCAGCGGTCTTGGGATGCCAAATTAGCTCAAAATATTTTTTTTAGATTTTCAAGTATTTTATTTTAACCTATCCCGGGGGGATAGGGGGCTTTTGGGGCTCTTGGACAGGGCGCGTCGGCGCCCCGGCTGTCTCCCCCCTGCCTCCCAGGCATGGGTCCGGAGTGGGGGCAGAGATTCATCTACCATATCTATCATAAATATATAGCTCGAGTTGGTACGGAATACGGTACGATCGTTTATTGCGTTATCCAGATTGGTGTGGCCACTGCCCTGGGAAAATCCCTGGTGAGAAGGCAGCAGACAAGCGAATGGCTTCTTATGAACCCATTTGGGGCTGGCAGACAATAATCGTCTCATCTCCCCTCCCGAGGCGGGTGGTCAGCAGCAATCCCAGGAATAGTCCCTCAGAGAGGATTCGATGAAAGTCACCCAGGAAAAGCTTCCCGACAGCCAGATTGGTTTAGAAATTGAAATCTCCCCGGAAACCTCCCAAAAAGCTTACGATACCGTTCTCAAGGAATTTAGCCGCTCCGCGAGTATTCCCGGTTTTCGCAAGGGGAAAGTCCCGCGCACAGTTTTGTTACAGCGCCTAGGAGCCAGCCGCATCAAAGCGGCGGCGGTGGAGGAGATGATCCAAGACTGTATCGAGGAAGCCATCAAGCAAGAAGATATCAAAGCCATAGGCAACTACCAACTGCGCTCCTCGTTTGAAGAATTGGTCCAAGCGTTTGAACCGGGAAAACCGCTGACGTTTTCTGCCTCAGTTGACGTACCGCCAGAAGTCACCGTTACCGGATATCAAGGCTTATCCATCAGGGCTGAGGAGGTAACATACGACCCAGCAGAGGTGGACAAGTTCTTAGAAGAACGGCGCAAAGAGCAGGCCACCCTAATTCCTGTAGAAAGCAGACCGGCAGCTCTCGGAGACGTGGCGGTGGTGGATTATTCTGGCACGGTCCTTGGTAATGATGGCGAACCGGAACTGATCGCTGGCGGTCAAGCGGAAGATTTTCAAATTGAAATCCTAGAAGGTCAGTTTGTCAAAGGCTTTCTAGAAGGAATTGTGGGCATGAATGTGGGAGAAACCAAAGAAGTGCCCGTGCAGTTCCCCGATGAATATGCCAACGAAGATTTGGCGGGTAAGTCAGCCGTATTCAAGATTACCCTCAAAGAACTTAAGGAAAAAGAGCTGCCCGAATTGGATGATGATTTTGCTCAAGCTGTGAGCGAGTTTCAAACTCTGGCAGAATTGCGCGCCAGTGTGGAGTCCCAGTATAAGGATAAGGCTGAGCGGGAAACTACGGCCAACAAGCAGGAAGCCTTGCTTGATGAGCTGGTGAAACTGGTGGAGGTGGAGTTGCCCGAAACTATGATTTCCCGTGAGGTGGACAATCTCCTCCAGCAAGCGGCGATGCGCTTGAGCAATTACGGGATTGATGTGAAAAAACTTTACACTAGGGAAAATATCGGCCAGCTACGTCAGCAGTACCGGGGAGAGGCGATCGAAAAGCTGAAAACCTCTCTGGGCTTGAAACAAGTGGTGAAACTTGAAGGTCTAGAGGTGGAGGCCGCAGAGGTGGAGGCGAAGATTGCAGAACTCAAACCCCAACTACCTCAAGATATTGATCCAGACCGCCTGCGAGACCTGATTACTGATCAGCTCCTCGAGGAAAAAGCGATCAACTGGTTGGAAGAAAAGGCTAGCATTGAGTTACTGCCCCAAGGCACTTTGGCCGCCGAGCAGAAGGCCGCCGAGGCATCCAACCCGGAGCCAGATTCAGAAACCAGTCCCGCGAGCGAACCGACTGAGTAGATCGACAAGGAGGGCCTTTGGGGCAGGGGTGACGGCGGTTCGGCCCTTCGGCTCCGCTCAGGACAGGCTTCGCTCACCGACCTGGTGACGGGGTGACGGCGGTTCGGCTTCGCTCACCGACCTGGTGACGGGGTGACGGGGAGATGGGGAGGGGTGGGAAGAGGGGGAAGAGGGGGAAGAGGGGGA